>Ga0233451_10000859_pt1 | contig 30245 bp, 17 predicted proteins | sample 011ome_29_FD_183052 | JGI IMG/M metagenome (GOLD analysis project Ga0233451, IMG submission 183052) | Coastal salt marsh microbial communities from the Groves Creek Marsh, Skidaway Island, Georgia - 011504CT (spades assembly) | ecosystem: Environmental > Aquatic > Marine > Intertidal zone >... | reverse complement strand
GTGCACGGGTGATGATGAAATCATCTTTACGCCGTCGTTGTCCTCTTCTTCTGAGTTGCAAAAGAAGGCTCGACGACGACGAAGAAAAAGAAGAGCTTCGGTACGCTGCTCGGCAGGAATGGCACAGAAAAGTTTTGCTCGTCGTCGTCATTCTTTTCATCTCTTTATCTCTTCTTTAACGACAACGACGAAGAGTGCGTTGAAGAGATGTGAGGGGAGGTTTCACATCGTCCACAGAAAAGAGTCCAGTCCGCGATATTTAATTATTCTTTTCGTCATAGAGTTTAACAACACACAATTAGAGTATTCTATATATATATCTGATCGTCGACCTCAACGAGAGAGAGGAAGAGAGAGAGGAAGAGAGCGTTTATTAAAGATGTTCAAGAAAGGATCGAGCCTCGGGGAGCTGTTCGGGATCTCGAAGCAGCAACAAGGACAACAACAACAACAACAGAATTCTTCGAACGCAAATTCGAGACAACAACAACGCAACGCATCTTCGACAACGCCGATTGCGAACAATAACAACGTCGTCCCGTCGTCGATTCAAGATCTGGGGAAAGTCTACGACCGAGCGAAAGATTTACTGGAGAAAACCAGACAGAGAAACCAACTCGGGTTCGAGGAGAATAACCCGGATATCGAGAAGAGGCAATTTGCGCGTCTGAATGAAATTCGAAGGCTAACGAATGCGATGAAAACGAGCGTTTATACGACTCAAGGCAACACAATGTTTGAAGATGTGAACGAAAAAATGGCGTGGGAACAACAGGTGAAATACTTTGAGGAGGATTTAGAGAGCGCGGTGGAAGTGGCGATGAGAGTGAGTGGTGGTGCGACGATGCCGAACGCGTCGCCGATGTTTGCCGGGATGAACGTAGCGGCGTCCAACGCGCCAGAGGAGTTTGCTTTTTCACCGCCGGTGAACGACTTGAGAACGCCACCACCGGTAGCTACGACGGCTCCGCCGGTGATGGTGGATTTGTTCGCCGGGTTGAACGTGACGCCAACGCCTGCCGCCGCCGAGACTTCTCCTCTACCACCTGCTCCTCATCCCGAAAAAGAAGAAGAAAAAGTGGCAGAAGAGAAACGAGAGATTGATTTTGAAGGAATGATGCCACCAGTTCAAACTTCAGCGATGGAGGTGACAACGACAACAACAAACATAAAAACAACAGTAGAAGACAGCGATAGAAATAAGATAGCTCATGATGATGATGATGATAGAAACAAAACTAGCTCTTCTATTGGATTTGGATTACAACAAGAAGCTTTACCTTTGGACGAAGATGCTTTCGGTGATTTCCGAGATGCGTCGTCTGCTGCGGACGTGCCTCCGCTGCCGACTTCTGCGGTTGTAGAGCCATCTGTTCAACCGCTAGATGATGAGGATGAAGATGGATTTTTTCCGAGAGAAGAGGAAGCGGTAGAAATACCATCTATGGAGGAACTTCAACAACAGGGAGGATTGACGAGTGGATTAGACGACGCATTAGATGAAAGCGACGATTTTCTAGAAGATTACGCGAGCGCCACGCTGATGCACGAAGCTGTTATTTCTCCACCCGCCGTAGTAGAAACTCATCCGATAAATCCGCCGATAAACAAAGCATCGGCTTCGGCGAATACTACAATGTTACGCATCCCTTCGTTTACAAACGAGGATGTGCCGATCGGGAACTCGCCCGGCGCTAAAAGATTTCAACAGAAGACGAAGTTTGCACGAGAAACTAAAGTATCAGCAGAAGCACTAGCGAAAGGAGAAGAAGAAGGAGAAGAAAAGACAAAAGTTAATAGCGTAGAAGCAATAGCAAACGCGGTGGAATCAGAACGAGTCGTGAGTGATATCGTTGAAAAGGGTCATTTTCCTGGGAGTAGGAGTCTGGACGAAAGTCCCAAAGTGAGCACTCCAGTGCTTTCACCCGCACATAGCTACGGTGGCGGTGGTGGTGGTGGTAGTGGTGGCGACAGTGGCTCTTTGCAAACAAGAGAATCTACGTCCGAACCGTTTACGCCGGTGTATTCGCGCGTCACGACTCCAACCTTAGAACTTTCCCCAGACGCGATGATACCAATAAGTCCTGGGTCGCCGATGATCTTCAATTCGCAAGACCAAGATTTTATTTTGCAAAACTTTGGGATACAAAGAGTCGCTTTAGATTTGGAAGTCGCGAATGAGGTCGACAAAGTTGTAGAAGCGGCAGAATCGTACGTGCGCATGCGTCGCCTGTCGTGGGAAAATGCGCAGCGATTGAAAATGGAAGCGAGCAACAAAAGATTGTCTTCGGCGACGAATGCTACCCAACATCTCAAGCGCAAATCCGAATTGCAAAAACAACAAGACGACGCCATACGAAACGATGATTTCGAGCTTGCAGCAGATGTCGAGGAGAAGTTGAATTCACTTTCAAAACAGATTAAAGATACAGAAGACGCGCTGAATGCGGCAGAGTTAGAGCACGCCGAGCGCGTGCGCGCCTCTTTAAGCGCGCTGAACGAATGGGCACACGCCGAGATTGAAGCGTCCAACAACATAGATAAATTCGTTTCGGATAAAGAAGAGAAGTGGGCTCGAGAGAAAGAAGAAGAAGAAGAAGCGAGAAAAAAAGTCGCAGCTGCGGAAGCTGCAGCAGCAGCGTCTTCAAACAACACTTCGTCGGAGCACGAACGTCTCGTTCTACGCGCGACTGAAACTGAAGACGCGCTGAAACTCGCAGTCGAGAAAAGCCGTGAGAATGAAGCAAAGACGAGTGAAATCGAGGACGAGAGGAAAGCAATGGAAACAAAAGTGAATGAACTTAAAGAAGCGTTGCAAATTGCAGAAAATGAGCTGGAACATCTCGCAAACAAAGCCGCTTTGGAATCCGCGAACGCTGAAAAAGCGAATCGATTAGTAAGTTCGTGTAGAGAAACGCACGAAACGAGCAAAGCCGCGTTGGAGTCGTACAATGAAAAAGTTCGAGAAGAAGAGCGCAAAGAAGCACACAAGCAGCAAATGCAAGGCGGCACATCTTCCGAAACTGAGGAGCTCATTGGTAAGATGAAAGAACGATCGGAGCTCTATCGCCGCGCTGGTTCTGAGCGTTTACAAACGACCGAAGAATCCAGCATCAGTGACGAGTTGCAACAGTTGGTCATTCACGAAACGACGAACACGATACTCTCCAGCGAGGCACAAAGCGAATTAAAACGAGAAGAAAGCGACAACGCGCGAATCAATGCCGACCTCGCCAACGCACTTTCACAAGAACGCGACTGTCAAACTCGCTTGACCATTTTAGAGCGTCGTAAAAACGAACTCCTCGCTTTGAAACAGTCGCACGCGGCTGCGAAAAGCTTCAAAGAAGCCTCGGAATGCGTCAACGAGCTCAACGCTAAAATATTACCCGAATTGGAACAGTTGAACACCTTGCTCGTGCAAAAGAAAAGAACGGTCGAAAGCTTGCAACTCCAATTTTCGGAATCCGAAACCAAAGTCGGATTGTGCAGAGAAAAGTTCCGCGAGGCTGAAAAAGTCTGCGCGCAGAGTCGAAAAGTACGTCTTCAAACTGAATTGAACACCAAGAATTCTTCCGAAGACGAGAGTGAAGTGGAGGCGTTAAAGTGCGCGTTGGAGTTGCTCGTGTTGAAGCACCCGGAAGTTTAACTAATATAATACAATGTTTTACTATTACTAATATCATTTGCTCTCCTCTTTATTCGCATCTAATCCTAACGCCGCTCGCACTCCGGGAGACCGCTTCTTCTTCCTCTCTTTCGCGCTGAGCTTCGCCGCGTTCAATCCGCAAACGACCACGACTAAACTCCCGAGCATGAGTTTCAAGTGCTTCGGGAACGTCTTTGAAGAGACAAAGTGTCGATGATGATGATGATTCTCACCACTTCTGCCCCGAGATGATGGTCCTAAATGTTCTCGTTCACCCAACGCGGTTCGTCTCGCGCTTTGCAGTTGTAAAAACTCTTCTTTCGTCCCTCCTTTATCGGGATGTTTGGAATGGAGCAGCTCTCTGTACGACTTCTCCACGTCTCTGGACGTGATGACGCTTCCATCGTTTCTCGATTTGTCCTCTAGGTTTAATATTTTATACGCTCGCTCTTTGTTCATCATCTCGTTCTTCCTCGAGAAGTCAACAGAAGAATCATCGTCGTCGTCTCATTTTTTTGTGCAGTCTGCTTGGCGGCTGTTTTCCATTTTGAGACAAATTCTTCATTTTTACACACACACAATACTACTAACAACAACAACAACAACAATCACAATCACAATCACAATGTCGTCGTCTTTGCGAAACGCGATCAAGCGCACGACGCACAAAGAGCGCTCGCAACCCGCGGACAGAACGAGACTCGGTTTACTCGAGAAACACAAAGATTACGTTTTGCGAGCGAAAGATTTCCACAAGAAGGAAGACGCGATAAAAGTGCTGAAACGAAAAGCGGCGGAGAGAAATCCGGACGAGTTTTATTTCGCCATGGAGAAGAAAAAGACCCGAGACGGCGTGCACGAGGAAAGGACGACGGAACAGAATAAGTACACCGAAGAGGAGCTGAAATTGATGAAAACGCAAGACTTGAGATACGTGTCGTTGAAAGCGCAAACAGAGTTGAAACGAGTTCAGAAGATGAAGGAAACGTTGCACTGTTTAGGCGCCGGGAGCGAGGAGAGGAAACACACGATATTCGTGGACGAATACTCGGAAGCGAAGACGTTTAAGCCGGAGACGTATTTCGACACGCCGAGAGAGTTGATCGGTAGAGCGTTTAACCGACCGAAAAATAGCCAATTGGAAGACGCGGATCAACTCGTCGGCGTCGGCGCGAACGAAATCGACTACGACGAAGAAGAGTTACGGAAACAGCAGGAGAGACGACTGAAGAAAGTGGCCAAGCTAAACCGAGGCGCGTATAAGATGTTGAACGAACACGAAGAGAGAGCGGAACAGTTGAAATCGATGACGGTCAAAATGGCGCTGCAAAAAGAGATTTCGCACGGGAAAGGCGTGAAGAAGAAAATCACGAAGAAGAATAAAGACGGCACGGTGGAGTCGTATTTCGTGTGGAAACAGATTCGAAAGAGATGAACGAACGATGATCCAGCGAAATGTTGATATGCGTACCGATAAATTAATACAGCACAGCAGCGCACGTTTAGAATTAGAATAGATATTATTAGAGTGCACGTCTGTAACGAGTAGTAGTAGTAGTAATAAAACAACATCAACATCAACGAACAAAGGCGAAAAGTTTGTCAATCACACGAGAGAGAAAAATCGAAAAAAAAAAATCAAAAATACGCACTTTTTGAACTCCTTTCCGCACACCATCATCGGCGACGATGGGGAACGCGGTATCATCATCGGACAGCGCGGAGGGTAACGTGAACGACGACGAGATTGGAGAAGAAGACGCTCGCGTTCTTCCCATCGCCGCCGCCGCCGCCGTGTCGGCAATACAAAGAAGAACGTCCTCTTCGAAGTTGCCACTCCACTCTGTCGTCGTACCTCGAAGGCTTTCGCAACGGCCGGGATGTACGATTACTTTGAAGAACATCGGGTGTAAAATTACGTGTAAATCGACGAAGAAGAAGATGGGAGAGAAGAAAAGGAGAGAGTTTCCGTTCGACGAGCCGGACGAGGAGATTGGCCCCGGCGCTGTGTCATCTGAACAAGAAGAAGAAGAGCAAGAGCAAGAGCAAGAGCAACAACAACAACAAAATCATAATAAGAAATATTTCGAGAAGACAATTTTGGCGAACGTGACTGGTGTTATATCTCCAGGTTTATGGGCGATTATGGGCCCAAGTGGAGCTGGGAAGTCAACTTTGTTGGACATCATCACTCGCCGCAAAACCGAAGGGATTATTTCTGGCTCGATATTGCTCGATGGAAAACCGTCTACGACCTTGGCGATTAAAAAATACGCGAGTTACGTCGCCCAGCAAGACATCTTCTACGGAGGAAGTACCGTATTTGAAACCCTTTTGTTCGCCGCGATGATTAAGATTCCTGGAGTGGAGAAGTTGGAGAAGCAATCGGTGTACGAGCAAGTCGAGCAAGTTATTCAGGCGATGGATCTGGAGAAATGTCGCAACACGTATCTTGGGAACGCCTTAGTCCGAGGCGTCTCGGGCGGTGAGAAGAAGAGAGTGTCGATCGCCTCGGCGCTTTTGAGTCAGCCCAGATGCATGTTTCTGGATGAACCTACGTCAGGCTTAGATTCGCAGATGGCCAGAGAGGTGATGATGTGCTTGGCGGATTTACAAAGGCGCGAAGGAAGGACCATAGTCACTACGATCCACCAACCGTCTACGGACATATACAATGTTTTTGACGGGTTGATTCTATTAAATCGAGAGTGCGTATATTTCGGCGCTGCGGGTCAGAACCCAGTTCGTTTTTTCGAAACGCTTTCGGGTATTCCTCAGCGCGTCTCCGGATGTTCCGTGTCGGAGTATTTACTCGAAGTGCTCTCGTTCAACGACTCGGTCGATTTTGAAAAATTTTACGAGCAAAGCGACTTGGCGGCGAAAAATCACGAGGATTCAGACGAAACGACAACGTACGAAATCAACGTCAACAACGGAACCGATGAAGAAGACAAGCAATACGAGCGTACGCTTTTTGGCGAGCTGCTTTGCTTGATTCGATACAAATTTTTTGTTCATTTGTTCCATTCGTTGTTCTGGTTCTCCCGTGTGATAATATATGCCCTCTTAGCCGCAACGCTCTCCGTTTTCTTTTATGGTCAAGACCGAACGATGAGCGGAATCATAAATACCAACGGAATTTTGTTCATAATGATCATTCTACCGATGTTTATGGCGCAAGGGTTCATTGACAACCTAAAAACTGAACGCGAAGTCTACACGAAAGAGTTTCACGACTCGTATTATCGTTCGCTTTCGTACGTCACCGCGAAGATTTTCGTGGAAATTCCCGCGTGCGCCATCAACGCGATATTGTATACAAGCATCATATTTTATTCCATCGGCCTTCAAGGTAGTTTTTGGTTTGTCGTCTTGGCAAATTTTGTCAACATGATTGTGTGTATGCTCATCGGTTATTCGATCGGTGCTTTGGTTCCTGGCGAAATTGGTCCAGGGGTCGTTCTGCCGGTCTTTTCTACGTTGAATATGCTCGTGAGCGGGTTTTTCGTACGCTTTGAAACGATACCGGTGATTTGGAAGTGGTTTTACGACTTTTCGTGGATTCAGTGGGGATGGAGTGCGGTCATGGTGAACGAATTCGGTGGATCTGTGAGCTTTCGTGAACACTGCACGCCCGAAGGGTTGGACGATATGTTCGTCCAATTAAACATCCCACCGAACCAAGAGCGAGCGTTCCGATTCTGGTTACGAAGTCAAAGCACTGATGGAACGGAGTGCGAACCCATTACAGGTTTCTCCATTTTAAGAACGTTCGCGTTAGACGGACGGAAACGTTATCAAAACGTCGCGTACGCTTCGGCTTGGATACCGGTTGGTTTTCTGTTCTTCTATTTGGGCGTGACGTTCGTGAGACACGAGAAGCGTTAATAAGTTTCGAAATCGTCATTGAGCTATTATTTGTCGTCGATGTTGTTGTTGTTATTGTTGTTATTACACGTGTGTTACCAATGTTTCTACTTCTCAAATCTCTCTCTTTTACCCGCGTCTCGGGCAGTCTTTGCACCACGTCGACTTGTCTTTTCTTTCCGGATGCACGCACTTGGTTTTGGCCATTTCGGTTTTGGAGTCACAGCCGACGTCCGCGTTCGCGTCATCGGTAATCGCCGTTTGCGCGTGCGCTGGCCTCATGGAGAGAGAGCACGTCGGCGGTGCGGACGCGCGAGAGACAACTTTGGTTCGCTGTTGTTGTGGTTGTTGTTGTTGCGCCTGTGTGTGATAATACATTTTTTCAGAAATGGATAAAAAAGCGGAGTAAATAATCTGCTCGCAAGGACGGCTCGCATTCGCGCGCGCAGAGAGAGAGAGAGAGAGAGAAAAACGAGGAAGAATCGAAAACGAGAGAGAATGACGACTCACAGATGATGCCACGACGCGAACGGTACTTAAAACAGTAGTAAAAACCATGATGATGATGATGTTGGTGCCGTGTGTCTGTGTGAATAGAAAGTGTGCCGTCATCAAACGTTTCCGTCGTTTCGTGGTCGAAAAAGCGTCTTCCTCTTTTCCTCTTTTCTCTTCTGTTTTTTGGCAAACGAAGCCAAAAAACAGAGAAAACCAAAGAAGCTCTTTCTTCTCCTTCTTCACAAAAAAAAACATAGCGTACATTCATTAACCATGGCTGACGTACAGCACGAGAGAGGTTATCAAAAACAAGTCGGCGTTAACGTTGGGTAAGTATATCTTCGCGGTTTTAATAGTTAGAACGGTTTGATCTTCTCTCGCGCGTTTGAGAGATAGGGAGGATTCCGGATTTTGTGTTTTTGTCCTCCTCCGCTCTGCATTTCTCTCTTGGCGCTTTGAAAGGAGGAGGAAAATGGGCGCTGAGTTTCGACGCGAGTTTAAGGGCACCAGGATGCGCGTATCGGTGCATGTTTACGCTTCAACGCGTATCAGAGATATTATTGCGTGCACGCGTGCACGAAGAGTGTCTGATACGCGTTCGCGAGATGTAAATATGGGCCGGTAAAGATGCGCGCGTTTGGCCGAAGGAAGCCCTCATTTTGAAGGCGGAGAGTAGGGCCTCCGTTAGGGGGATGCGATTGGTGATGCTTTTTTAACGAGAGTCTCCGCCCGCATCTTTCTCGCGGGGTGTTCTTCCCTGATGAACGCGCTTTGGCTCGTGTCGTCGTTCGAGAGCAGCAACTTGGATCATCGGCTACCTAGAATTTTCGTTTCGGTTCGGGTGAAAGAGAAACTTGTTTGCTCTTGGATCTCTCTCTCCTCTTTCTCTTTTTACGTGTGTATTTACTCACCTCTTTCCCTCTCTCTTTATTCACAGTTTCGCCGCGTCTACGAGAAAGAAAGCGCCGGGTAAAGCGGGTACCCGTTACTACAAGAACGTTGGTTTGGGCTTTAAGACTCCGAAAGAGGCCATCGAAGGCAACTATATCGACAAGAAGTGCCCGTTCACCGGTAACGTCTCCATCAGAGGTAGAATCTTGTCCGGCGTCGTCAAGTCTACGAAAATGAACCGCACCATCATCCTCCGCATGGATTACTTGCACTTTATCAAAAAGTACCAGAGATACGAAAAGAGACACTCGAACATTGCCGCGCACATTTCCCCGGCGTTTCGATGCAAGGAAGGCGACAAGGTTGTCGTCGGCCAGTGCAGACCGTTGTCCAAGACTGTTCGTTTCAACGTCTTGAAAGTCATCCCGGCTGGGGCCTCTTCCGGGAAAGGTTTCGTCGCGAACTAAACTATGTGTTCGTTGCATGGAGAGTGGTAAAGTAGATTTTATAATAAGGGTAATTAGCTATTCGCGCTTGAATAATAGTTTGTTATGATGTAATAACGATGATTTTGAGTACGACTGTGTAGTAGAGAAGAACGAAATATATTAGTCTTGTTCCTTCTAAATTTGCTCTCTTTCACGCAAGCAAGCGAGCGAGGTGAATTCTCATTATTTCACGACACAAAAACTCTCCTCTGACTCTACTTCTGTCTGACTACTCGATTGACAACCACCCTCTCTTCTTTCTTCTTCTTCAGTTTTTAAAGAGTAGACGTCTTCTCATTCCCCCATCCATGGTGGCATCCTCCACCTTCTCAGGCGGAGGAGGAGGAGGCGGAGGAGGAGCAATTGGCAACAGCAACGCCTTGGAAGATTACATTTCCACTTTCGTCACGTACAAATACGTGCGTCTCCGTAACCCGCACTGGTTGGGATACTCGCACTTCGTCTTACGAATCGTTCTGTTGATCGGGTACGTGTTCTTTTACGAAATCTTATTCAAGAGTTCGCACTTGAAATACGAAAGGCCGATTCATCAACCGATTCCTTTGTGGTTGCAACGTCCAGACGTGTTAGACGTGAATTTGATGTCCTATTGTTTCGACGGAGGCCCGCCGTGCAGAGAGTGGAACATCGTGGACGACGAACATAACAACGGGAAACCGGTGAGAAAAGAATCGCTGTTTATCACGACGCAGTGGGTGGAATCTCATCAAGAGAGACGGACGAAAAATTGCGCGAAACGGAAAGGATTCACCGGAGAGTTGGAAGAAAATTTATCAACCAATACGAACAACGACGACGAGAGAAATAGAAGAGAGAACAATAACAACAACAACAATAATAGCAGCAGCAGTTCGAAGACGAATCTGATCATGAAAGACTTTCACACGAGCGGGAACTTGGGCCGAGGTGGTCGCCTCGCGAGAGGAGACCATCAACTCCAACCCGAGTGCGGGTCGTGGGAGGAAGTGGAGAGAGAAATATTCAGAGTCTCCGGGGCGGAACAGTTTGCGATCCACGTGAAACCGGAATACGTGGCCACGTCTTGGTCGGTACACGCTGGATTTCTTCAAGTGACTTTACCGAATAAGAAGATTTTTCGACCAAACTTTCTCTCGGAGACGCCGAAAGACGTGGTGATTAAAGTTGGAGACATCGTGAAAAACGTGGAGTTGTATCCGAACGAGTTGAAAAAGAAAGAGTTGTCGGTGATTGTCAAAGGTTTACAGGAGAAAGGGTTGGAATACTTATTAGAAGCGGACGAATTGTACGAATACGACGGGAAAACGCAAACGTTGAGGCAAAACGGTTTGACTTTAGCTTTGGAGTTGACGTATTCAAATACGTCGCCATTTGATGTTTTTAAGGCTTTGGCGGGGCAAGGCTCTGAGAACTTTCCGTGGCACTGCCAAATGGACGTGCGTTTAGTCGGGTACACGGAAGTCAGAGCGCAAGAGTACGTCTTCAAAAATTGGCCGGCGGAAAGAATCAACCTACAAAGAGCTGGTATTCATTTGATTGTGTACCAAAAAGGTAAGTTGGGGAGGTTTGATTTAGGAGCATTGGTGTTGGTATTCATCACTGGGGGTGGTTTGATGACTGCGGCGAGAATGTTCATCGAACTCATGTCCACGACGTTTGGTCCAGAGGCGGCGAGACATCGCCGAGCGCTCACAGACGACGTCGATTTAGCGCACTTAGATTAATATTTACATCGCACGCGTACCAAATGTGTATTACAGTACCAGTATTTATGATTTTACTTGTTATTATATCGATATTATGGGCTACATGGGTACATTGGTCATTACAATTACAATTCGTTTTCTATATTATATCAACTCAATTCACTTCTTGTACTCAGTATATTATTTGAGTCACATCGTCTGATGACGAGTGAATTCTTCTTTTTTGTTCTCGCGTGTTACATTTTGATCGAGGTTGCTTCACTTTCGATGGACATTTCGCCGATTCCAATTCTCCCGACACCGTGTTCGCCCCAGTTTTGCCAGGAGTTAATCATAATCCAATACGGTTTACCACCTTTCCCGGTCTCTTCGTCGTCGCCTTCAAATCCCCAACCGATGATTTTCGTCGCGTGTAAGCCTAAAGGTTTCCCGCCTTCCGGTTGTTCGTACACGCCGTGTTTGTGCCCGTAAAAATCATCACACACAGGGCCAAAAGTCACCGCCATGGACCCATACTTGTGCAATTCCTGCGTTATGCATTTCCAATCTCCCGGTGGACACTCGTACGGCTCCGAAGTCGGCCTCATCATTTCCGTTTCTGAAATCGGCGTCCCGTCTGCGCACGTCGTTGGGCACTCTTCGGCTATCGTCCCGGGCACTTGACACGGGTGGTCGCACGCCTCGAATTCGTACGGCAAACACGCGCTCGATGAATCACCAAACATACCACCAGTCGGCACGCCTTTCTCGATCGCTTCCTGTAAAGTATCGATGACGTTCCCGCCTTCGCATCCGGCGCCCGCGCTGTAGCACGACAACGCGTACTGCGGCGATAACTCTTCTGTTTTCCCGTACGCGATACACACTCGATCGTTCATGACTTCCGTCGCTGCGACTGCCCAGCAACTTCCACACTTTCCTTGGTCTCTGACGTTACCTATTAACCCTTTACATTCGGCCCATTCTTTCCTCGCGTCAAAGTGTCTCGGCAAACCCAACGATTCCGGGTCGAACGAAGCTTTGATGTCTCGTTTGTATTCCTCCGTGTTCGTGCTTTGCCCCCAGTTCCCAAGCTCCGGCGTTATCATCGAGTACGGAATGTATTCTTTCGAATATCGCTCGTCGTCGTCCATGGAGGCGAACTCGGACTTTAAAATCATTTGCGGTTCTTGTTGTTGTCCTCCAATTAAACCGCCAGATTTCACCTTTGAAATCGGCTGAACACCCAACTGGCTGAGAATCTTGAACGACGACGACGACGAGATTGCATTCGATGAATCTACTAAACCTTGGTCTTCTTTCGAGAGCATGGAAGAAACAAAACCACCACCGATATCTTTATCGTCGTCGTAATAATTCCTCTTTCCCGCTACAGCGAGTAAGAAGAGCGACGCGATACCTGCGGTCTTCACCATTCTTCCGTACATTTTTGATTTCCCTTCTCCACCCGCGTCCTCGTCAATAATGGTGGTCGCCTCCCCGTTCGACAACAATCTGTCCGTCTCTTTCATTCTTATTATACTCTATTATTACTAAAACGAGAAAAGATGTGCTGTTGTTGTTATTAAAATCAGATTCTTCGCTCTCTCTGTGTGTCTGCTAAACAATGAGTACTCAGCAAAGAAGCACCAATAAAAGCGCGCGTTATAGGTACAGTAGATATCCAGCGCAGAGAGGAAAAGATATGAAGCGAAATTGCGGAAAAAAGGAAAAAATCAAACGTTTTTTTCGAAAGAAGAAAAAAAAATTAGACCCCGCGTGCCGTATTAAAATACCGCAAGAACACAACAAAAGGAAAGAAACAAAAATCTCTTTTCAAGCGAGCTTCTTCGAGGCGGTCTCTTTCTTCGCTCTCGTTGTATCTCTCTCTTATTACTTGTTTTTGACTTTACGACGACGATTCAGACGACGATCGATACTGATGATGCGCAGGAGGAGCGCGAGACGACGGGAATAACACGACAGAAAGAGAGAGCGGATTGATTTCACAATTTCGTTGCGTGTGTTTGGTTTTGGGATTGATTTTGATTACGACTACTCGTAGTAGTAGTACCATCACACAACAACAACAACAACAACAACAACGTGTCATCTTCACCGCGAAGAGGCGGGATGACGAGCACCAACATCGACGCGGCCGAGCAGATCGACGATTTCTCACCAACCACAAATACCACGACAGGAGGAGGAGGAGGAGGAGGAGGATCGATGAAAGAGAAAAAAAGTAACAGCAGTGGGGTTGTTGTGGACCCCGCGGCGGAGACGACGTTCTTGCACGGGTCCACGTGCGTCGTCTGGGAAGGCGAGTTGTATACCTACGGCGGTCTCGGCGAATACGGAGAGTTTGTCGATTCCATCACGAGATGGTCCGGCAGAGGCGAAAACCGAGAGGTGACGCCGCAGAATAAGAACATGAAAACGGACGTGCCGCCGGGGAGATACGGACACACGGCGACGATGAGCGGGGATTACATGTATGTTTTCGGCGGTCAAGGGAGATACGGCGCGATGAACGACCTTTGGGTGTTTGACTTTGTTCGAGCGACGTGGTCGCCGTTGGATGCCATCGGGGAGGCGCCCAGAGAAAGGTTTGGGCACTGCGCGTGCGTTTCCGAGAACGTTTTGTTTATTTTCGGTGGTAAAGACGCCAGGCCCGGATTGAATGTGGAAAGTTTCGAAGATTTGTATGGGTTTGATATCGCCGAGAGAGAGTGGTTGCACATCGAGAGCAGGCATGGAGGGCCGAGCGGTGGAGAAGGGTGCGCTTTAACGGCGGTAGATTCTGTGTTGCACGTGTTGAGTCCGTCCATGCCGTCTTCCGCGACTGCCGGTGGCTCTCAAATGAGCAGCAGCATGCAGAATATACACTCTTCGTCGTCGATGGGCGGACTCATCGCGGTGGATGAGACGCAATCGGCGGCGCAACTCATCGGGTCTTCTTCTCAACAGCAAATCGAACAATCTCTGGTACTCTCGAGACGGGCGAGCACGGAATCTTTGGCTTCCTCGAACATGGACGCCGGTATGTCCGTCTGGATTTTAGAAGGCGGGCAAACATCATCGGATGGTAAAGCGAAGGTACCTCGATGGACAAAAGTAGCGCACAACAACGAATCCGACGTGCCTTCGTCGAGAACCTCTTACGTTGCCTCAAAGTTTGGGAATAATTGGATCGTCCACGGTGGTCGATCCTTGAGCGACGACGGTAACGTCGTCGTTCTCGGTGACGCGTATTGTTTCCATTTCCCAACCGCCGAGTGGGCGAGACTCGATCCCATAGCAGACACAGACCCGAGATTTGGACACTGCGGGACGTGCATAGACGGCGCTTTAGTCATGTTTCACGGCGCGAGAAGTTCGTCCACGAAAGTATCGAATAAAGACGTGAGTGCGTGTATTGCGATTAATTTAGAAGCTTTGCTACCGTTTCCTCTCGGAGAAGACGAAGAGGAACAATTTCTCGTCGACCGCGACGCAGAAAATTATGGACATTGGAATTTAGAAGTCGCAAACTCGGGGAAATCTGAATTCGGTGGAACTCTTTACAGTGGTGGAGGTGGTTTAGGTGGAGGCGATAATAGCGAAATGAATTACTCTTTCAACGAAAATGAGACGACTGGTTCGTTTAGCGAGGATTTGGACGAGTCTTTCGAGCGAGGGGGTAGTTTTGCCGCCTCTCGAAATGCCGCGCTCGAAGCCAAGGTCCTCGCGCAACTCAACAGTAAAGGTATCACAAACAGATCTGGAGGACATTTCGGTCAGTCTTTACACGCTCCAAAGTGTGGCTATCACGAAGTTGGTAACGTTGAGTTTGTCATCGATGATATTAAAGTGCACGCGCACGCGGACGTTTTGAGCGAACACTCTGACTATTTGAAACGCGTTTTAAACGCTTCAGAGGTTGGGATGGCTTTGAACAGGGAGGTGGAAGCAGTTGTGAAGCTCCAGAAAGACGGAACCGTGTTCAATGGTATCATCGCCGCGATGATTCAAATTTTGTATTTTATAATAGTCGCTTTCTCCTACGGAATGAAGAAATTCGTGACGCCCGAAGAGCGAATGAATGTTAAAATTATCGTTCTTAGAGATACGCAAGTTCCAGTTTTGATTGCCACGTTGCGATGGATTTATGAAATTCCAGTCCAACCGAGCCAGGAGATTTTAGCGGACGTGTATCGACTTGCGATGAAGTTCGGAATCGATGGTTTACCAAACTACTGCTTACACCGGTTACGGACGGAGATGAACCCAAACTTGGCAGCTTCTGCAGCGTGTTTGGCGTATGAAATTCGCGATTTGACTTTGTGGCAAGCCGCAGTGAGATGCGCGCAAGGTGATTGGGCAGCTGTCAGTCAATCAGAAGAATTTGTTAATCTGAGACTTTCGAAACCTTCAATAGCGAAAGAGTACACGCTGAGTTCTCATCAGTCGATCGAAATTCCTGGCCATCTTCCCTTCGCGAGGCGTCACGCCACAAACAGAAAGAATTCTTAGATTTAGCCGCTTCAATATTGTATACATACTACTACTTCTAATGACGTGCGCATGTTTATTAATTTTCTATGTCTAACAATGCTACCGTACTAACTATTATTGTGGTGCTTTTACAATCCAGAAACCCAACCTGATTGTAATAAGTTGTCCACCAATCTAAGCGATAAACTTGGGTTCGCCAAGATGACTATCTCTCCATTTTCGAGACCGACGATGATATTCGTCTCGTCGCTTGTAAGCGTTAGCGATGTGACTGCAAACTCTAACGCCCACGTGTTATACAAAGAGAGCCACGGCAAGGCAAACAAGCAAACTCCACCATTCCCTCCTCCTCCTGCTTGTGCTACTGATGCAGTTTTCTTTTCAGTTCCTACGATTACGTATTCGCCCGATCGACTCCACGCTAAAGAAGTTACAAGCGGGATGAGATCTTTTAATGGTCTCTCGGCGACGATACGTCCGTTCAGAGTGCACGCTCGTAAAGTGTGTGATTCTCTTTCCCACGCTATAATGATGCCATCAGGAGTGATGACATTCATCTCTCCTCTGAGAGCTGAAACGTTCGTGAGGACTTCGTTCGTCATCAGACGAAAAATGGATGTCCCATTCGTCTTCGAGGTTGCCACGATAACATTCAAATCTGCGGAAACCGAAACTGCGTCTATTCTTGCGCCGTGTCCGCGATAGTATCGCACCGGTTGTGTACCGACTATATAGGCATCATTACCTGAAGCCGCGTCAAAGTTATTTCCAAACGTCTCGAATTCTCTGCGATGAATGACTTCCAAGACTGTCGATCCTTCGTTGAATATGCTGTTGGCTTCGACACGCATCATCGCGATGTTATCGCGTAAACCTTCGCGAATGTTATCCAAATTTGTTTTGGTGCTTGGGTATTTAACCAGCCAAAGCGAAACTGTGGAATCGACGGAGCCAACAACTAATATTTGGTCGTCGCACGCCAGTGCCAAAGATGTCACAATCCCGCCGTATACTTTTTGCATGCACTCTAATCGGCATCCGTTTGGATCACCGGAATATATGCGAACCGAATTATCAATATTACCTCCTAAGAATATTCTCTTTCCGTCTGCTGTTATACACATTGGTTTTCTTTCGCTCGTGCTTTCATCTAAGATTGTTTCTAAAACATTCATAGCCTTTTGAGGAAAACCAAAGAATCCACCGATGAGCGAAGTTGACTTGGAAAGAAGCGTCGACGATAACAATCCTCCGCCAGATGATGACGACGTAGAATTCGACGACGCTACCGGTCTTCTTTTAGACGGGACAAATGTGAATGGGTTCGACGTCCCATCTGGAATATTTGGACTAAACTGATGTTTTGCAATTTCCAACTTTGCGTTGATTACGAGTAAATTGTTCCCAAAACTCGATACGCTTGCAATAGCCTGCGTTTCGTTCGTTTTCAATCGATACTTTCCAACGACGCCGGGTCGTTCGAATAACCAATGAGATCCGCTCAACGTATCGTGTGCTCGCTGTCGTGCAGGATGTGGCACGTTCAGTAGTTGACTCGGTGTTTGCCCAAAGTTCTCAATTTGGTCTCGCAAAGCGCGTCGCATGGTCGCGTTTGTGATTTTTGAAACGTCTACGTTTCCTTCATACGTCGTATAATAGAAAACATTCGTTGCTTTGACTGCTTCTGCACCGCGCTGCTTAAATCCAAATATGAGATCAATCCAGGTGTGCAAATTCTTAGACACGTGTTCAGATTCTAAAGCGGCTCTTTGCTTTGCAACAAAATCAACCGCGTTGCTTGCCCATTTTGGAAGTTTGACATCTCCGACTTTTTCACCTTTTTGCGTGGTGCCAAAATCGCAATTGTTCAAGTTTAAGAACATCTCAGGCATGGTGAAAAATTCAGGCGTGAGTTCCTTCACATCTGAGATATCATTTAAAACAGACTTCCACATGGATTCGACGCCCGTGAAAAGTCTATCCGCGTGATCAAATTTCCCGCCTTGCAAATTGTATGCCAAAGTTGTAAATGGCTCAAGTCTTAGGAGATAGAACATCACGACTCCAGCGGACGAATAGTGGGAACCGTAATGAAACGGTGGGATTTCCGGATCATCTTTCAGCGCATCGTACCTCTCTTTGACTTGGTTGAGTCTTTTCGGATTCAGCGCTCCGATGGGTTTTGATAAATCTCGGAAAGTCTTTGGATCGTTCAAGTCCAACACGTCCGATTCATAATCCGCGATGACGTGAGGAAAGACAGGATACTGAGTGATATCTAGATAACTGCGCCCAGCAAGCGTATTCAAAGCTAAGATATAATCAAAATTTGATAGTTCGCGTCGAATCCATCGCGAAGTGATGTCGCTCTTCCGCATCAAAACCTCCGGGTTTGAAGCTTCGAGGTAGAGAGGAACGAAGTTTTTCGGTTTCATTCGAATCAAACATTTGTAGATGTTCTTCCTTTCTTCGGAGGACCCGAAATCGATAAAGTACGTCTCTCGAGATAAAAAGAAAAACTCCAGAGCGCTTCTCTGTAACAAATATCGCCTCGATTGTACCTGATGAAGTTCATCGAGTTTCTGAATCCATGAGTGTTCGATACCGGTTTCGGTATCTTTTCCTGTAAACGATATGCAATCTTCAGTGAGAATTAACGAACCGCGAAACGTTTTTAACGGCGTCACCATCGTAGCTTCATCGTTTTTGAAAACTGGTTCGTCGCTGAGAACCATCGAGTTGGTGAGTTTATATGCGAGGCGCGTCGCATCAGTGTGAGCTCCTTTTTGTTCCCTCGCGTTCTTCTTTTCCAATTTTTTTTCTTCCTCCTGTACCTCCTGAATCATCTTTTCTTCGCTGTCAAAGTCTAAACTCTCTCTTCTGTTCACTGCTTTTGGTAACGTTATCGAAGGAAGTTCTTCCATGGCTTTTTTGTTTTGTTCTCGTTTCGGAGGTTCCTTCATTCTTCTTAAAATGTAACGTCTTCTCTTTCCAGTCTCAATCGGGTCAACCTCCCACGGGAAATTTGCAAAATCTCCGCCTTCAAACTCACTGAGAATCTTCAAGCTTTCTCGTTCGTACTTGATGCGCATCGAACGCACAAATTCGCGACGGGCTAGTTCTCTCCGCTCAATTTCGAGACATCGTTTGGACAACGGAAGATTTTCGAAATCGTTTTCTACCCAGTCCTGGACAAACGCTAAATACGCCTTCTCTTTCGTGCTTCGCAAAGATTTGTACGCATTCCATCGCTCTTCCGCAGAAACATGACCACTTGAGTCACTATTTTTTGATACATCTGTTGCGGTACCGAGAATGTTACGAATTTCTGCGTACATATCGGCCATTTTCTTGGAATCTTCATCACTCGCTTCTGAATCAGTCCCAATGCGATGCAAATGTGTATCCACGACTGATAATAATTTCAAGCCGTTATCGCGCATGACGAGGGAATTTTCCGAAACGCCGAGCTTATTAAAGCCTCTGAGTTCTTTAAAAACAAACGAAAGCAGATTCGTCAGTACTTTCTGCTCGATCGATTTCGCATTAGCTTCACCGGTCGTCTTGAAAGATTTCGACAAAATTTCGAGAACAAAAGCACCATCACGCGAGGCTCTCAACGCGTGATGTAAAAGAATGTCAAGTAAATCAATACCAACTTTGATGGTATCGTCTTCATTATCACTGTTAATTTTCGTGCGAATAAGTAGCAGGACGATCCATTCCGGGAATTCCAGCGTAGAAACTAAAGTGTCTCTGTTTTCTGCCTTTGTACACGCCAAAAGAATGAAAGCATCCAAAGCTCTCTTACGAACACTTGGTTTCGAGTACGGTAACGATTCAAGAAGGGCGTCAAACATCAATTCGTTCTTTACCGAGGGTACGTTGGCCGCCATTATGTCCTCGAGATGATTAATCTTCGTCGCCAACGAAATCGAAAGTAAAGCGTCAAATACGGATTCGTTCAAAAGCATACAAGGATTTGATCGAAGAGTATGTCTGATTGAACGAACTACCTGTGAAGCCGTGACGCTACCTTCTTCATTTATTGCTTTCGCAGAAGTCAAATCGTTAATATTTAGGAAGCCACCATTCATTAAATGACCGGTGATCAAAATGACATCGGCGATTATCTCAGATTCAGTGCCGTATTTCTCTTCGTCGCGAGATGTTCCATCTTCTTCATTTTTCATGGCAACTTTTCGGAGCAACCGCATTAAAATTTCAATGCCACCTTGACCAATGAAATTCTCGGTGAATGCACTCCTGAAAGAATGATTCAACGCGTGAACAGCTCTATTTAAAGCTTTCAATCCTTTCGAGATGATGAGTGAGTACCCTTGAGTACCATCGAAAGCACTGATGAATTCGAGAAGAATTTTTGACGCTTCAATCGCATCTCCCGCGGAAACAATCACAAAGAGCGAAAGAGTAAGCTCTTCTGCGATATCTTCATTGGATCTAAGCATCTCAATGTTGTCCCAGCCAGTATCTAGGAGCATCTGTAAACCGTTTAATTTCACAAGTGCGCTTGCGTTTGCGTGCGCTTCCGCATTTAACGAGCGCAACACTTCAACGATACCATTTGAAGAACAACCAGTTTGAGCGTATGGTTTGAGCGTCAAATAAAGAGACGCGAGCATTTCATCGTACAAGCCGTCGTGTTCTCTGGAGATGACGAGAAGTTTACCGAGTAACTTACATATTTCGACGTGCAAACTATCCTCGTTTGGTGTCTCCTGGAATAGTCTGGGAAGTATTTGAGAAAGGAGTCTTCCCAAATTCATGCTTGCCATAGCTTGAACGTTTTGAGAATGACTTCGAGCTAACTCGACCATGACTTGAAGAATGAGGCACGCGTTTGACTTATCAACGATGCGATTATCCTCTTTTCCTTCTTCATCCAACAAGAGTCTTAACATTTCACACGGTCCCGGTTGGAAATTCTCCCACATCGAATCACGAATCAAATCTCTTTTGAATACCTTTGTGTTTCCGATCAAAATCCCTTTCCGGCCCGCATTGCTAGACCCAGAGGGCGCAAGGTTCGTAACAGATTTAATGTTCAACTTTGATACGGAAGGATGGAACAGTTGCAAAAGTTTTGGCGATAGCGACTTGTCGAATATCTCCGCTTCATCTTCTTCACCCTCGGTAGTTGTGGGAGCAGTAGATGTGGCGACGTTGCCACTTGCCGTTCGCGCAAATGGATCAGTACTGCTTTCGTGATGATGATGAGTACTATTATTTTCACCACCACCACTACTATGACCACCAATTATGGATTGACTCAAAGCTGTAGTCAAAAGTGAATCTCGATATTGACCAACGTAACATGGCACGTAATCCCCCCCGCGTTCGTATAGTTTCTTGAAAGCCTGCGTTCCAAGTCCATCTCTAAAGATATACACGGGGCCAAGCTCAGCGTATAAAGCGCACTGTCTTCTCTTATCTTGCATACCAGCCATTGCTGCGGGAGGGTTTGTTCCCAGACAACAAAAACCAAGCGGTTTCGTTACTTTAGGTAGTTTCATCGAGTGCGTCTCGACGAGCTTCCCGTTGATGTACAACGATGCCATCTCTCTTTTCACGGAGTACTCCACGCCAACGCATAGCCAAGTTTTCAACTGAAACTGGTGCGAGAATGGGAGCGTAATCCTTTCGCCTTTTTCTCCTTGAGCTTCGAATATTAAGTAGTTCTTATGAAAATAACTCTCGTACCCCGAAGACCCCTCGCTCGAAAGCAACGAGAAAAGTCGCGGCATGTACTCTACCTTACTTCCAGCCGCAGCGGATGCTAAAACTTGTGCCGCCGTCGGTGAGATCTTCATATTTGGCGTTGAAATTTGCGCAGCTTGCGCTAACGCTTCCGCGTTAATCTGGTTCGTTTCGGAGTTCTCAAAGCTATTTACGTACACGTACGTGACGACCGAGAAACCATCCTTTGCGAACGGCCATTTAGCTTCCGCGTTCCCTAAAATCCCCGCATTTTCGCCGTCTAAATGAAAACAACATTTTGGCGAGAACGACGACGTAGCAGATCTTCCGTTTGCATTTCGAACCGATCGTAACAACGCTTCCACGCCTTCTTTCTTCCTTTTCCTGTTCTTTGCAATCGTCTCGAACCAAAAGCGCAGCGTTCGAGGCGAACACGAAGCGCTTGCAAACACTCCGATAATATCCAGCAACATTGCATCCTCGTACTCCGAGTGTTCTCTGTTTTCGTCGCACAATCGCTTTATGAATATCCGCAAAGCATCCGTGGAAGCATCGACAGATGCCAATGCTCGCAGTGAAGGCGATGCCGACGACGCGAGAAGAGGCGTTTGTTGCAACTCATTCCTCTCTTCTCGTGTGTTCAACTGTCCTTCTCCTTCCTCTCTCGATTCTCCATCATACGCGCCTCGAAGTTGTTCGTGTATTAATTCGATGTTCTCTAAGGATTGTTCGAGGATAAAATCGGAGACTAAAGCGTCCACGGATCTTTCGCTGTGCGCTCGGACCATTTTGTACGAACAACGCGTAACGACTTTCTCGATTGTTGTACGAGTAGGTGATTCTTTCGTCGTCGCGCTCTACTTACGACAAAAATCGAATTATTCTTCGTGCGCTCTCGCGGTCAGAGGAGTTTGGTGCGCATGATGACGTGCGTGGTTTCATGTATCGCTCCTACGATGATAAACTATTATTAGTAAAGGAGTCGTAAACTGGTATTATTCTGGAGGCGATGTTATGTAGAGTCTGTGCCCTGAATTCTTGGTTTTACTTTTAAACAGCTGCTGACAAATAAAGTACGCAAAGGGAGGCGAGCGGGTACTTTCATCAAAGAAGGAAGCGAGTCGAATGAGCTAATTATTACCAATGCTGAGTACGTATATGTACACACAAACAAACTACTATTTTTATTAAACTAGGGATGATGTTTATTGTTATTATTGGTCGCCGCCGCCTCTGCCTCCTCTGCCTCCTCTGCCTCGACCTCTCCCTCTGCCGCCGTCGCCTCTGCCGCCGCCCCGGCCTTGATACGGTCCTCTTTGCGCCGCTCTCCTTTCGTTCTCCTCTTTCGCTAACTGAATGATCTCTTCTTGCACGCACATGTATTTAATCGTATTCCCTCGAATAAAGCACGTCTCCAGCTCGTGAAACCGGTCGCCGTCTTTGTTCGTGCACACCACTTTCGTTAAGTGGACGTTCATCCAGGCGTCGCAGGCGTTTAAAACTCCGTTGTAGGTTTCACCGTTTTTCAACTCAACGAGCATGGAGTGCCCTTGAGAGGTTTTCAGCAAGGAGAGCGGTAACATTTTGTGTTGTTATAAATAATCTATTCTTGTTGTTCTCGTGGTAGTCGTACTATGTCACGTACGATCTCTTCTTCTTCGTCTAAATCTTCTAATTCTTCTTCTCGAAAAATTCGCGATCTCTTCCCTCTTATTCTTCTTTGTGTACACTCAAAATGATACTAATACTAACAAATAACAAATAAAACGCTCTTCTTCGATGTGTCTGATGTACTTGTTGTGTTGTTCACCACAATAATGGTGCGTGTGTGTTCTTAATATTATTGTCGCGACAATTATTATATCGCAAAGAGTCGATTTTCCTTCTTTTTTTTTTCTTTTTTTTCGATTCAGCGATTCGTCCTTCTTCTTCCACAAAAACAACAAACAACAACAAGAATTTTCTCGTTATTAAAATCCGCCCGCGAAAGAGAAAAGTGCATACTACATACGCAATAAAAAAGAGTTGTTGTTCTATTTTTACCACTCTACTCTGGAAGAAGGATATCATCGCCGCCATCCTCAAATGTTGGAGTAGGAGTAAAATACATTAAGAAGAAGAAGAACAAGAAGAAGAAGAAGACAACAAAGAAGAAGATATAAAAGAATAATGGCTGGACGCCTTTCAATTCCAGTCGGGATTAAGAAACTGACGAATGTCGCGGTGGTGAGATACAAAACGCACGGCATTCGGTTTGAAATCGCGTGCTATAAGAACACGGTCGTTTCTTTTCGAGCTGGCGCGGAGAAGGATGTAGATAACGTGTTACAAACGACCGCTATTTACTTGAACGTTTCCAAAGGCATCGTCGCCAAAGAGGCGGATTTGAAGAAGGCGTTCGGGACGACGGACGAGGAGAAGATATGTCGAGTGATTTTAGAAAAAGGCGAGTTACAGGTTGGAGAGAAAGAAAGAGAAGTTGGGCAAGAGTCGGTGACGAGAGATTGCGTGAACATATTGGTCGAGAAGACTATAAATCCAGAGACGAATAGGCCGTACCCGCACGGCATGATTGAAAGCGCGCTGAAGGAGTGTCACTTTTCGGTAGATCCGACCAAGTCGGCAAAGCAGCAAGCGCTGGCGATGATACCGAAATTAGCTAAGCTGTTCCCGATTAAACGAGCGCCGATGCGATTTAAGTTTACCGTGGCAGCAGAGAGCGAGGAAGAGGCGAAAATAAGGGAGGAGGAGATGTTGAATTTTCTTAAAGAACACGAAGCGAACGTAGAGACGAATAGTTTGAGCGAGGAGAAAAGTGATGATAGTAATAATAGCAAGTTCACGCGAACCATCGTGTGTACGATAGAATCTTCAATGTATAGACCGTGCGACGCGTACGCAAAAGCGAGTAAAGGGAGTGTGCGCTTAGACGTGTTATCGCTCTCGGTGACCGCAGAGGCGGAGAGTCGTTCGGCGTTTGACGAAAGTTCGTTACAAAACCAAAGTGGGAAACATAGAAAGCAAAAAGATATGGAAGACTCCTTGGAAGGAGGAATAGCGAGACTCCAGCTCGGGCAACGCTCAGATCCTTCTAGGATAAACACATCGCAAAGTAATAAAAGGAATGCGAAAGGTGCCGGAGCGGGCGGTAAAGCAGAGATGGTCGTGGACGAGAAGTTCATACTCGTTCCGAGAGGGTTCATTAGAGATTTACCCGAGGAACACAAATCGCGAAGGGAACGGTTCCAAGAGCTCGATACGATAGAAGAAGGTTGGCACGTTGAATTGAGAAAGAAAGAAAATTCATCTATCGTCGAAGCGGTGTTTTTTTCTCCAGACAACGAAGCTTTCAAATCGTACGCGGAGGCACGTCGCAAGGCGCTTGGAATATTTTAATTGACAATTTTTTTTGTACGCGGCTACTATATATTAACAACAATAACAAAATCTTCTCTTATTCTTCTTCTTCTTCTTTCTCTTCCTCGTCGTCGTCGTCATCGTCGAAACCGATATCTTTCGCCTTCATCAACTTCTCTTCTCGCATCTCTTCCAAGCCGAGCTCTTCTTTTTGCTCCTCCTTGTCCAAGTCCAAATCGTCAAACTTTGGCGTTGGTTCGCCAGTCATTTCGATCCATTTTCGATCCTCCCACTCGTCATCTACGCACAATCTACCGATTTTATAAAGGAAGTCCAAGGTGTCTTCAGGCGGATCCGGGCACTCTCCGAAATCGTACGGAAATCGAGGGTCGTAAACCTCCACTGAAGACTGCATCATCCTCCTTCTCTCCTTCGGGTCAAAGTTTATCAACTCGACGATTTTCTCGTGGTCCCATTCGCTCTCGTCTACTGTTTTCTTATCTCTCAATCGAATGTCCCCATCTTGCGACAAGTATCGAAACTGTTGAATTTTCTCTTCCTTCTCTTTCATCGCTTGCGCTCTTTCTTTCTTCACGCGTTCTTTATACAACCGCGCCTTCTCCTCGAAGGCGTCGTATTTTTCCGGAGGTTTCTGAAACGAAACAAACTCTGGTTCCGGTTCGTACTCCTCCTCCGGTTTCGAAAAATCCCAACACGGCCAGTTTGCTTTCTTCCCCATGACTTCTTTCATGTGTTCTTCCCACGGAGTCGTTTCGTCGTCGTCGTCTTCCTCGACTCTTAACTCGTATTGCGACCACGGCGCGTGAAAACCGTTCGCGTCTTCGATAGTCTGCGCCTCAATTTCTCGTTGCGTCTTCTTCCGAGGGGTCGTCGTACTGCTCAAAGCATCGATCGATTTCACCCGTAAAGGGTAGGTGGAAGAAGAAGAAGAACTCGTCGCTGAACCGTCTCTTTCGAACGAGTCAATGAACGCCTGATCGTCGTCCTCGTCTTCTTTGCCGTCGTCAACATTGAACTCGTCCTCATCCTCATCCGCGAGGGCAAAAGTCGTTGTTGTCGTTTTCGATTTATATTTATTAGCATAAGCAGCCTTTTCCCTGATAGTCTTCTTCAGAGTTTTTATCGTCTTTTGGAAGGGTAGCGCGGTGCTTCTCGTCGTCGTAAACGCGAGCATAGTATTCTCGATGAATGTGTTGATTATGTGTGCGTGGTGTGCTTCGAATACTATGAAGTGATGAAATGAATGATTTGATTTCCGCCAATCCACCAGCCGCCGCCTGCCTAAAAAAAAAGCTGAAAAGGGAACCAAAAAAAGCTCTTTTCCACAAATATTAATTGTGAGCGCGCATTGAGTAGTATTCATCAATAATGAGAGCGGCGGCGACCTTTACCACGGGAAGATGTTTCTCCTCGCTGATGTCATCATCATCGTCGAAACACTACTCTCGCGGGGGACGATGCCACCACCACACGACGACACGGTTTTTGATGTTGTGTTTGTTCGGGGCTCGTAACAGAAAAAGTACGAATTTTAGGAGTTGTAGTAGTAATAATAATAGGAGTGGTAATAATAGGAGTGGTACGACGAGGGCGAGAGCATCGTCGTCTTCATCGGAGGAGGAGGAAATAGAGAAAACGACGACGATATCGTACGCGAAATCGGGCCCGAAACAAAGACTGGACGAACTGACGTTGCTCACCAATCCTGATTTGAGCAGAAACGTCGTTCAAAGTTGGATTCAACAAGGGAAAGTCTTGGTCGATGGAGAGAAAATAACGAAACCGGGGACAAAGCTGAAACCGAACGTAAAGATTGAAGTCTTAGCGGAGGAACCGAAATTCGTCTGTCGAGGAGGGTTGAAGTTAGAGAAGGCGCTGCAGTTTTTCGAGGTGGACGTTCGAGATAAGATTTGTTTAGACTCCGGGTTGAGCACCGGCGGGTTTACCGACTGTTTGTTGCAACAAGGCGCAAAGAAAGTGTACGGCGTGGACGTTGGATACGGACAAGTGCACGAGAAAATTAGAACAGACGAACGAGTTGTAGTCATGGAACGACAGAATTTGCGATATTTAGAGGCTTTGCCGGATTTAGTGGAGGTGGTGACTTTGGATTTGAGTTTTATATCGGTGTTGAAAGTTTTACCGAGCGTGGCGAAAGTGTCGAAACCAAACGGCGATTTGATTGTTTTGATTAAACCGCAATTTGAAGCGAGACGGGAACAGATAGGGAGTAAAGGAGTTGTTCGAGACACAAAAGTGCACGAAGAGGTGATTCAAAACGTTATTGAAGGGGCGAAAACGTTAGGTTACGAGTATATTAATCACACCGTGTCGCCGATTAAAGGCGCGAAAGAAGGGAACACGGAATTTTTAGGACACTTTCGCTATCAAGAATGAATACACACTGAAGTCACTTACGCGTTACGTGTACGCGCACTCGCTTAATAAATATGTAGTAATACATCATCTTCGTGGTCTTTTGTTTGTTGCTATAATAAGAAAAACTATACTGCTGCTATTATTGTTTACTTCTTTCGTTTTATTCATTGTCCCCTCTTCGAAAGCTGCTCGGAGACCATCACCAACTGTTTTCGCTTCTGTTGCACTACGTTCATAATCCTCTCCATGTTCACTCGCAACTCCTGCACTTTCTTTTTACAGTACTCCTCCGCCCCTTTCGGTGTTTTCTCTACGAAATACCCCGTACCTATGTCTACTAAAACTTTATCCGTCGCGCCTACTTTCCCGGGAACGTATAAACTCTCCGTCACAGGCACTAACATTGGCGTCCCTACTTCCTCTTCGTTCAAAGCCTCGCAGGCCATTCCAGAGGTGTGATATTTTCCCACCGCTTGCTGTAATTTTTGTACACTCTCCGCGCACATGTTTAAATCGTGTTTTAGTTGCTCTTGCAATACCTGATATTCAAAGATGGAGAAGACGAGGAAGAAAAAGTCGGTCAATCTTTGTTCGTGAAAAGAAAAACAGATCGGAGAAAGCGAGAGAGAGAGAGAATAAATTTCGTTTTAGAATCGAACACAGAGGAAGAAGAAGGAGAGAAAGAAGCTCCCACTGTACTCACCGAGAGTTGTTCGGTAGGTGCAGTTCGAATGTCGATGCTCGTCGCGGAGGACATGATGTGATACTACGAATACTGTGTGCGTGTGTTACACGTTTCCTTTTTTCTAAAGTGCTTGTGCTGATGAATATTGTTTTTTCCCTCTTTGAAGTCAAAGGGGACAACGATCGAGGTGTTTTTGGACAACAGTGGGTTTGAAATTTTCGCTGGTGCGAGTTACCTGTAGTATTATTTATAACCTATCATTTCTTGCCTACCGTTTTCGCCCGGGTATATTCTCCATATTTCTCCGTTATCTTTATATACGTCTTTGATTTCGCTCACGTATTCAACCTCCACCTCTTTCACGTCCATGTAGTGAAAGATGCTGTACTCGAATTTGGTCGCTCTCTCCTTCTCGCTCCGTCCGGACAAAAGTTTTCCTATTTTATAGTTCGACTGCCACGTTCGGACACCGGAATACCAGTATCGCACTATGTGCATACTCGCATCTGAAAGGGTTTCTTTCATGTCACCGTTGTCGTAATACATGATCAATGAGGAACCGCTTTCAACGCGAAAGGAATTTTGGTTGTAAAATTTTGTCACTCGGGTGCCGTCCGCATATTTTCGGGTGATTTTCCCATCCGCGTGAACGTCCTCGGAAACACCAATTTCTGCGACATCGTTCCAAGTTGGCGCTGGATCGATATTTGGAATGCGTAAGAGTTCATCCGGAACCTTTTCTTCCTCGTAAATATGATGTTCTTCTACTTCTTCTTCTTCTTCTTTCACGCACATATTCCTAGCTTCTTGCGCGGGAGCAGCGTTGATGTATACCGGAGGCGGAGACGCTTTTGCGAACATGGGCGACGACTTCACCGGTTTTGAAACGATTGGTTCCGTTTTAACCGGTGTCTGCGAGCTATTCTGACGTTGAGACATCTTCATGCGACGCATTTCTTCTGACATTCGCTCTTTCTCCAACTTCAATGCGGCCGCTTCCTGAGATAAATTTTCAACTTGTTTCCGCAAACGATCGACAGTCAACTTTGACTTTTGATCTCTATGCTTTTGATCTTCCTTCATTTTTTCTATTTCACCTCTCAAAAGCTTAATCTCTTCGCGCTCTGTTCGAGATTGTCCTAAAACTGAGCGTTCTTTTTGTTCCAGCGCCAATCTCTCTCGCTTCATGTGACTCGCGAAATCATCCTTTTGCTCTCTAAACTCCATCATTTGCTTCTTGAAATTTTTCATATCTTTCTCGAGTTCCGCTCGGTCCTTATCCAGAGTTTTTCGAGCGTTTTCTTGTCTTTTAATCGCAGAGCGGTTGACTGCGGCAGGCGACATGGAGCTTCGCGCCAACTCGTTGATTCGTTGGGACGAGGAGGGTGGCATAGGTGAACCTCGCACGGAACGTCGGAAAGCGGACGGAGGCGGAGTGCTCGTTGCCACGGGCGAAGTCGCTCGGTGTTTTGTCGATACAGGCTTTCTATCATCTTCACCCCCACTCGTTTGCGTAAACGACGCTACACCTGGACTACTCGTCGTCATCTTTGTTGTTGTTGTTCTTGTTGTTCTTGTCGCTGCTACTGCTTCATCATCACTCGCTAGGACTTGCTTCAGAGCGTACGGATACGAGAGCGGGTCTTCGGAAAGCATCTCCTCGGCGTTTCTTCTATTTTGCACAAACTCTTCAGCCGCGCGATCAATCGACGCTTGCGACGCTCTTCCTTTGATCGCATGCTCTAAAGATTCAAAATTCGCCACTTCCTGTTGCATTTCGTACTCCTCCACTTCCCACGCCGTCATTTTTGTCTTGTCTTTTACTGCCACTTGTTGTTCGGCTTTTCGTGAAGAAGACGCCAACGGCGACGGCGACGTGCGTTCTTTCGGAGGAGTATAAATACGTTTCACGCCCGTCCCCTTCTTCAAAAAAGTCCTCTTAGGTGAATCCGTGCTCGCGTTGTTCGCATTCACCGGTGATATCGAAGCAGGAATAGTCTTCGCCGCCATCGGACTGTCAACAGTCGCAGTGGTCGTGCCACCAGTCGTCGCAAAATTTTGTCCCCCACTCATCGCGTACACGTTTCCAGTCGTCTCCTTCAAAACGTCTTTGGCGATAGACTTAGGCGGCACGAGCAACTGCGGATCCCCTCCTTTCAAAGCCTCTTGGACGATGTCGTCGAACTTCTTCTCGTTCCGGACGACGGGAACATCGTCGAAATTCATTTTGACTTTTTTTTTTGAATTTTCCAAAAAGCAATACAACGTCTCTTTCTCTCGCCTGTAGTATCTGTACTTTCAACTATATATATATAGATAAGCGCAGACAAGTATTATAATAGTTCGCGCGTCGTGAGCAGCAGCGTGGGTGCGCGTGGGTGTTTTTTTGTGCTCTCTTTGTCCTCTTTGCCTTCACCAAAACGAGAGGAAGGAGGCTTGATGTTTCTGTTGAATCTCTTTTGAAGAATCGAAAAATAAATTGATTTCAAAAAAACGGGTGGAACCGGCAAGGC
>Ga0233451_10000857_pt1 | contig 30295 bp, 35 predicted proteins | sample 011ome_29_FD_183052 | JGI IMG/M metagenome (GOLD analysis project Ga0233451, IMG submission 183052) | Coastal salt marsh microbial communities from the Groves Creek Marsh, Skidaway Island, Georgia - 011504CT (spades assembly) | ecosystem: Environmental > Aquatic > Marine > Intertidal zone >... | reverse complement strand
AATCAAAGTCCTGTTTGTTTCCTATAGTGCTGGATATTCTGTTTGGATCGCTCAATGAGTCTAAGTCCAACTCACCATCAAATGCACTTGTGTTACTAGCACTTAAAGCATAGTCTCTTTTGCTTGACGCTGATACCGTGTTGTTTTCTACACTCCAAAATGAATCCTGTGTGTCGTTGATCTGACTCCATAGCATTAGTCCAATAGCCCAGTGATTGCCGTCAGCATCTACCTGTGCGAACTCATCAGTGGTTAAATCTTCCCCTGACGTAAATGTCCAAACAGTTTTGCTGTCCAGTGTGTTTGATATATTAGGTGTGCCGGTCACTGTGACTGTGGCATTGCCTTTTTTGTCTGTGACTCCTGTGACATTGCTTCCACTGGTTGTATAACTGCCTGTGTCTGAAGCATCAAACCAAGCGGCTGTGGTAGCATTGGCATCAATGTCTAAATCTGTTGGTGTCCAGTCTACAGTGCTGGATCCTGTGTCCTGCATTAGTCCTGTGACAGCATTGTCACGCAGGTATGTTCTTGCTTGTGCTTGTGTCATATGCGGATATACTTCTGCCAAACAAGCCAATAATCCTGCTACGAACGGCGCACTAAAACTTGTGCCTTGACTAAAACTAATAGTGTCCCAGTTTGGTTGGTTTGCTTCCTGTCCTGGATAAGGAATGCCATACGCAATCTCACTGTTTTCCCAAGCGGATATTATTGTTTCTCCTGCGGCATAGACATCTATGCCCGGACCCCAGTTGCTGAAGTCGCATTTTCCTTGGTCTGTGTGGTTGCTGAAAGCACCTACGCTGATAGCACCACTCTGATAATATTTGTCACCTCTGTGATAGTAATCTCTAAATGGAAAGGTTCCACTACCAAACGGAAACTCATAATCTTTATTTACATAAGCCGCAGTCTGAACAAGATAGTTGTCCCAGTTGTCGCCGCCTGGTATATCAATGTATCTGTTTTTGTTGCCTGCTGATATGGTCACAATAATACCTTCATCAATGGCATCTTGTATGTCGCTATCAACTGAAGGACTGTTTACTTGGAAGTTGGTGTTGCTCACAAAGTCTTCGTCTGTTGAATATATACCTCTTGCGTGTAGTTCAGCGGCTGTGAGATTGTTGCCTGATCCTTTGTCAAGATCCACACCTTGGAAGTGAGCCCAAGCGGCTCCGGTGAGATTGTTTACTGTTCCCAAACTCACACTCACAATAGTAGGATTTTTTCTACCAGTTGCTGGATTTACTGCTTTGGTTCTATGGAACTCTCTGATGTAAGCAAAGGTTCTGTCTGTAGTGTTGCCACCACTTAAATTACGTTCGGCTCTGATGCTAAAACCATACACGTTAGCACTGTTGGCAGGTCCATATAGTGTTCCTGCGGCATAACTGGCACACGCCGTTGGATGACTGTTTACTTCATCTGCGTCTGCGGCTCTTGCCGCCGCAAAGGTGTAGGTGTAGTTTGTGCCACCTGTGATTGTGTTGTAGTGTTGTCCCCAGTTGTAGTCCACTGCTCTACTAAAAAAATCTTCGTGGTCATACCAAGTGTGCTGGTCTACTATGATCACATCCACATTCTTACCACTTGCTGAATATGTCACGCTGGTATCAACATATCTATCTGAACCTGTAGCATCACTACCCCAACCTGATCTGTTGGTGCTTTCTATGTGTCTCAATAGTCCCCAACTTCTGTGGCTAACCGAATAGTTTATTGCTGGACCTGTGCCGTCTGCTCTTGTGAATGTTGCCGCCCCTGTGGCAAGACCAGCAGGGCTTTTGTCAAATCTACCTGTGTAAGTTGATTCTGTGATTGTGATATCTCTATCTAAAACTGATTGTGGCATTACCTGTTGAACACGTTCGTCAGCCGCAACCATTTGTGCTTCTTCCATTGTGAGCATATAGCCTGTGGTTCTTGAAGTTGGTCGTCTGTCCTCACAAGCAACACTCCTATCTGGAATGTGTAGAGCACCACCTGGTGTTTCCATATCGTCATAAAACGCTTGTATGTCTTCACCACGTTTGAGTGTGACTTGGAATAACTCCATATTACGCCTCCAGTTGTAGTATGTTTAGAGTTACCTGCACTGTGGCGGTGCCACCGCTCTTATTTGTGACCCTACAAGGTATAGTTGTTGTTGGTGTGCTTTCCAAGTTGAATCCATAAGCACCCGGGCTTATAGTAACTGTTTCAGAACCTGTTGTAATAACTTCTGCTATTAGTCCTGCGTCTGAAGTAGGATCAACACCTTCGGCTCTGCTTGCGTCTGCTGTTCTTGTTGCGGCACTAACATACAATCTCACACGAGCCGCTCTATCTGTTGTGATAGTGAGTAGTGCGTATGATTTGAATCCTGTGATGTCCAAGTCTGCTTCAGCGGCATCTGCCAAACTATTAGTATTGCCTGTTGCTGTGCTTCTGCTTTGTAGTCCTGAACCACCTGCATTAGCATCTACATATGCTTTGGTTGCCGCATCTTGTGCCGCAGTTGGATCTGTAAGTCCTGTTATCCTACCTGTAACAGCAACACCATCTGTGGTTGTTTCCAATTTTGTTGAGTTTAAGTGATAAAGTGTAGCAATACCGTTGGAGGCAGAAAAGGCTGACTGTGCCAATCCGCCATCTTGTATTCTAACTGTGCCACCTTGTAAGACTAGAGTGCCTGTGGTGTTTTTGATCACACCTGTTACGCCACTGTGATATATCAGCATATCATTGTCAGTGCCAAACCTAACTTCCTCACCGTCGTCAAGGTCAATAGGTTTAGTAAGTGCTGATGAGTTTATTGTGCTATTCACACCGTCTACTAATAGTGTTGAATCATCTCCAAATACTGAACCTTGTATATCACCAGTGCCACCACCGCCACCACTTACACCTGTAAGAGCACTGCCATCTAATGCTGGTAATGTTCCTACCAACAAACTCGCATCAATTGTGCCGTCTTCAGCGTTTATCATCATTGTGCTGTCTTGAGCAAATACTGAACCGTGTAAGTCGCCATAGAAGATTCTATCAATACCGTCTACTAATAATGAACTATCATCGGAGAATACACTACCAATAACATCACCAGTTAGTGAACCGTACAGTTTTCCTGATACACCGTCAATTATAACAGAACTGTCGTCAGCAAACACACTACCTATAACGTCACCTCTAATACTGCCTTCAAACGATCCTGAGATAGTAGACGGTAGCGCAACAGTAACAATACCGTCAGCATCTATAGTGGTATCAACATTGTTGCCACCTAGAATTTGTAGAGTATCGTCCATGCCAATTTGTACAATTGTTGAATCATCGGTAGCAACATTAATGTGTAGATCGGTTGTGTTAACAACTATGTTTCCATCAGCATCACTAGCGGTAGTTATTCTATCACCGCCAATAATTTGTACTGTGCTACCTTGAGTCACTGTTCTTGTGGTACTGTCATCTCCAGTTAAATCAAACAATCCGCCTTGAACATTCTCTGCTGGAATAATTGCTTCTTCTGGTGGAGTTCTTGCTGCTAGAGCATCAATAGCATCTGATACACTGGTTGGTGCTCCGCCTTCTTCTGTCCAGCTGTCACCACTAGCAGCATTATACGAACTGTCACCTTGTAAAGGTGCTTCAACTGGAAACGCATGAGCGTATATGTACATATCTGTAATAAAGTAAGTTTGACCTTGATACGTATATGTTTGTGTTCCTGATATAACACCTGCTTCGACAGGACTTTCTGTAACAGGAATAATAATTACGCCATACTCTTCGCTTTGTGGTATTGGATCACCCGGAGCATAATTACCTTTTCTTGGAGAGAAAATTGGATCGCCGGCATGAGTCACTTCGTATGGTGGTCTACGCAACACATTAGTATAAGCTGTTCCGTTGTATTGTTCAGGATCAACCAAACTGTGTCCATTGCCCGATTTAACTGCTAGAACAGCATCTTTAAATCCAATAGTATCTCTAGATTGATTGAAGCTAATTTCTATGTAGGCTGTGTCTGATATAACATCATTATCTTTGACATAATTACCGTCTTCGTCCCATATAACATAAGCTGGAACAGATCCTGCTGGTTTCCATACACTGCTGTTAACACCTGAATTAAACAAGTCTGGAGATTCACCACCTAGTATATCAATACCAATTTGTAATCCGTTGTTTCTGTATCTAAGTTTTAAGCCACCTAAGTCAAGTGTGGTTCCTGACAAAAACAAATCTTTCCATCTACGAGAAGGACTACCAAGATCATATTCAGAATCTAATGCTGGAACAATATCGCCTTTGATTGTACCATCAAAGTTAAAAGTGTTGTTTGGTCCGTCAATTAAGAGAGAACTATCGTCACCAAAAACAGATCCTTTAAATTGCCCTTCATAATTACCTGCTGTAAGGTCAGCAAGACTAGCGTAGTTTTCATCAAAGTTTTCGTTGATTTTTTTAAAGGCAGCACGTAAACTTTCGCCGTCTCCTGTTAATTCACCTGATCCAATGTTTATTGTCTGCTTTGCCATTTGCCCACCTAATGATTCAATTTTATACTGTTTATATTGCCTTCAGTCCAGTCTGACGCCATTGCTCTAACCCAAACAAAGTTACCAATAAAATTGTATATTTCAGCACTAGTTTCCTGCGCTACGTGTGTAATTTCGCTCACGGTTGAATTTACAAATTTACCTGTAGTGTCAACTGTTTTCTCAGTACCTAATTTAATGTTGAACCAATCTGTGTCGCCAGGATTAGTTTCTAACGATCCTTGAATTTCAATGGTTCCTACAAAATCTGATAGACTAATTTGAACAGTGTGTAATCCATCTGCTCTACTGTAATATCCATCACCTTTATATTTTTCACCTTCTACAGACTGAGCACTACTGTCGCCTGGATGTGATTGTAATGATAAAATTGTTGTACTATTTACGGCCATACTGTATTTACCTTAATTCCTGATTAGCACCTTTGTGACTTTGTCTGTAGGATTTGCTGTGGCTTTTAAACGCAAATAACTAAACACACCAGTTACATTAGCAAACACAGGTTCAGTTTCACTACCATCAAAAGTTACTGTTTCTATAGTATCCCATTCATTGTTACCTGTAATTTGATTATCCAATGTACCTTGTATTTCAATATTACCTATGTACGAGCTAGTGTACATAACTAAAGTATGTAACGCATCATTTCCATTTAATCCAGGATGCGCAGTTATTTTATTGGCATCATCACTACCAGCATACCATAAGCTATTGTTTTCAATAAAGTTTGTTATAGTTACACTTTTCTTTGGACCAGGATATGTACGGCCATCTAAATAAATTGTACCAGCACTATCAAAATTTCTATTGGCATAAGTGACTGAGTTACTATTACCATCTGACATGTATATACTGTAATTCAAATATTGTTGATCTAAGTTTAATAAATCGTTTTCGGTTATATCAACTTTAAATAATCCTTTAAGTGTAGCAGTAGCACCATCGTCTTGAACTGTACAAGCACGTTCTAAAACTTTGCTGTCATTTTCATCAAAAATTACTATGTACGGTGTCTCTGTCACTAGTACTGGTTTTTGATCTGCGTTTAAATATCTAAATTGAATTGTATTATCTATACCTCTATAAATTTTTAATTGTCTACTATACACTGGTCTATACTCCACGGTTAACCCAGAATCGTTAGCGATTACATCAACTTTGTTTTCGACTAAATATCTAGGTATTAGTTGCATTGGGGATCCTTTTTTGTATAAGTATTTATCGGCATGTTATTAAAAGAAATAGAAGATCAGTATCCATATATTAGTGTTGTTGCCTACGGCGGGCACGAATATGTTGGAATAATTTCTAATCAAGATCAGACAGTTACAAGTATGTTTGTATACACTGATTGTAAGTCAACTGAGCATAAAAAATTGCTAGTGGATTTAGGAGAAATTTGGTGGTGGGAATCAAATAGAATGATTCCAATTAACATTTTTCTTAAAAAAGAAATGGAAGCATTATCGTATACATTAATAACTATGAATAGTAAAAATGTTAAGGTTGTAATAGGACCTTGTGTGAATGTTAATAATCTAGCTGTAAAACGAATAAAGCGTAAAAGTGTTCAATTGCTAAGACGAACTACTATCAAATAATTGTTCGCAAATTAAATTCATGTGTACTACAACACTTACAGCATAAGCAAAAGCATGTGCCTTCTTAAAGTAATAGCTACCGTCTTCTGGCTTAATCCAAACTTCTGTTAGTATCGTTTGCCAAGTTTCGTTGACAAGATGCCTCTTCGCAGGCCGTATTATCGCTAACACTGCTGCTAGTTGTTCTACCGATGTTGGTTTGAGCTTTCTTAGTATCTCTCCATGTCCGCTGACGTGAAACAGCAAGTCGGTAAAATCGTTGTGCTCCAGTAAGTCCCATTGTGGTTCCTTCTCCATTAATTGTTGTAAATGTGCTTCATCTTTTACATCGTTGTACATGCTAACATTTAAAAAATCTAGTTTAAAATAGCCTCTGTCTTCAGCAGTTTTATAATCAATAGTAGATAAGTTGTCCACAGGATTATGCGGACACTCTGTAACGTATACACCAGTGTTGTGTTTTTTACCTGTATCTAGTTTTGCCACACGATGTTCGATTAAATGTAACACCTTGTTTCTATCAGCAAAGTCTATATCAATATCAGGCAAGTTTGCCTTCCTCTCTCATTTCTGCTCTAATTTTTGTAGCACTAATATCATGTATATCTTTACCCAAGTCGTGTTCTGTAAATGTATAACCTACACCACGACCATAACTAATATCCACAATGTTGGGCACTATCATTATAATATATTCTTTTTGATATGTAAAGCCTTCTTTTGCTAATTCTTTTTTAATATTTTCTTCAACGTCTGTAACAATAAAAGGATTATCATCCTGTACCATTGTACGTCCGCCGGAAGCATCTGTATCTTGTGGCACTGTTCTAATTTGAATACACACTTGTCCTGTTTCTGCTAAAGCACGTTTAAACAATTCTGTATGTCCAGCATGCCACGGTTGCCAACGTCCTAGCATTTGTGTAGTTGGTTTAAATCGATTAAACATTATTTCTCTCCATCCAAGTTGCTACAACAGGCATTAATTGTGTATGAGTATCTTCAAACCATTGTGCTACGTGGTAATCACAATGCGGAGGCTTTACGAACATTTTATTTGTATCTTCAAACCGTCCTTCCTTGATAGTATCCATCCAAACTGTAAAGTCTGGATTAAATTCTAATCGGGCTTGTTCGGTTGGGCACACAAAATCTGCTATAGCAACTTTACCTGCCATTACTACACCGTCTGCTAAGTAGCGCATACGTGCCGCTTGTCGCATACGACCTTCTGGTGTAAAGTCCCAATCATTATATTGATTTCTAACATTGTCAGCATTAATATGAACCCCGCCAATAAGTTCAGCAAATGGCTTTGCTAATGTAGTTTTTCCACTTCCAGGTAATCCAAAAATTAATATTTTCATAACTTTGCTTCTTTTGCTATTTGTTTAACAAGTTCTACATCTTTTGTTTGTCTTTTAAAACGCATTGCCCAATGACTTGGATCTAATACAGCGTTTAACATTGTTAACTGCTCGTCATTAAAATTATTTAATACTTGTTTACCTGAATCACAATTGAAAACTAACCACGGTGATATTTTACCATCTTTTATATCCCAAGTAATTCTATTTGTACTTGCGTAGAGAAAATAATGACTGTATATACTATTATTTTCTTTTGCCCAAGTTACCATTGTTTTTATACTTCGTTCTAATGCTGTTTCAACTCCTTCTTTGCGAATTAGTTCGATAGCATATTTTTCATACATAGTTTCTCGACACCAATGATCAAGTTTTACATTGCTTGTTACAACATAGTCAATATACTTGTCAGGATATAAAGGCCTAACATTATTAATAAAACTGCCAAACTTAACAAAAGCATTGTAAAACGATGACTTAACAAAGTCTTCATATGTCTTTTCTTTCTTATGTCCTGCGCTTAATGTATAGAATCTTTGAAAAGCATACATTCCAAGTTGTACACGTTTTTCATCTTTTTGTAACCAACGTCTTTTTGTTTCGCACATATGGGCTAACAATGTGCTTTCTTTTACATAACTTTTTCCACAGTATTCGCATGTGTGTTTAGATGTTGATTTTGTCAAATCCATGTTGCTCAGCAAGCTCTTTGATTTCTTTTTTTGTAGATATTCTAGCAAGTGTTTCTACCTCGTCCATTTTCATATCTGGATATATTTGTGACAATAGTTTAACAGTTTTGCTACTATCGTCTTTCTTTTTCTTCAGCCCTATCCAAGGATGAAATTGTTTCTTTCCTGTCTTACCAGCAACACATAACAATTGCCATTGTAACTTAACATGATTAGTTCCACCAAGCACATTCCAGTTTTTATTATAATATTCATTAACTTTAAATACTGCTAATGCTGTTTTTTCAAAGTTGCCTTTTACACTGCTAATGTAACGGTTTAAGTTCCACAAATCGCCTTTAATATCTTTTTTGCCATCTTCTCCAGCAGCATCATACAGTTCTTTGAAGCCCATATCAATGCTTGGAATAAGTTCTTTGAACAAGTCTAATTCTTTGTTAGGCATTTTGTTTGTGCCACTTCACTACATCTTCTGGAGAGTTAATTTCAATACCATCAAACTCTACTTCTACTACACCAATTTTTTGTCCGTTTTGTATCCAACGTAGCTGTTCTAGTTTTTCAATATCTTCTTCTGGAAACTTTGTGCTTGTTGTATACACAATTTTTGACTCTCTATTGTATCCATATACACCCAAATGATGATCTCCGTATTCTAAACTAGCACGTAAGAACCAATGAGCTCTACCTCTGCTGTGTATCATTTTAACACTGTTTGGATCAGAACGCAAGTTAAAATCCATCGGTGTGTAAGCAGTTGCTACATCGCTGTGTTGTAATGCGCCTTCTACAGCACGAATAATTTCAGGTGTAATATCCGGCATGTCTCCTTGGACATTAATGTACTTATCATATTGTAACACTTCATCAATAACACTCATACATCTGTCGGTGCCGTTTGCCAGTCTATAGTCTGTCATTATAGCATGATCACCAAACAGTGCCATTACTTCTTCGCTGTCAGCCAATACGTATGTATCTAAGCCAGTCTCAACGCATCTATCATACACACGTTGTATCAGTGGCACTCCGTTAAGTGGACAAAGCATTTTACGTGGTAATCTTGTGGCGTTTAGTCTAGCGGGTATTAGTATAGCTGTAGTCATGTATGTCCTTTATTACACTTTCGAAGTCTGCGAGTTTTACCATGTTAGGTCCGTCGCTGGGTGCGTTATCCGGGTCAGGATGGACTTCTAAAAAGAAGTGACGGATACCCAGTGCCGCAGCTCCTCTACTGAGAGGAGATACATAATCACGATTGCCGCCGCTACTACCACCTTGCCCACCAGGCTTCTGGACACTATGGGTAGCATCAAAAACAATAGGGTTGCTGTAATTATTAAGCATATAGCATAAACCGGTATAGTCGACAACGAGTGTGTTGTATCCAAAACTTGTACCTCTCTCTGTAATCCAAACTTCTTTAGCACCTTCTGTTTTACTTAATATACCTTTGACGTCCCAAGGTGCTAGGAACTGTCCTTTTTTAATGTTTACAATACAATCTGTCTTACATGCTTCAACAATCAAGTCAGTTTGTCTACACAAGAAAGCAGGTATTTGTAGTATATCTACTACACCTTTACATCTGTTTATCTGTCCTACAGTGTGAACATCTGTAAGTATTTTAAATCCTGCTGCTTTCATCTTTTGAAAGTGCGGAAGTGTGTCATCAATACCTACACCACGTTCACCTGACATACTAGTGCGATTTGCTTTATCAAAGCTGGCCTTGAAATAGTAGTTCATGCCGTATTGATCGCAAATACGTTTACACACAGTGGCTATTTCCATACTGTGCTGTAAACCTTCGTGCTGACAAGGGCCAGCTATGATTGTAAGTTTATTATCCATCTTTTATAATATAATACAGATTTAGTGTTTTGTCAAGTTGTTTTTTTAATGTAGGATATTCATCTGCTAGAGCAAACAACTCTTTCCATTGATCATAACTGACTATTCCTAGTGCTTCGTTAACTGCTTCAGGATCTCCTCCTATAACCCAACGTCCGTTATATGTAGTCTTTTTAGGCTCATCTCTAAATCTAGCATATACCACACCATTGGCACGTTCATATATCAAACTTTCATGTGCTAAATCTGTCTTAGGAGGCGAATCAATTATCATTTACGCATACCCGAAAATGTTGTAGTTTTTAATTTTTCATTATCGTTCTTAATGCTATCAATTATATCAAACTCCAGGTCATTTTGTTTTAGAGTGTGTGCTAGTGCTGCTACATCTTTTGGCAAGCACATACCGCCGTAACCACGCAATCTGTTGTTTACATCCAAGTAAATATTTTTGGTTTTGCCTGTTTGAACATACGCATCTTTTACTTGTGAGTAATCACATTCAAACTTTTCACATAGTTCGTAAAATACATTAGCAAACACAATACGCAATGCCGCATATGAATTGTTAAAGTATTTTAATATTTCAGCTTCTGTAGGCGCCAGTTGCTTAACTGCTTTGGGTAAATGTCCATGTGCTTCCACAATCTTTTTGTACACATACGGATCGTCTGTTCCAATTGCCAACAGTTCGTGATTGTTGATAAAGTCGTCTGCTGCTGCTCTTTCACGCAAAAACTCTGGAGCACAACAGATTGTAAGTGATGGATATTCGTCAATCATGCGTTCAGTAAATCCTGGTTCAACTGTGCTGCGAATACAAACAACACCTCCGTAGTTAATTTGTATTAAGTCTTGTAGCACACCCTCGATAACACTAGTATCACAAGCGCCGTTTACTTCTGGAGTAGGCAAGCATAAAAACACTACTTCTGTATCTGCTACATCTTTTAGTTCAGTATCAAATTTAATATCGTGTTCAAATACTTCGTGTTCAAGTAATCTAAACCCTGTAGCGTTTGCGTTTCCTACAACGCCCATTCCAATAATACCTATTTTCATAATAAACTTTCCAATGTCTTTTTTAGTCCTACTTCTAAAGGTGTATAATCTGTAAATCCTGTAAGTGTTTGTACCAATGTAGTATCAGGACATCTACGTGTTGCGCTGCCTACAGGACCAGAACGTATTTCCAGTCTATCTGGATTAATACCCATATAACCCATTATGAGTTTTGCTACAATACTTATACGTGTTTCTACGTCTTGTCCTACATTCACGGTAGTGTTACTAGCAGTTTTTATTAGTATATCTGTCATACGAACAGCATCGTCTACATAACAGAAACTACGTGTATCGTCACCATTAATATAGTATTCACCTTGCTTACAACGTTCTACAAACTCATTTACAAAGTGATCAATTTGTCCTGGTCCATACACGTTAAAGTAGCGTATGATAAGATATTCTAAACCACTATTTGCTACCAAGTTTTCACCAAGTGCTTTTGGTATGCTATAACTCCAACGTGGGTTTGTAATGTCATTATACATCACAGGCACTGATTCGTCTGTGGGCACATGATAGTATCCGTTATCAATTGTGCTGTTGAATATTTCACAAGTGCTGGCAAATATGAACTTAGTTTTTGTGCTGTGATAGCGTTTTATTAAGTTTATAGTTGGCAGTGTGTTGTTGATACAAACATCTGTTGGATGTTGATAGAATAATTTAGTGCCGTTGGTTGCTGCTAGATGAACAACTACATCAGTGTCAGGCAATTGGTTAGCCACGTCAGAACATTTTAAATCACTTTCAAAACCATCTTTTTGATCGTAACCAATTACATCATATGTATCCTTTACATAGTTGTAATAATGACTGCCTATGAATCCTTTATGTCCGGTGACTAATATTTTCATGACCAATTAGCATCCTCTTTACTTTGTGAAACAGTATAAAATTGATTAGGTTGAACAAATGTACTATGAACGTCAAAATCTGTTTCAATATGGCGTTTCATATAATTAGCAAATTCTTGATTTTGTTTGTTACTCATATGACAAACTCTATCATTTTGATATTCAGGTAATCGTAACTTATTACAATCTAACATACTTATATTACGCATACACCCTTGACTAACCGTTGGAAAATCAAAAGCAAAAATTATATTAGCATCTGGACGATGATATTTAATGCTGTCTAAGTAACTCAAATGATAAATGATGTTACTTTCATAATATGTATTTTTTATAATTTCACTCTTTACTATTTTTAATAATCTATCATCAATTCTACTTTTAGTTTGTCTGTTTAAAGATCTTAAAGATTTTAAATCTATATTTTGGTAAAATGCTAAATGCTTTGGATTATTATCTTCTAATGTAAAAATACTTCCTCGATTTATACTTGTTACTATAAAAATTATTTTGTCAAAATATTGATTATATTTTCTAAATTGGAAATACGAATAATCAAAGCTACTACCTCCTACGCTATAGTTAGACATATCGCTTTTTAGCTGCTCATTGAGTATACCTACCCAAGATTTTTCTCCATCTAAAGAATAACTATCTCCAAACACACCTAACTTCATCTTATGTCTTCTTTCCAACCTGCTTGCTTAATTGTTGTGCTTTTTGTATAATGTTGTTCTGGAGATATCATAGTATTATGAATATCGATTTCTCCTTTTATATGTTGTTTCATATAATAAGCAAATTCTTGATTTTGTTTGTTACTCATATGGCAGCATCTAAAGTCATCGTGTTCTGAAAGATTTAGAGCATTCCAATCTAACTGACTGATGTTTATCATTCCTACATCACTACGATTTGGAAATGGAAAGGCATAAATTATGTGTGCGTCTGGACGTTGAAATTTTATACTGTCAATATAAGCATTGTGATACATTATATTGCTGTCAAATAATTTTAATTTTTTTATTTCATTATTAACTATTGGCCAGATTTTATTATAGTATTTTTTGTATACTTTACGTTCATTCCTATCCATTTTATCAGTGTTAGAAAATTTTAAATCTTCTATATCCGCATTTTGATAAAATGCTAAATGGACAGGTTTATTTTCTTCTAGTGTAAACAAACTTCCTCTGTCAAAACTACTTACAACAAAAATTATTTCGTCAAATTGTTTCTGTGTTTCGCAAAATTTGTAATAGGAATAATCTATACTGCTACCGCCTTTGCTAAAACATTTGAAATTTTTGTCAAGATAATCTATCCACGAATATCCTCCGGGTTCAGCGTAGCTATCACCGTAAATACCTAACATTATAAGTACCTTTCAAAATAAGTAAGAGGCAACCTTTTCTTTATAGGTCCCTTTTCGTGTAGCATGTATTCATTTAACATAGAGGTATTTAACGGTGTATGTGTATTTTTATCATTACTTAATTGTGACAAATCGTTATACTTAACATGACTAGCAGAAAACATACACACTTGTCCGTCGTACCATTTTTGTATTTCTTTAGGTTTATTTACATATGACGATTTGTATAGGTTAACAAATTTTGTAAAATCTTTATGATTTTTATTTACAATTACAAAGCCTGACTCTGAACTATACAATTCGCCTAGATAATCATGACTGAATAAAGCAACACAGTATTTTTTTGGACACAAGTCTGTAATTAAACTTGTGTTAAAATCTTTAAGATATAAAATATCAGCATCAGACCAAATTAAATAATCAGTGTCAATGTTTTCTAATGCGTGTAAGAACGTATAACCTTTTTTCGCAAACTTTATTTCTTTAGGAATTTCAGATTTAAACTGTTTCCATAAAGGCTTTACAACATAGTTCCAATCATATATTTTAAGTTTGTCTGTTTTTGTAAACTCAAACTTAACATTTTCAGCATAAAAATTTATTCTACAATTACTTGGAGAATGTTTTATATAGCTATTCAGCATAATTTGACCAACGTTATCGTAATAATGTTGATCCATTGTTGTTACAAATTCAAACCTCAGTGCCACTTGTGCGTCTTACGATATCATCGTGGTTAAATTCTGCCCAGTATAATTCAAATGCTACACCATCTTCTAGTCCTTCAAACTGGTGTACTTTACCTGGTTTAACTTGTGTAAAGTCGCCTGCTTCTAAAATTGTCTCGTCTACTAGTCCTTGATCATCTTGCCAAACACGAACAAGCATCTTTCCTGACTCAACAAAAAAGCCGTTCCATTTAAATTGATGCTCATGTTCTGAACATTTATATCCTTCTTTGTATTCGATGCGGTGAAATTCTAACACACCGTTCGCATGGATCAATTCTGTTTGACCCCAGATTTTTCCTGCTTTCATATTATTCTCCTATAATAATTTTCCAAAATCTATTACTTCACTTTGTCTATTAATATCTTTTACAAAAAAAGCACACAACGAATTATTGTTTTCTGTAATAGGTATGCTTAGTAAGTGACCATTTCGCATTTTTGGAAAGTACCATTTTACATCATTGTAAAAATTAGTAATTTCAATTTTGCCAAATTGTGGATGTGTGCTAGTTAATGGGTTAAACAAAAAGGATTCAAATCCACGTTCATTTAAACTTGTTAATGGTAGTACTTCTAAATCACTACCAGCTTGACTACAACCTACAGCTACACACCAATCTAATGGCATTGTAATTTCATTGCCTGAAATTTCCATTACTATCGCAGGCGAATTAAACGATTCTAGGAAGATCAACGGGTTGAAGAAAAAATCTGGATCGCTAGGATCACTGTTATCTAGTACAGCAAATCTCAAATCATCTTCTACAATTTCAGGTAATTTACTTAGTGAAAAACTTTTGTTTTCTAATGTTAATATTCTCATTTATTTCCAATCCACTTTTTCTATTGTGAATGGGTATTGAGCTTCCTTATAAAACTTTTTACGTTGGGTAAGGTGCCGCTTCGCAAACTTACAAGTGCTTGTAAGATCCCATATTTGAACGAAGTCTTTGTCCTTTGCCTTTCTAACGCCTCTACCTATACTTTGAATAACTCTAACAAAACTTTTTCCGGGCTCAATAAGAACAAGATTGAAAATGCGAGGAATGTTAATACCAACAGCAGCGACACCATAAGTGGCAATAACCACGTGATTAGTTCCTTCGTTGATTTCGTCATACGCATCTTTTCTATCCTTCAGTTTTACGTCTCCTTTTACAAAGACTGATCCTGGAATAAGTTCTTGTAGCATTTCGCCTGCGCTAATCCTATCTACAAGTATTAGAGTGTTGCCTGATTCTTTTACTGTGTTTAATAATTTGCCTAAATAATTTATTCTGTCTTGATTTGTAACTAGATATTTTAATTCTTCTTGATAGCCTCTGTGTGCTACCGTGTCAATAAGTTGTACTATGTTTACATGACATTGTGATAGCACACCTTTGTCTTGTAATTCTTTAGCTGATATTTCTCCAATCACTGGACCTAAACTTGCGTGTATACTTTCAAACTCAAACTTCTCTTTAGGAATAGTTCCAGTAAGACCCCAACGTATTGGAGCATTACGCAAGTTGCGTGTAAGCAAGTTTTTCAATACTTCTGCTTTTGCTTGGTGTACTTCATCAACAATAACTGTGCTTACACCATCTAGAAATTCTGCTAAGGATAGTACTGCTGAACCGTCCTTGTGTTTCTTGTCTAGTATGTTGAGAGATTGCCAAGTACATATTGTATGACTTCTGCCCAGTTCTTTCCTATCGCCAAAATATACACCTACATCTAATCCACAGTTGATATAATCTTCTTCAGTTTGTGTAACTAAACTTTTGTTTGGTACAATAACAAGACTACGTCCATACTTTTCGCTCATATGCGATAGTGTAGCAGTTGTAATAGTCTTGCCTGCGCCTGTAGCAATTTGTTGTAGGCTCTGTGGATTATTAGCAAAGCTGTTAATTGCTTCAACTTGATAGTCACGTAAAATAATTTCTTCGCCTTCTGCGGGGTGTCCTTTAGGCCAGCATACGCCTTGATCTGCCCAGTAGCGTTCTGTAACTTGTGGAAAGTTTAGTTGTATAGGATGTCGTTTATCTTCAATATTTACAATACTTACTTTGTTTTTCTCAAGTACTGAAACAATAGTATCAAGATGATTGACATAGCCAGTACCGCCAATACCAAAGAAAGCAACTTTGCCATCCCAACGCCCGAGCTTATACTGAGGCATATATCGTGCGTATGGTACTTCGAACTTGAGTGCGTTACTAAGTTTTCGTCTGACGTCTACGTCTAGCCCTTCTAGTTTGATATTTACTTCGTCCTCGATTATCAGTTTACATGTAGGCACTAGTTGATCTCCAAAAAATACTTTTATTTTTTTCATGATATACATGTAAGTCGCAAGTATCGTTCATGTATACAGAAACTATAGTATTAATTCTAGTACTTGTCAAGCACAAAACACTCATTGGTTGCCAATCAACTGTAAATAAAATCTTAGGAAGTTTTTGTTTGCTAAGATATAAAACTTTTGTTTTTTTGTCAAACCAATTATTCAAATTATTTTTATGAATATAATTATTGAAATTTTTATCATTTTCTGTTTTATTTTCTGTTCTAAATAATACAGTTTGTTGCTCAGTTGGTATACCACAAAGTGCTGTATGTACTTTTGAAAGCTGTGCGTATTCTTCATTTGTATCTAAAAGAACTAATAACGGTAATCTATCTAAATATAATAAACTGTCGCATACATTTTGTAAACTATGTGTTTCGTTATCAATGTAACAATCTATCCATTCTCGATGAGCAATAAAATTTGGTAATGTGTCATCTATGTCGTGAGTAATATAATTAAGTCCATATAGTCTTCTTCTATCAAATAGTTGTAAATTACTTAACTTGTTCATTTTAGATTCAATAAAGTCTGTGCCACTTTTAGAAATGTTTTTTATTTTTCCATTCCACAATCCAGGAACATAGTTACTAGGTTCTTCTTTAATAATTTCTACTTCCTTAAACATATCAAGTAAATAGTTGTCAATTACAAATTCACTATCTTTAAAAGTTGTTACAAGTTCATATACTATATTTTCTTTTATTTTAAAAAAATGTTTGTGTGATCCTTTTTTATGACTATAATATTTTCTAAATTTATTTGCTATTTTTTCTAGTTTAACAATTGCTTTTTTAGAAAATGGAAATCTAATTACAACCCATTGTGAATTATCTTTGTTTAATTCTTCACGTTCGTTTTTGTCAGTAATTTTTATATATTTTCTTCTATCGATTTGTCTAAGAGGTTGCCGTAATTCGTGTACAGCTACCTCATAGTTTGTATAATTATAGGCTAAAAATTGTGTAAAATAGTCACTAAGTTTTTGCTTCATTAATAAACATTGTCTATCAGTTAGTGCTGTGCCTTTGAACACTTGTCTAGCAATACTATTAATTATTGTTTTATCATTTTCATGTATGATAAAATTATCAGTTGATGTTAATCCAGCAACCACTTCTAGACAATCTTCAATTGTTTGTAAATTTTTATCCATAGTTTATTATAACACTTTATAAGCTATTAGTCAATCTTTTCAAAGGCAACCCTAATTCTATTTCTTCAACTGTATATTCAGTGTGAGCATAATCATTAAGCCATTGTGTTCGATCTGGCATTAAGGGATCTTCTATGTCGTGAAAAAAATCTATGTCGTTGCCAACATCGTAAGCAAGACTAGAGGGACTAACAAAAGCTGGAACACCATTGATACAAGAGTGAACTCCCGGATTAGAGCTGTGACTGATAGTAGCCCACACATTATCGAAGCCCATATCAAAATCGTCGTAAGTTCCATGAATATGTCTTGGTTCCTGTCTTTCTACATAACGCAACCCACGTTCTATATGCTCTAGCCTACAACGTGGATGAGGTCTAAATACAATAGGACGGTCAGTATGCTTACGTATTTCATCGTAGGTATTTAAAAACCAATTGCTCATACGAGGCATATCATGCCATTGTAAACTTTTGTCGTGTTGTCCACAAACAAGAATATACTTGCCGTTTGTTCGCCAAGGTTGTAATTTAATACCTAACGCTTTTGCTCTTGACGCATCTTGTCCTGTATCACCGAAGTAGGCATCACGGTTGATCCCGTTGATTCCCACTTTCCACGTTTTGCCTCTTTTGATTCCGCCAACTTCGAGGACGATAACCGGTCTGTTATTTGAAACACAATAGGACCAAATATCTTTGTTCCTAGCCATTCTGCCATGAAAAAGAACGCTCCAAATAACATGAACATCGGAATCCCCATAATCATTACTATTGCTAATACTCCAGCCATTGCGAATAATAGAATTGCTAAAAGCCCGAAAAATATCTTTGGAATTAAGTGCACCGTATTCTGTCCATAATCTAAACTTCATAGTTAAATAGTAACATATTTATAAGGAAATGTCAATGTCAATTACAGTAGTATCTACTTTTCACAAGCCAGTGTTAGAACTTTATGGACAGCGTTTTGTTAATAGTTTTAGTGAAAATATTGATCAAGACATTAATTTAAGATTATATGCTGAAGATTGTTCCCCTACTACAAAAGATCCACGTATACAAATATTAGATCAAAAAGAAAAATTGCCTAAATTAATGGCATTTAAAGAACGTTGGAAAAATGAACCAAAAGCAAATGGCAAATGTCCTCCTGAAATAAAGAAACGCAGACCTAGAGATTGGCACAAAGAATTTAAATGGGATGCCATACGTTTTGCTAACAAAGTATATGCTGTATTTGATGCTGCTGAAAATTGTAATACAGATTGGATTGTATGGATGGATGCTGATACAATTGTACATAGTAAGTTTTCTTATAAAGCATTTAAAAACTTTTTACCAGACAGAGCATATTTAAGTTACTTAGGAAGAGGTAAAAAATGGCCAGAATGTGGATTCTACGGAATAAATTTACGTAACAATATTGGATTAGAATTTTTAAAAGAGTTTGAACACGTATATGAACATGCTGAGTATGGAATTTTTCGTATGGAAGAATGGCATGATAGTTATGTATTTGACGAAATATTAAAAAAGATAAAACGTAAATATCCTAACGAAGCATTTTATAATATTAGTGGAAACTTAGTTAACGGCGAAGGTCATCCATTAATTAATAGTGGGTTAGGAGCCTACTTAGATCACTTAAAAGGCGATCGTAAAAATATTGGCAAAAGTAACAAACCTAGAGATTTGATAAAGCCTCGTAATGAAAGTTACTGGACAAACTCACGCATGTGACGCCAACAAGTGCCGTCTTGAAGCTCAGATAATTTCCAATGAAACATGCTTATACGCTGTAACCATTTCTCTCTGTCAAACTCTTTGGGGTTCTCTATGTCTTCAAATCCATAATGTGCTACTTCAGCACACTGACTACGTTCAGGATCTGTAACAAAAGCCGGATAGCCTTTGATTATTGGTCCTACAATGCTGCTACTATTATGATTTACAACAGCATAACATTTTAACAAATCTTGTTCTAACGGAGTTCCAAATTGACTTATACTTACATTTGGTAAATGTTTTACTGGGTTAGATCGAGGATTTAGATATACTCTAGCTTTTTTATCACCAGGATGTGCTCTTACAATAATATGACGATCGCTGTATTTTCTTATTTCTTTTACTGTGTTAACAATCCAATCAGTAACATTATATCCTCCCATACTCCAGCCCTTATTACGTTGACAACAAAGTACTATATGTTTGCCTTTTTTATATTCTTCTAATCTTACACCCAAATCGTTTTGAATTTGTTGCCAACGATTAGGATCTGGATTTGTATCGCAATAATTACCTGTATTTGGAAACACGCCATTAAAACTATATCTTAGATAACAATGAGGTTGATTAGTTTTTGTATGATATAAAAAAAGATTGCTATCAGCAGTTATTACAGCTTTATGTTTCATAGCACCTTGTGTATCTATTACTTGTTGTCGTAGTTTTAAATGGGGAGCACTTTTTCCTATTTCATGTGTCCATCCTTGTATTACTCCTACGTCACTATCAAGAACATCAAATCCCTTATGTAATATACCAGTATCGCCTACTGCGTTTACACCTTGTACAAAATTTTCTAATAAAAGATATTTTTCTCTATTGTTATTCACTGTAGGAACAACATTAAAATAACTAACTACTTTCATTTAATATTCTCCAAGCTGTTCCATTACGAAGCTCGGGACTAGTAAATTGGCAATAAGACAAATGAGCAGCAAATGTTTCTACTAAATCCTTAGGATATTTTTGTAAAAATTCTATCTGTTCTATTCGTGTTTCACATATTACGGAAGCAGCGTTAGGAGCTAATGCTATTGCTGGTACATTAGCTAGAATAGCTTCACTAGCAGCGATACTATTATATGTAACTAAACAATAAGCATCATCTAACGCATTCCAAATTGTATCTGTTGTAACTCTTTCTCTACGTGTTGGTTTTTGTCTAATAACAATAGGTCTATCAGAATATTTTTTTATTTTGGCAATAGTGTTTTGCATCCATACATTAATATCTTCTCCATAATATTTCATAACCTTTTCACTAGGTGGACATACTAATATATTTTCACCTGGATTCTTTCGCTTCCTATATTTCCATCTTAAACGTGAAAGACGATCAAAATCTCTTTCAATAAGAGGACCCATATTTTGTAAAGCGTTGAAAGTTACTCTATGATACTCTTTTTTTGTACTTGGTTGTAAGTAACCAGTATCAATAGCATAAAAATCTCTATTATTTTCAACACAATGTTTAAGAGCTTTTTGGCCGCCGCCTCCAAGTCCTCTTATGACTAGTGGATTTTTGTTATTTTTTTCGTATTCAAATGTGCTTAAATACCCACCACAACCTGTAATAAAATCAGTTAGATACGGATCATAATCTACACCTTTTTTTGCTAGATTAAAATCTTCAGCATTTGGTGCTATAGCTGCTACTTTTATACCCACAGTATCTTCCTTCCATTTACTTCTTAATTCTTTTTTTGTTTTCCAAACATACTCATAAGGATCAATTATAGTTTTAGTAGTAAGATCTAAAATTTCCATAGTACGTTTCGGATAAGAAAGATCAGTTAATGTGGCAGGCTTTTCTCTTAATGCGCTAGTCTTTTTTTTTGATCCTCGACTTCCTTTAAGAGGTAATCTCTTTCCATGGAATAATATTCAGTAGCATATTCACAATTTTTATATTCTTTGAACCAAGGACCGCCTTCGGTGTAGTGTAATGCTTGTGGTCTACCATCCTGTGGTTCTTTGTACCAACCTACTAACCAATTCCATTCATGACTGATTTTGCCAATTAGATTATCTGGCAACCAACTAAATCTATGTAAAAATGCTCCAGTTTTAAGTGGATCATTAACAAAGTCAGCGGTTACAATTTTATTAGCTGGATGTTCGCAGTTAATTAACATCATACTAGACCAGTTTTTTCTTGGATATTGACTTTGTTGTTGACCATCCATTTTTGTGCCTTCTTTTGGCGTATAATCATGTTGGGCACACATAATAGCAAAGTTATTATTTTTTTGGGCAAACAATTGTCTAATATCTTGTTTAAACACAAAGTCACAATCTACAAATAAAGCCCAGCCTTTAAAATTACAAAGATGAGGAATTAAAAATCTTGTAAACGTAAATTCAGTACTTGCTAATTGATCTACTTCGCGTGTGTATATACCTGCTTTCCGTAAATCTTTTTGTATCAAGGGTTCTATCTTGACAGGAACAGTAGACAACGATTCAATACTGTGCTTACATACTCTGTATGCAATGTCTTCTCTTGTATCGTATCCTACAAATACTCTAATCTCTTCGCTCAATGTCTTTCTCCGTTAATTCTTGTCCTAGCCAAACTTCAATAACTTTAGCGTTTTTGTTATCTATGTTTACTGCTTTATGCCACCAACCAAGTGGAATGTCTATGCTGTCTCCTGGAACTAGCAAGGTGCTAGTTTTGTTACCTTGTTTGTCTTCTAAAAACATATTGATAACACCGTCTACGACATGCCAATGTTCGCTGCGTTTAAAATGTCTTTGATCACTTAATGCTTTGCCTTCGTAAAATGTAAGTTCTTTAACTTGCCATTCTCCGTTGCGATCTAATACTTTGTATTCGCCCCAATCTCTGTATGTAACAGGCTTTTCCCAGTTTGACAAAATCCAGCTTGAACTATTTTTCTTATCTTCGCCTCCAACACCAAATACAAACTCAACATTAGGATGATCTCCGTATGTTTTTTGTTCTGGTATATCTCCGTCGATTCTGTCTCCACCATTAGCAACAATTATTTTATCAGTAGTAGTTTGTATCAAAACTCCAATTGCTTTAGAAGTTCCTCCTGTTTCGTCATCAGGGACTAACATAACGCTGTTAACTACTTCTAAATTTTCAATAATTTTAGCACGTTCTTCAAAAGGCATAAATGCTTTGCCTTTTTTGCGTTCTAACCACGGATCGCTATTCAAACCAACAACTAAAGTATCACCTAATTTTTTTGCTGCTTTGAAATATTCAATGTGTCCTGAGTGTAGTGGATCAAAACCACCAGATACAAATACTGTCGTCATGTAGGTATTTACTTGTTACCATCCGAAGATATAGTCTTTTCTGACATTAGTAATTTCTTTTGCACCATAAGACTTTAAAAAGCGTCCAGCACATTCTTTTGTATCAGCTTGTTGCTCACACACAATAATTGGTTTGTATTTTAATATTGTTTCTATGCCGCCTTGTAATACTTCTAGTTCGTGTCTTTCGCAGTCAATTTTTAATAATCCAAATTTAGGTATATCTAAATCGTCTAAACGTCTAATATTAATAGACCCAGTGCCAACTTCGCTGACAAAACTGCCGCCTGTATTTTCTTCATCAAACACCATTTCAACTTTGCCGTTTATATTACCCAGTGCGTGTCTGTTTATTTTTACAGGTAATCCAAATACATTTTTTTCTAAGCAAGTATATACTTGTTTAAGAGGTTCGTATGCTATTACTTGTTTGAACTCTTTACATAACGGCTTTGCCCATAGTCCTACATTAGCACCTACATCTAATGCTACATCAAAATCTGTAACATACTTGTAAGCTTCAGTGCGTACATCATCTTGGTATTCAGGCGGACCACCCTTTTTTATTCTTTTTGTTATAAGACGTTCAAAGTGAATGTCAGTATCTGGCATCCAATAATTATAAACTTGTTTCATTTTTTTATCACTGTAATGTATTTTACTATATTTAAATCGTATTTTTCAACATATCGTTCTTTGATATTTTCATGGGAAATCTTCCAACGAAATTGACCTAATTTTTTCTTCCACCATTTTGGTTGTTCAACAATTAAATGAGCATTTCGTCCATCTTGTAATATTTTCTTAGCAGGATGACATGCTATTAAATGATATTGATATTTGGTAACTCTGTTAAATAAATCTTCTAACGTTTCTTGAAGCAGCTCTGGTTCAATATGCTCTAATACATCGCTACTAATAATCATGTCAACCTTGTCTGGCAACATTATTGGGTTTGTAACAGGATCGTAAGAGTAAAGTTTAATATCAGGATATTCATTTTTTATAGCATTTGACATATGTCCTTGGCCGCATCCAAAATCTAAAAGTGATTTTACTTTACCAGTATCTAATACTTTTCTTAATGCTTGGTCTAACTTTTTACCTCCTCCAAAATTGTGAGTCTTATGTAAAACTCTTAAATCTTGGAGATATTTTCGTGAGACTGCCATTAAATACTTCTTTCTAATTCTAACCACATTTGTGCTACATGACTAGGTGTATAATATATATCAATATGTTGTTGGCCTTTTCTTACTTTACGGTAGGCTTTAGCCGGGTTTTTTATAGCATCTTCTAATCCTAGTGTAAGATCTCCAGCCCATAAAAAAGGTTTTAAATCTCTATAACTTGGTATTGTGTCGCTTGTTATTACATACTTACCTTGCTGAATAGCATCTATAGGTCTGTTATTTCCTTTACTACGTAAGTAATTTCTTTTTTTATCTTCGTAATCAATTGGTATAAGAACAAAATCAGCTTCATTAACAATTTTTTCTTGTATTTCAAAGTTCCATTCTACAAATTCTACAGGACCAAAAACTGGATTATTACATATAACTTTAAGTTCTATATTTTTATGCACTTCTTGTAAAGACTCTACTATCCTTGTAAAATCAACTGATCGTAAATTTTTATGAGCGCCATAAGTCACTAATTTTATTTTATCATTAGGGTTTATTATTTTTATTTCAGGAGTACCTTTTTTGCGTTCAGTTGGATCAGGAATAACAACACATTCTTTATCAAACATGTTTTCAATTGATTGTGCTAAAAATTTACATGTTGCTACAAATTTTTTACAGTATTTACTGCTTTCTTCATATAAGTTTTTTATTTTATTTTTATGAAATTTATAATCAGATATATCTATTACAAAATTTATATTATTTTTTATACAATGATCAAGCTCTTTTTCACCAAAGTTTTTTCCAAACACATATAGATCATCACCTATTACTTCCTCAATATTCGTTACAAAGCCATGTGAGCTATCCATGTTTTCTAACATTAGATGTCCTCGAGATCTAAAACTATATCTACTATAAAAATCAATAGGTATATAAAATTTCATATACTATCCTTATGTTCTTGTAATAGTCTTCGTATTTCAGGCCATGTTCCTAAATCGATATAATCTTCTACTTCTATTCCTTCACTATTATAGAACGGAGTTGTTAACATATCCTTTACATTAAAATTTTGTTTTAGAGTACTTTTTTCCATAAATGACATAGCATCAGAAAACGCATTTTTTTGGAAAGCAAAACTACACCAAAATGCGTTAAACTGATTAAAATTTGATTGCGGTTTATCTTCATATATTTTAATGAAATTATTATCTACTTGTAATGCGCCTTTAGTTGATAACATTAGTGGATCAGTTTCTTTTTTATAAAAGAAAACAAATCTGTTAGCATTTAAACGCTTTACAACAGTATCATATAAATTAGCATTTTGTTTAAGTTTTAAAATAGTATCAGGTAATAATACTACATTATAATTGCCAAACAAATGCGATGCTGACTTAATCGCACCAGTGTATTCTAGTTCATTTGGATTTTGAAATGTAAAGCTAATATTATATTTGTCTTTGTACTTTGACAGGTATTCTATAATTTCAGTTTTGTATTCGTTTATTACAACTACAAATTCAACTTCATTTCTATTATAGTCTTTAAAAAAATCAAAACTATAATCAATTAATGCTTGATTTTTATCCAAGCGTAAAATTTCTTTTGGATAAGGTAAATTTAATCTTGTACCTTTTCCTGCTGCTGGAAGTATTACTGTTAACATACAGTATTTACAAAGATGCGTCTTCCATTCCAGCTACTCTGAGTTTGACAACATTTGTAATTTGCCATTGCTTTTGATCAAGACCTTTTAATACTCCTAACCATTTGTTACGCAATAACGCAAACTCATTAATAATTTTTTCATAATCAACGACATCTGCCTCGCCGTCAACGTATTTTTCTACGTCACGACTAGACAGTGCCCGTTGATAGTTTTCAAGATATTTACGAAAAAATGAGCTACGCAATTTACGTAGCTCAATATTTAAGTAATTTAAAATTGCTTCAATTTCTTGTAACTGATTAAAGCGGTGTTCAACGATACCAGGCATTTGTGATGCTGCTTTTTCAACGTTGCCAACTAACTTACACTCTGCTTTTGCTGCGTTAAGTTCAGTTTCAAAGTATTGTATTGCTGAAGGAATTTCACCAATGTTTCTACTTACTTGGCTGTACCATCCCATTACTCATCCTCGTATTCGTCGTAGTCATCTACATCAGCATCCAAGTCTAAATAATATAAAATAGCAGCATCAAGGTCTTTGTCGTGTCCGAGGCAATCCTTGAATGAAATATCATCTATTCCATAATCTGCTAATAAATCAATAAACTTTTCTGCTATTGTTTCTACATGTTTTTTATCAATATAATTTTTAAATAAATTCCATATATCTACAATTTGTTCGTCATTCATTCTCGGCTAACTCCTCGTTATGATCAATCACAACTTCTTCGGTTGCGTTAGCGATATTTACCATTTGTTGTTCTTTTGCCGGTAAATCGGCCATGATCATTTCGAGTTTGTCACCTGTCCAATTCTTACGATATTCTAATGTTTCTACACCTGCGCTATCAATATACTTGTAGCGATTACCTTGTTTTTCAAGTAGTTTTTTTGCTTCAAGCAAATCAAACATACCTGAATATGGATCCATACCTGTTTCATATGGAATCTTTACTTGTACTGCTTCAAACGGTTTAGCGTAACGTGTTTTCATAACTTTACACGCTGCTCTAATACCATTTACTGTACTAGTTTTGTTACCATCAGCATCTTCTTTGAGTTTTAGTTTCTTCATGGCAACAACCATTGAACTAGCATATACAAAGCCGCTACCGCCACTAATCTTATCATCTGGATCAAACATATCCTGTGATGCGTAAGTGTGGTTAGTAACACACATGCCTACATTGTAACTGCCAAACATATTCACACAGTTAGTAACAAGTGCTTTCAGTGCTTTGGCCTTACGACCCATATCACCTTTCATATCACCTGCTTCGAACTGATTAACTTCAGTTGGTGACATAAGCATGCCTAACGAGTCAACTACAAACAACACCTTAGGACGATCTTCTTCGTTCATACTACGATAGTCATCCATGAATGTACTAATAGTTTTAGCAACATCATCAATCATTGCCATGTTTAGTTTGAGTAGTTTGCTGTCATCGCAATCAACTCCTAACGCTTCTAACCATGATTGGTCGAGAGCATTTTCCGTGTCAATGAGTACAACAAAAATACCTTGTTCTTGTGCTGACTTCACAATGTTACCAGACACAATATAAGATTTACCAGCGCCACTTTCGCCAGCAAATACACTAACTTTACCTAATGGAATACCTTTACGGAAATCACCACTTAACAGATAGTTAAGTGCAAAGTTGCCTGTGCTAATCCAGTCTTGTGGATCATTGAACCCTGCACTCATACCTTTAATAGATTTTGTTAATGAGTTTCGAAACTTACTAGGATCGAATGCCTTAGTAGCCATATATATCTCCTATTCTAAAAAGTGTAGGAAAGGGCCGAAGCCCTTTCTATTATTGACCTTGACGTGCTCTGATCATTGCAAGAATGTCTTGAGCGCCACCTGTTTCTTCTGCTGCTGGAGCAGGAGCAGATTCTGGCGTTGCTGCTGGAGCAGGTTCTTGCCAGCCTGTATCAGTTACAGTTTCTGCTACAGGAGCTGCCGGAGCAGGTGCTGGTGCTGGTGCTGGTGCTCTATTTTGCGGATCACCTGTACGTGCTGCCATTCCGCTTGGACGGAAATATTGGCTCCAACGCTCAGCGTCATATGCTTCACCGTCTACGCTTGCTTCAAACATTTCAGTAAGGACTTTTACGCCAACTTCATCTGGCTTTTTAGGAAGGAAGTCGTTTAAGTTAAACAACCCGTTTGTATTAATAGCACTCATTTCGCTATCACTTAGTGGACGTTCTCTACGTGCCCAATTACTTGCGCCGTAATCAGCATAACCACCTTTTGTTCCTTTTGACAAACGAAAGTCTACACCAGCAGTATAATCTGTTGGTAATTCTTCCATGTCTGGATCCATAAGTGCTGCCTTAATTAATTGGAAAATTTGTGGACCAATAATAAAACGTCTAATTGGATTCTCTGGTTGAGAATCTTCTTTAAGTGGATCATCAGCAACAAAACCTTGGAAGATGTATGAACGTTTCTTCCAATATTTACGACCCATGTCTTCAAGACTTGCGTCTTTAAACCAGCCACGTACTTCTTGTAAAATTGGACAAGACTCGCTGTACATTTCCATACACGGAACTTGTACTTGTACTGGACGTGAATCGGTTTCACCTTTAATACCTTGAAATGGTAGTTTAATCATCAAGCGTTCTTTCCAAAAGAAAGTATTAGATTCGTCGCCATCAGGTAAAAAGCGTAGCGTTGCTTGCTCGCCTTCTTTCATATTCCAAAATGGGTAAATTGCGTTATCGCCGCCGCTGTTAGAATTACCGCTTGTGCGTGATTCTTGTTCTTTGAGCTTTGCTCGAATTTCTGCTAATGATGCCATAGTTATGCCTCCTTATATATTGCCTATGTTCTATGTGCCTTTAATGTGTAGCACAGTTATTATACTACACAATTTATTTATCATTGTCAAGTGTTTTTTTGACAATAATTTCAAAAAGTTAGCTGATTAGTTTAAACCAGCTAACGATTTAATTCTATCTAATGCGCCTGGTTTCTTTGGTTCTTGTGCTTTTGGTAGCTCTGCTGGTTTTTCAGTATCTTGTGCTGCCATGCGTTTCTTGTCTCTAACAAGTTCCATATAGTTAGCACCGTCAGTAGCAATTAAGTCTAATTTTTCTGCGTCTGCGCTTGCTCGTTTACCATGACCTAATGGATATGTTCTTTTCACTTCCATTGTAGTTGGATCATACAATACGATGCTATTTCTGTATAATTCAAATTGTGAACGTTCATCAACTTCGCCTTGTTTTGCTAGTTCTGTTTCTGGATATCTTGTCTGTTGCTCTGCCTGGCGAGCCATAATCATTGATTCTACTTTTTTAATAAATTTAGCAGCTGGCTCTACATATTGTTCACCGTACTCTTTTTCCACCATAGTAAGAACTGCTGTTTCGCCTTTAGGAAAAGTTCCGTTTTCTCTATCAAAGTAAGATAGAATAAACTCTCCAATTGGGGTCTTTTCTTTTTCTGGTTCTTTATCCATTGGTTCCATGCCTTGTGGACCTACTTTAACATCCATTGTATCATCGTTTGATTCTGGAACAGCACTTGCCATTTCTTTACAATCTGAGCATCTACCATGCCCGTCATAAACATCCATAATCGGAGCGCCGCAACAATTGCTTACCATTCCTTCTTCGTTTTCATCGCCTGGTGAATATGCTTCTTTTTCATCATCATCATCGTCATCATCCATGTTAGCATCCCAGTCAAAAGCACCAGGGTGGGGTTCAAACGAACCTTTTGGTTTTTCTTTTGCTTCGTTGGTTGCATTGCAATCACAATGCTTACATGTTGGAGCACATGTGCAATCTTCTGCTTTTACATCTGCGCCACAACAATCGTCTGAGCAATATCCTGGTCTTGCTTTTGCTTCGTTTACTTCTTCAGCAAACTGACCCATTAATTTGTCAATTGCTAATTCTACAATTCTGTCGTAGTCAACCTTGTTTGTTGATTCAAATGCATCAGGAACACCGTTGCCATCTGCATCTCTCCACCACGAACCAGTTTCGTCATGTGAATCATGTGAGCAATCGCAATCTGGTTTACAGTTATGCATTTGGCATCCGCAATCTTCACAATGATACTTGCTATAGCCTTTCATGTAGCCTTCATCTAAAATATCGTCTAGGTCCATTGTTTCTACAACATTTGTGCCTACTAAGTTATAAATGTATGGAAACACATCTTTTAATTCTTCGTTAAACTGTTTGATAGTAAGTTGATCAACCCATGCATCGGATACATCAGTTGGAACTTCTTCCATGACAGCAACTTCATAATTTTCACTTGCTTCTTTATAGTAGCCTGGTTTTTGTAAGTTTTGTATTTCTTGTCTTACTTCTTTGATACGCCCTTTTACAATATCTGTATAGCCTTCTAATGTTTCTGCCATTACACTACTGCGATTCATGTATTGGCTAAACTTGCGCAATTTTGACATTTCTTCTGACAACCCGGAGATGTGTTTGCCAAAATCATCATACATATGACCGCCTTCATTAACATGTAATGCCATAGCTCTAGCGCCTGCTAAATGTTTATAAGGATATTTAAAACGTTCACCAGTTGGTGATTCAATATAAATTGAACCAATTTTACTAGTTCTACTGTTAGCATTTTCTACATTGATTGGAGCAGAATGCTTGATTGCTATTCTTGCTTTTCCAATTTTTTGATAACTTCTTGTTTCGTTACCATACATTCTAGATTCTGACATTGTGTTTTCTCCGGGGCGATTCTGCGCTAAGTATTCATAATCTCTTTTGTTTAAATTCGATTTATTAATATCTCTTACATCAAATTTGAGCATACGTTTTTTGGCAAAGATGCG
>Ga0233451_10000848_pt1 | contig 30509 bp, 34 predicted proteins | sample 011ome_29_FD_183052 | JGI IMG/M metagenome (GOLD analysis project Ga0233451, IMG submission 183052) | Coastal salt marsh microbial communities from the Groves Creek Marsh, Skidaway Island, Georgia - 011504CT (spades assembly) | ecosystem: Environmental > Aquatic > Marine > Intertidal zone >... | reverse complement strand
GATGCTGGCATGCGCGAGCTCCAGCAAACCGGATTTTTATCCAATCGTATGCGTCAAGTAGTGGCGAGCTATTGGATTTATGAAATGAAAGGCGATTGGCGCGCCGGTGCTGCTTGGTTTGAATCTCAGTTGGTTGACTATGATGTGTATAGCAACCAGGGTAATTGGTTATACATAGCAGGAAGAGGTACAGATCCACGCGGAGGGCGCCCATTTAATGTGAAGAAGCAAGCTCAGGATCATGATCCTGATGGCGCTTATCGATCGAAGTGGTTAAATGCGCCCTAAAGTTTAAAAAGGGGGGCGTTTATTCCGTTACCAAGGCAGCTTTTCACCCGAATAAGTCAGAAAGCTTCCTGTGTCTTCTTTGTTAAGTTGTTCAATCACATTAAACATCTCAGCTGCAGCTTGATCTGCAGGCCTGCCAATCTGCTCACCACGAAATGGCTTTGAGAGTCTAGAGTTCACAGTGCCGGGTTGCATTGCGATTAATGCGGTATTCGGTTTTGTGCGTCCCCATTCGATCGATGTTGTCTTCACCAACATATTGAGTGCAGCCTTAGAGGCGCGATAGCTATACCAGCCGCCAAGACGGTTATCTTCAATGCTGCCTACTTTTGCTGATAGAGTCACCATGACGCTATTTTTGGGATCTAGTAATTTTGAAAAGTGACGAATGGTTAGTGCTGGCCCAATGGCATTGACTGTCATGAGTTCCATGAGTTGCTCGGCATTGAGGTCTTCTAGCCTTTTTTCAGGCATCCACTGATTCGTGTGTAAAACCCCGATGGTATTAATGATGAGTTGAAAAGGTGCTACTTGAGAGAGTGCAGTTGCACAGGATTCAATAGATTCCAGATTTTGATAATCGATTGGAAATTCAGTATGGCGATGAATGCCGACAACCTCTGAGCATGCGGGGTTGGTTTTCAAAAGATCCATGAAGGCAGAGCCTATGGTTCCGGAAGAGCCAATAACTAGTGCGCGAAAGGGGCTGGGAAGTAAGCTCATGTTGCTCTGTTGAAGAAATTCAATAAATGGGGTGGATTGAAGAGACTTTAGCGCAGATCGCGCATGAGCGTACGCGGCAAAATTTTCTTTCAAGCAAACCCTTCATTTGCTTGCTATGCTTACTCCTGTTTATAAATCAGAAATGCAATAAGTGAATATCCACTCCGATTACAGTAAGAGAGTTGTCATCAACCACCATGACCTACCTTGGGTTCCTAGCCCAGAGGTAGGGATCGAGAGACGTATGCTTGATCGCATGGGTGATGAGGTAGCAAAGGCAACCTCAATTGTTCGCTATCAACCGGGATCTAAATTTCAAACGCATACCCATGAATTTGGTGAAGAGATCTTTGTTTTAGATGGCGTCTTTAGTGACGAGACAGGCGATTATCCTGCTGGCACTTATATGATGAACCCGCCTGGATCTTCCCATGCGCCATTCAGCCAGTCTGGCTGCACTCTTTTTGTGAAGTTGCGACACCTTGGCTCAGATCAAGTCGAGCGAGAGATAGTCAATACGAAAACTGCTCCTTGGTTTCAGGGAATGGTACCCGGTCTTAATGTCATGCCGTTGATGACACAGGGTAGCGGATCGACTTTAGTGCGATGGGCGCCTCAAACTTATTTCAATCCTCATAAGCATTATGGTGGCGAGGAAATTTTTGTGGTGGATGGCGTATTTGAAGATGAGCATGGGCGCTACCCGGCTGGCTCCTGGATTAGAAGTCCGCATATGAGCCTGCATCAGCCCTTTAGTAAAGAGGGCTGCACTATTTTTGTAAAGACTGGTCATTTATTAGGCTGATTTCAGAGTCTTGATCTAGCGGCTGCGCTTGAATGGCATTGCGATGGATAATGGTGCTCACATCATTATTTGCACTATTTTGGAATCATTCCCATGGAAATTAAGGTCAATTTTCTCGACAAGCTGCGTCTTGAAGCTAAGTTCGATGACTTTACGGTAATTGCCGATCAACCCATTCGATACAAGGGTGATGGTTCTGCGCCAGGACCGTTTGATTATTTCTTAGCTTCATCGGCGTTGTGCGCCGCTTACTTTGTGAAGCTGTACTGCGAGACTCGTAATTTATCTACTGAGAATATTCGCCTCTCGCAAAATAATATTGTTGATCCAGAGAATCGCTATAAACAGATTTTTAAGATTCAAGTTGAATTGCCAACAGATATTTCTGCTGCAGACCGCCAGGGTATCTTGCGTTCTATCGAGCGCTGCACAGTTAAGAAGGTAGTGCAGGAAGGGCCTGATTTTGTTATTGAAGAGGTCGAAAATCTAGATGCCGACGCACAGAGTCTGCTGACCCTAAAACCAAATGCAGGAGCTAGCACCTATATTGTTGGTAAAGATCTTCCTTTGGAGGAGACGATTGCCAATATGTCGGCATTGCTCGCAAATCTCGGCATCAAGATTGAAATTGCCTCATGGCGCAATCTCATTCCTAATGTCTGGTCCCTACATATACGTGATGCACATTCACCAATGTGCTTTACCAATGGCAAAGGCTCAACCAAGGAAAGTGCACTGGCATCTGCTTTGGGCGAATACATTGAGCGTCTAAGTAATAACCATTTTTATGCGGGTGCTTACTGGGGTGAGGATATTGCTAATGCAGAATTTGTGCATTACCCCAACGAACAATGGTTTAAGTCTGGTAAGAAGGATGCGTTGCCGACAGAAATTTTGGATGAGTACTGTCTAAAAATCTATAACCCAGACGGTGAGTTGCGCGCATCCCATTTGGTGGATACCAATTCTGGAAATGTACAGCGCGGTATCTGTTCATTGCCTTATGTGCGTCAATCCGATGGCAAGACAGTCTACTTTCCGTCGAACTTGATTGAAAATCTCTTTGTGAGTAATGGCATGAGTGCAGGCAATACACTTGCCGAAGCCCAAGTTCAGTGTCTGTCAGAAATCTTTGAGAGAGCAGTTAAGCGAGAAATTCTGGAGAGTGAAATTGCGCTTCCAGATGTGCCGCAGGAGGTGTTAGCTAGATATCCCGGCATTTTGGCGGGCATACAAAGTCTAGAAGAACAGGGCTTCCCAGTGTTGGTAAAAGATGCATCGCTTGGCGGCATCTACCCAGTGATGTGTGTCACGTTGATGAATCCACGCACTGGTGGTGTGTTTACCTCTTTTGGTGCGCACCCTAGCTTAGAAGTTGCTCTAGAGCGAAGTTTGACGGAGTTACTACAGGGCCGTAGCTTGGAGGGTTTGAACGATTTGCCACCACCCACATTTGCAAGTGAAGCAGTAACTGAGCCTAATAACTTTGTAGAACATTTTATTGACTCTAGTGGCATCGTGTCCTGGCGCTTCTTCAGCGCAAAATCCGATTATGAATTTGTTGATTGGGATTTCTCGAGTAAGGGTGAGGATTCCAATGCTAAAGAAGCCGAAACTTTGTTTGGCATTCTCAAAGAGCTTGGTAAAGAAGTCTATGTAGCTGAATATGACGAGTTAGGGGCAATTGCCTGCAGAATTTTGGTGCCAGGATATTCTGAGGTCTACCCAATCGAAGATCTTGTCTGGGATAACACCAACAAAGCATTGTTATTCCGTGAAGATATTCTGAATTTATCGCGCTTGGATGATGCGCGCTTAGCATCCCTGCTCGAGCGCTTAGAAAATAATGAGCTTGATGAGTATGGCGATATCGCTACGCTCATTGGAATCGAGTTTGATGAGAATACCGTTTGGGGTCAGTTAACGGTACTTGAATTAAAGCTTCTGACTCAACTCGCTTTAAAGCAATATGAAGAGGCGCATGACTTAGTGGGCGCCTTTCTGCAGTACAACGACAATACGGTCGAGCGCAAATTGTTTTACCAAGCAATGGATGCAGCCTTGGAAGTCTTGCTAGATGATGAGCTTGAAATGGCTGATTACGAAGTGAACTTCCGCCGGATGTATGGCGATGCGCGTATGGATGCTGTGCTTGGCTCTATCGATGGCAGCGTTCGCTTCTTCGGATTAACGCCAACTAGCATGCAGTTAGAAGGGCTTGATAGGCACCATCGCCTAATTGACAGCTATAGAAAGCTGCATCAGGCGCGGGCCAAGAGTCTTTAAGCAATCAATATATTTAACCTTCAAAGGTCAGCAATGAAAGCAATAACTCCAGCTGAAGCAATTACATCGCGCATGTCAGTGCGTGCATTCACAAAAGAGGGTGTTTCAAAAGACATCATTCTCAAGCTACTCAATATCTCTGCGCGCGCACCTTCTGGAACTAATACTCAACCTTGGAAAGCTTATGTCATAGAAGGGACTGCTCTCAAAGATCTATGTGCAAAAGTATGTGCGGCGTATGACAGTATTGCCGCCAATCCAGAGTTAGCAAAAGAATATCAACCTGCTTATGAGTATTACCCCGCCAAATGGTTTAGCCCCTACATCGATAGGCGTCGTGAAAATGGCTGGGGCTTATATGGGTTGCTAGGAATTACCAAGGGCGATAAAGACAAGATGCATGCACAGCATCGCAAAAACTTTGAAGCATTTGGCGCTCCCGTATGTTTATTTTTCACAATCGACAAGGAGCTTGGTAGAGGCTCAATGCTTGACTATGGAATGTTCTTGCAAAACATCATGGTCGCCGCAAGAGGTGAGGGTTTGGATACTTGCCCGCAGGCAGCTTGGAATGATTACGCAAAGATCATCTTGCCCGCTATTGGCGCCAAGGAGAATGAGATGCTGGTGTGCGGTATGGCACTAGGGTATGCCGATAAAAATGCCTTGGTGAATACCTTTCACACCCCCCGAGTGGCTGCTGAGGAATTCACTACCTGGGTTAAATAGAGTTATTTAGCTCAGGAGTTCTTGCCACTGCTGGCGATTTCTGCCTAAATATTAGGCAATTAAATCTAAAGAGCTTATATCTAAGTTATTGATATACCTCATTTAAAGCCTTGAAATGCGGTTTGGTAAAAAATATGTTGCTTTGCAACAAAAATATCTTGCTTTTGGAAAATGTGGCTCTTAAAATGGTGCATCGCAATAAAAAAAACCATTTATTAAATAAAGGATAGATCATGTTCCAAGCTCAATTAAACGACCAATTCGCTGCTGCACAAGCAAAAGCTATCGAAAACGCTAAACATTTGGCACAAGTTGCTGTTGAAAGCGCTCAAGAATTAGCTGAAATCAACCAAGCTGCTGCTAAAGACGCTTTGGTTGCTGCTCAAGATACAAGCTCACAATTGTTAGCAATCAAAGATCCACAACAATTGGCTAAATTGGCTCAGCCAGAAGCTGCTCAAGAAGCTGCTAAATACGCTGCTGCTTACCAAGCTAAAGTAAACCAAGTAGTTCGTAACGGTAACAAAGAAGTTGCTCAAGTAGTTGACGCTTCTATTGATGACGCACGCGCTGATTTGGTTAAGTTTGTTAAAGAAGCTACTAAGACAGCTCCTGCTGGTTCTGAGGCATTTGTTTCTGCATTCAAAACTGCATTTGAGTCTTCACTCCAACAGTTCGACCAAGTTCGCGCATCTGCAACTGACGCATTTGCTAACTTTGAGAAGAGTGTTGATGCTGCTATGGCAAACATTCAAGGTCAATACGCTGTTGCTAAGCCAGCTGCTAAAAGCCGTAAAGCTTCTGCTTAATTAGCTGCTTAGTTTTAGTGTTAAAAAAAGCCACCTTCGGGTGGCTTTTGTTTTTCCAGGAATGAGATTACTTATTCAATCCAAGTAATAAAACTTTCCTTGGGCTTTCTGACTTTTTTCAGGCTCACCAACCAATCCTCATCGGCTTTTCTGTAGCCTAATGGCAGCATGACCACGCTGCGCAGACCCTTTTCTTTGAGGTTTAGGATTTCATCTAGAGCTGCAGCATCAAATCCCTCCATTGGCGTGGAGTCTACTTGCTCATAGGCGGCTGCAATGAGTGCAGTCCCCAATCCAATATAGGCTTGTTTTGCTGCATGGGTGTAATTGGTTTCAGCATCACGAGAGGTGTAGCCACTGAGTAACTTTTGACGATAGATATCACCTGCTTCACTTTTGAAGTTACGAATCTTCTCGGTCATATCAAATGATTGATTAATGCGATCTGCTGTGTAGGTATCCCAGGCTGCAAAAACTAGCAAATGAGAAGAATCAACTATTTGAGTTTGGTCCCAAGCAATCGCCTTAATCTTTTCACGAATAGCTTTATTGGTAATGACTAGCACCTCATATGGCTGTAATCCGCTGGAGCTCGCAGTTAGCCGAATAGCTTCTAAAATTTGCTCAACCTTTTCTTGGGGTACGGCTTTTGTCGGATCCATTTTTTTAGTTGCGTAACGCCACTGTAGATTCTCAATTAAGCTCATTCTGATTCCTTTAAGATTGGTGAATATATATAGATGGTTCAGTGTAATTTATATCTTGATAGTCTCAATAACTGGCAATTCATTTGCATGTAAAAAGGGGCCCTAAGACCCCTTTTTTAACTGCAGATTCTCTCGATCCTATTAAGCAGCTAACGCCTCTTCCGGCTCGGTAACTGATGAGCGGATCAAGTAATCAAATGCTCCGAGAGAGGCTTTGGCGCCTTCGCCCATGGCGATGATGATTTGCTTGTAAGGAACAGTCGTGCAATCACCCGCTGCAAATACACCAGGTAAAGAAGTTTCACCTTTTGCATCCACAATAACTTCGCCGTGTTTTGACAACTCAAGAGTGCCTTTGAGCCAATCCGTGTTTGGCAATAAGCCAATTTGCACAAAGATACCTTCAAGCTCAAGAGTATGCTCAGAATTATTAGTGCGATCTTGGTAGCGTAAGCCATTGACCTTCCCACCTGCTCCCAATACCTCTTTGGTAAGAGCGCTCATGATGACGGTTACATTTGGCAGGCTAGCCATTTTCTTCTGAAGCACTGCATCAGCACGTAATTTGCTATCAAACTCAATTAAGGTGACGTGACTCACAATGCCAGCCAAATCAATTGCAGCTTCAACGCCAGAGTTACCACCACCAATGACAGCAACACGCTTGCCTTTGAATAAAGGGCCGTCGCAGTGAGGGCAGTAGGCTACACCTTTGCCGCGGTACTCTTGTTCGCCAGGAACATTCATTTCTCTCCAACGGGCGCCAGTGCTCAAGATAACGGATTTGCTTTTCAGTACCGCACCATTAACCAATTCCACTTCAAGACCATTGGCAGTTTTACGCAATGCATTAGCACGCTGCAAATTCATGATGTCGACTTCATAGCTCTTTACGTGTTGCTCAAGCGCTTGAACCAATTTAGGTCCCTCAGTCTCTTTAACTGAGATGAAGTTTTCAATACCCATGGTATCCATGACCTGACCACCAAAGCGCTCTGCCACGATGCCGGTGCGGATGCCTTTGCGTGCTGCATAGATTGCTGCTGCTGAACCAGCAGGTCCACCGCCGATGACTAAAACGTCATACGGATCTTTGGCGGAGAGCTTTGCGGCTTCTTCTTTAGGGCTTGCGGTATCGAGCTTAGCCACAATCTCTTCAACACTCATACGACCTTGTCCGAACACTTCACCATTCAAGATCACAGTTGGTACGGCCATGATTTGGAATTGATCTACCAATTCTTGATAGAGGGCGCCGTCAACCATTTCATGGGTAACGTTTGGGTTTAGGGCAGCCATGAGATTGAGTGCTTGCACAACATCAGGACAGTTATGGCATGACAAGGAAATAAAAGTCTGGAAGTTGAGCTTGCTATCAAGCTTAATGATGCGATCAATGATCTCTTGCTCTACTTTTGCTGGATAGCCGCTGGCTTGCAAAATGGCCAAAATGAAAGAGGTCATTTCATGGCCCATTGGTAGGCCCGCAAAGGTAATGCGCGCTTCTTGATCGAGCTTGCTTACAGTGAAGCTAGGAGTATGCGTAGCTTTACCATCTGTTTTGACGGTAATCTTGTCAGACTGCTCAGCCACTTCATTTAAGAGTTCAAGCATCTGCTTTGAACTGTCGCCTTCATCTAGGCTTGCTACGAGAACGATAGGGCTAACGATCTTTTCAAAATACACTTTTAACTGAGATTTGATATTGGTATCGAGCATGGTAATTTCCTTGGGTAATTTTTTAGGTGAGTCTATTGGGCAGGATCTTGTCCTCTCCAATAGACTCTCCGAAGAGAGTCTATGGATTAGAGCTTCAGCTTAGATCTTGCCTACGAGATCCAAAGAAGGAGTCAATGTTGCGGCGCCCTCTTTCCACTTAGCTGGGCAAACTTCGCCTGGGTGTGCAGCTGTGTACTGTGCAGCTTTTAGCTTGCGCAATGTTTCAGAAACGTCACGTGCGATTTCGTTAGAGTGAATTTCTGCAGTCTTAATCACACCTTCTGGATTGATGATGAATGTGCCGCGCAATGCCAAACCTGCTTCAGGAATGTGAACGCCAAATGCATTTGTCAATGTGTGTGTTGGATCGCCAACGAGTGGGAACTTTGCTTTACCAACAGCAGGAGATGTCTCATGCCAAACTTTGTGTGAGAAATGTGTATCAGTTGTCACGATATACACTTCAGCACCCATCTTTTGGAATTCTGGATAGTTCTCAGCCGCATCTTCAATTTCTGTTGGGCAGTTGAAAGTAAATGCTGCTGGCATAAAAATCAGAACTGACCAATGACCTTTGAGGGTTTCGTCAGTAATCGTTACAAACTTGCCGTTATGGAAAGCTTCGGTTTTAAATGGTTGAACTGCAGTATTGATGATGGACATCTGTGCTCCTTGTTTTGGTTAATCAATCTTTTTAGTAGCTAATGCAACTGAGTGGATTTTGAACCTCAGTTGTTTATTTGTCTAATGAATAAATTTGATATTTATGATCGAATTTATTGATAATAGGCTCTAGGGGCTTCATTCGCCCTCAGGGCGGCCTAAATAACGCTATTTGGTGGCAATGACCTTTTGGGGTTTTAAAGGATCTAGGTACATCTTTGGGCTATAGTGCCCCATTAAAGAGATAAATGTAAAAAAGCGCCAGTATCGAGCGCCATCACCTTTTATGAAATTGTTTTTATTTTTCCTTTTCACTCTTTTCGTTTCGGCTAGCCATGCAGAAGAATTGTTTGTGCCACTCTCGCAGTTCGACAATGATTCTCAGCGCTTGACTAACAATAAGGTTCTGGAGTTTTGGGGTTATCACAATTACGACAATAACGATAACTATCAAAATGTTTTGAAGTTACGTTACTACAATCCTCTCGAAGCGGGCGATTGGCAAGGGCGTATCCGTTTAGATACTTCTTATGCCTCCAGTTACAACTCGATTTCTTCAGCCAATAATGCAGGGCAGTATAGTGCCGGTAACACCATGGTCACTATCTGGGGGCAGGACAAAACTTTTCTGAAGCCTTTGGGTGCTTTGGTTGGTGGGCGCGTCATATTTCCATTTGGCAACAATGGACAGTGGGCAGTGGGGCCGCAATTGAACTGGTCGTTTGTACCTACAGTTAATAGTCTTTTGGGTCTGACAGATTTCTCTCCGCTGATTCGGTATATGTACGGCTTTGACACTAAAAATAATAGTCTTGTTGTGAATCCAACTCAGCCAGCATTAATGCGAAGCTTGCAGCTTTATCCAACCGTTGGCTTCCAGTTATCACCTAATACCATGCTGCGTTTTTGGGACGAAAACGGCGCTGTTTATAACTCTGCTGGCGGAGGCTGGTTTGTGCCAATTGATGCAATGGTGACGCATCGTCTAACAAAAAACTGGGTATTTGCTATAGGCGGAAGCAAGCAGGTGGTACAAACCTATCGCCAGTATGACTGGTCCACCTATGCGAAGATTTCTTATAACTTTTAGGCACCAATGCTCCCTTGGATATTGGCTCTGCAGTCTATAATTTCTTTCAAAATTAGTAGTAAATATTACCCAATCAGCATCGATCCCCAATAGGGCTTTTATGAAGAAAAAAATTCTGGCGTCATTCCTCTCAGTTTCAGCAATCTTGACTACCGCGAGCGTTGCTCATGCTGATCAAGATTTATCGCCACTCCCCAAAATTGCAGATGAATGGCGCTTCGAGGTTACTCCTTATTTGTGGGGCTCCGGAGTAACCTCTTCACTCTTTTATAACGACCGCTACCTTAATACAGCCACGCTTTCTACGAGTAATGTGCTGGGTGATCTGAAATCAGGCGGCATGATTACTGCCGAAGCGCATTACGGTAAATGGGGCATCTTCGGCGATCTCGTCTCTGCAACTCTTCAAACAACAGGTAATTCAAACGTTTCTGTGAAGCCGCCTCAATTGGGTGGCGCAGCAGTGCCGGTTAACGTTGCAGATAAGGTCACATTGCAACAAAATATAATTACTGGAGCGGCAACCTATACGGTCCTCAGCAATCAGAATATTTACCTGGATGGGTTATTAGGTGCGCGCGGCATCATGGCAACTGCTACTGTCTCGGCAGACTTGTCTGCATTTGGATACTCGAGAGGTGTGGTTGACTCTAAATCTGTCTCCACTCTTGATCCAATTGTCGGTTTTAAAGGTCGTTATCGTATTGCTGACTCTACTTGGTACATTCCCTTTTATGCAGATATCGGCGGTGGCGGCGGCACTACCAATATGACTTGGCAGGGTATTCTCGGTGTGGGTAAAACCTTCGAGAAATGGGTTGATGTATCTCTCGCCTACCGTACCATGTACTACGATATGAATGGCGATGGGCTTTTGCAGAAAACTACCTTTAAGGGTCCGCAGATAGCTGCAACATTTAAGTTTTAAATACGCCGACCACTCATACTGGATTAATCAATTAAGCGCTGGGACAAAAACATGAAACTCGCACCAAAACTACTTTCCGCACTGTTAATGGCGCAATGCGCAGTCACCTTTGCTAAAGGCAATGCCGATACGATTTTTTATGGTGGTCCCATTGTGACAGTGAATGCTAAGAACGAAGAAGTTCAGGCGCTCGCAGTACAAAATGGCAAGATTGTTGCAGTCGGCACTAAAGATGCGGTTACTAAAGAATGGCAGACTGAATCTACCAAAGTGATCGATCTAAAAGGTCAAACTTTGATGCCAGGTTTTGTAGAGCCTCATGTGCATATCCTGGTGACCTCAGTGTTCGAAGGCTTGGGCTTGAATTTAAGTAACTTTACTTTGCCTTATGACACCAAAGAAACATTGATTAAGAAAATGAAGGCCGCCCTCAAAGATGTGCCTGCTGGCGGATGGCTTTTTGGCTTTGGTGTTGATCCATCACGCACCACACCTTTTATGGCTGAGCTCACTGCGGATGATTTAGATACGGTTTCGAAAGATGTTCCCATTTTTATCGTGAATCAATCCGGTCATATTGGCTATGTAAATCACAAGGCTTTGGAGTTAGCTGGCGTTACAGATAAAACACCAAATCCTCCAGGTGGCGGTATTTATGTGAAGGATGCTAAAGGCAAGCTGACAGGCAAATTAGTAGAGCCACCTTCTTACTTGCCATTTATGGCAAAGATGCCAGCTCCTACCGAGGCTCAATTATTTGGCGCTATTCAAGGCACCATGAAAAAAATTGCCTCAACCGGTGTAACTACTGCTTCTGAAATGAGTGTTGGCGGGAATTTCGGCGTTGATAAAGAGGTTGCAATTTATAAGGCTATTTTTGCTAAAGATGCAGCACCTATTCGAGTGCGCGGCTATTTATTTAGCGAGGCTTTACCTACAGGCAAAACCTCTGTTAAGCCAAATGAAGGCGATGACAAATTACGCTTTATTGGTATTAAATATATTTCAGATGGCTCTACTCAAGGTTTAACGGCTGCTCTCAATGCACCTTATACCTATCCAAAAAACTCCAAATGGAGTGGAGCGTTGAACTTTAAAGATGCTGAAATTTATGCGTCCATGAAGGGGTTCTTTGATCAGGGCTGGCAAATTTCTACTCACTCTAATGGTGATAAGGCAATTGATCAAACTCTTGCGAGCTATTCAAAATTACTTGCCGGTAATCCTAAGCCTCAAGATCGTCGTTTGCGTATGGAGCATTTCACTGTTAATACTGAAGCCCAAGTAAAGCAGGCAGCCAAGTTAGGAGTGGTGCCTAGCTTCACTATTGGCCACGTAGATTATTGGGGCGCTGCATTTAACGATCATATTATTGGACCAGAGCGTGCTAAGCGTATAGATCCAGCAGGAGACTTCAAACGTGCAGGCGGTAAATTTACATTGCATAGTGATTCACCCGTTTCAAATGTGGGTCCTTTGAATTACGTTAGCGAAGAAGTAACGCGCTTATGGCAGTTGCCACCCCAAAAGGTATTAGGGCCTGATCAAGCGGTTTCGGTTGACGATGCAATCCGCGCTATCACCATCGATGCTGCTTATCAAATCTTTGCAGACAATATTGTGGGTAGCTTAGAAGTAGGCAAACAAGCCGACTTAGTGATTTTGGAAAAGAATCCTCGTCAAACAGCGCCAACTGATATTCGTAATATTAAAGTAAAAGGTACGTGGATTGATGGCAAGCCAGTTAGCCTGCAGTAAATATCTCTTAATTGTTGTCGGTATTTAATAAAGACACTCGCTGATGCGGGTGTTTTTATTTGCCTACAACAACTTAGAAAACTAAACTGAGCTTAAGTAAATGCCACAACACCAGCAATAAGATTAATCGCTAGTGCAAGCAGGGAAGCGTTAAACACAAAAGCAGTCATTCCCTGGATCATGACTAAAAACCGGATTCTGGAGCTGGCAATGTTGACGTCAGCAGTCTGGCAAGTCATGCCAATCACCATAGAAAAGTAAAGAAAGTCTACATAGGTAGGCCTTTGCTTGCCGGCAAATAGCAAAGGGGCTTCTTTGGTTTTCTCAAACTCTTGATAGTAGGCGTGAGCGTAATGCAGGGCAAAAGCTGTATGTACAAATAACCAAGAGATCGCATATGTGCCTAGCACTAGGCAAACGTGACGAATAGCCAAATGAATAGGTAGAGTTTTGATGCCCGAGAGAATAATCACGATAGTGATCAGGCTTGCAGCTGCTGCCAAAATAATGATGAGCAGGATGATTGCAGCGCCATCATCCTCTTTCTTTGAAAGCAACAAGATATTTTCTTGGGTTGAAAAGAACATCATGATGTAAGTAAGGGCTAGGTAAAGACTTCCTGCTAGCGCCCAAGAGAGGGCTAGGCTAATGGTGGAGGAAGACTCAGAGGAGAGCAGAAAAAATGCCCCAAAGCCAGCAATGGCGACAATAATCAGTCTTGATATGGCGCTGATGTGGTGCCAGTGTTGTGTCCAGTGTGTCGCTTTCATAGTGATACTAGTATGCACTTAAAATAAAGTCTGACATCTCCAGGATTGCACTTCTTTGTGGTTGAATGGTGATGGACAATACATACAAGCTTAATTAAGTAGAGGGCCGCAAAGTGCATTCAAACATTAGAAGTTGGAGCTTGGTGGCGGGCGCACTCATTATTTTGGCTGCCTGCATTTTTGCTTATTTATCGACAAGGCTCGCTGAGGCTGATTTAGCAAGTTTGATTAACATGCTTACCCCATCTGTTCGCTGGGCTGCATAAGCTAGTTTATTCAAATATCTGGTGCCTATCTTGCTGCAGGGGGCTCCATCTACTGGTATTTCTCTATAGAAACCCATCCTTAGTGGAGTAGATTGGTATCTGACATTACCCATCTGAAAGGTTGATATGAGCAAGAAACCATTTGATATGAAAGCTATGCCGGGACAACAAAGTGCTGTTGATGCAACCAGAGCCGCCGGACGTGTGGCGATAGAAAGTGCTCAGGCGATTGCGCAGATCAATCAGCAAGCTACACAAGAGTTGGCTGCGATGATTCAGAAGCGGGTGTCTGAGCTCATGAAGACTCAAGACCCTAAATCTGCTTTCGAGTATGTTCATGCTGAGGTATTGCAGGATGCGGCTAAAGAGATTACTCAATATCACAATCAGTTATTGCAAGTTTTGAAGAGTGGTAATCAAGAGTTAGCAGATATTGCTGAAACGATGATTCAAGAATCTAAAGCAGACCTCATTCACTTTGTAAATGAAGCTACTGATAACGCGCCAGTTGGCAGCGAGGCTTATGTATCCGTATTTAAAACATCTTTCAATAACGCGTTACAGAATTTTGAATTGATTCGTGCTGCAATGGCTGACTCATTCACTAATTTTGAGAAGAGCGTTGAGAATGTCAGCAATCTTTCAAGCCAAAAAGGCTCCTCAAAAAAGAAGGGTTGAGCCTTTAAGGTTGTAGTTCAATATTGTTTCTGAAATTGCAGGGCGGTTTTGATGGTCTGAAAATGAATATCCACGGTAGATTCAATTTCTTTGCCGTAGCCGCCCGCCATTGAGAATGCAATAGGCAGCTGCCGATCTAGTGCGTATTGAAACACCATTTCATCTCGCAGACGCATCCCATCCTTGCTGATATTCAGTCTTCCGAGTCGATCGCCCTCATGTGGGTCGGCGCCAGCCAAGAAAATGAGGCAATCTGCCTTAAAGCGTGAATCTAATTGATCAAGAGCTGTACTCAATGAGTGCAAGTAGATTTCATCATTGCAGCCATCAGCCAGGCCCACATCCAGATCACTTTGCTCCTTCTTAAAGGGAAAATTATTTTCCCCGTGAATGGATAGAGTGAAGATGGAATCATCATTTTGCAAAATGGCTGCAGTGCCGTTTCCCTGATGAACATCCAAATCAATCACAGCAACTTTTAGGGATGGGTTAATTTCTTTTTGCAGAGTCCGTGCTGCGATAGCGGAATCATTAAATACACAAAATCCACTTCCGGTATCGCGATAGGCATGATGAGTGCCTCCAGCTAGATTGGCGGCGATACCTTCTTGCAAAGCTGTTTTGGCTGCAGCTACAGTGGCGCCTGCTGAACGTCGTGAGCGCTCAACCATTTGAGTGCTCCAGGGAAAGCCGATTTCTCTTTGCTCTTGTGCTGAAAGTGTTCCCTCTATCACTTTAATGAGGTAGCTTGGATCATGAGCATACAAAATTTGTGTATCTGTTACTGACGGCGCTTCAACCAGCTCAATACCTGCTTGCGATCCCACTAAATCTCGCAAGCGTGAGTACTTCTCCATCGGGAAGCGATGCCCTGCCGGTAACGGCAATACAAAATGGTCGGTATAAAAAGCCTTCAAACTTCTCTCGCGTATTCCTTGAGGATGTTCATCGGCACTGTTTCCAGCGCCTTAATGTGTGTACTTTCTAGCTTGATATATGGAGCGCAATTGGCGTTTAATGCCTCAACCCAGCGATTGATACATAAGCACCATTGGTCACCCGCAAGTAAACCAGGGAATCGATACTCTGGTCTGGGGGTAATGAGATCGTTCCCCTTTTGCAGGCTAAATTGCAAAAAGGCATCTGTAACGATGGCGCATACCAAATGACTACCCACATCTTCTTCGTTGGTTTTGCAGCAACCATCTCTAAAAAACCCTGTTAGAGGATCAAAGGAGCAGGGAATCAATGGCTCTCCAAATACATTCAGTGCAATCTCATTTTGCATAACAACCTTAATAGTATTAGTGCCAACCAGTTTATTGAATAAGCCGTAAACTTGCTTAACCATGACTCAACTAGAGAAACTCACTTTGTTCTATGATGGCGCTTGCCCACTATGTCAGGCGGAGATTCTTTTTTTGTCAGGACGCAATCAAGCTAACTTATTGGACTTTGTTGACATTAATTCTGAGCGGTTTGACCCTCAAAAATTGGGTGTCTCATGTGAGGCTGCCCTAGCAGCCATGTATGGCCAATTTGCTAGCGGAAAATTAATACAAGGCGTTGCTGTATTTCCTGAGGCTTATCGCCGAGCGGATTTGCCGCGTCTTGCCTGGTTCTTTTCAAGAAAGTCTTTGCACCCATTCCTAAAATTGGGGTATATGTTTTTTGCTAAAAATAGACATGCAATCTCTAGTCTTTTTGGGCCGGCCGCACTTCGTTTAGTCAAATCCAAATCAGGGGTGATTCCGTCATGAAGAGGATGCCATTATTTCTGGTACTGACTTTATTGACCTTGTTCTTATCAAATGGCTTTGCTCGCGAGCCAATTGAATTACCTCCAAATATCAGTTCTGCAAAATTGCAGGGTAGTGGTCGACTTACTTGGTTTGGTCTCCATGTGTATGATGCCGCGTTTTATCGGGTTGGCTCACTTTCCTCGCCCGATTTCGCGTTGAATTTACGCTACCAAAAATCTTTTTCAGGAGCATCCATTGCCAATCGTAGCGCTGAAGAGATGAAACGCATTGGGGTGCCAGAGGCTCAGGCAGTGCTTTGGGGGAGAGAGTTAACTACTTTCTTGCCGAATGTTGAGTCTGGACAAACCTTAACAGCAATATATTCCCCCAAGCAAGGGACAACTTTTTATCACGACGGCAAGCAGATCGCTCAAGTACCAGGGGCTGAATTTTCAAAAGCATTTTTTGGGATTTGGCTTGACCCAAAAACAAGTGCTCCTAAGTTGCGTACTGAGTTACTTGGACAATCCTGTCCCCCACCCATTTTTAGTGAGGCTTGTTAATTCATGAAATCCCTTCTTTCCCGAATCATCACATTAGCATTCTTTGGGCTATTTTTGGTGTCATGCTCAACGCCACAAGTTTCTCAATACGCCAATGAAAAACCCGTCCTCGATTTGAGTGAATATTTTTCCGGAACGATCGATGCGTATGGCATCTTTACTGACCGCAGCGGTGAAGTAAAGAAACGCTTTACGGTATTAATCAAAGCAAATTGGACAATGGTTGATGGAAAAAAAGTAGGTACTCTGGATGAAAGCTTTGAATATTCTGATGGCACTAAGCAAAAGCGTATTTGGACACTTGCAGAGCAGTCCCCGGGAAATTACATTGGTAGAGCGGATGACGTGGTGGGAGACGCGCAGGGTCAATTGGCTGGCAATGCCCTAAATTGGACCTATACCCTTGCCTTGCCCGTTGATGGCACCATTTACAACGTTCAATTTAATGATTGGATGTATCTAGTTACGCCTAAAGTAATGCTCAATAAGGCCAAAATGAGTAAGTTTGGCATTGAGCTCGGCGAAGTAACCTTGAGCTTCTACAAGCGCTAAGCAAAAGCACGGGATTTGTGTCACACTTTCCGCGAACATCATTTATTAATTTAGAAATACAGGGCATTTCATGAGAATCGAAGATACCGATCCAGCTCGTCATGCAGGGATTGAATATCCAATGGAAGTGGGTGCCCCTGTATTTGCGCCTATCAAGGTCACCGAAGAAAAAGACAAGGCTGTTAACGTAGCGCGCCAGAATGCGAAGTTGGAGTACGACCGCATTATGGAGCAAGCTGAAGTCTTAATGAAGCAAGCAAAAGCCTTGCAAGCAAGGCTTGATGCTACCGAGATGGTGCATGGTGCCAAATTTAGCTTTAATCCAATCCACGGAAAAATTTACCACCTCTATTACGACAGCAGAAATAGCGTCAATGTCTTAATTCAGAATGGTCCAAGAGAATGGAGCTGCGGTATTCCAGATGGTTGGACCTATTCGATGGCGGTGAAGAAGTTAGGTGACAGTACCTGGGCAGTAATTGAAGAAGATGCCCTTACTGTATGATTATTTTCTCTCTATAAAAACAATAAGGTGACACGTGACAAAAGCTCGAGTTGTTAGTCTGACTGAACTAGGTAGCGCAGACGTAATCAAAGTAATAGACAAAGAACTGCCTCCACCAGCAAAAGGTGAAGTGCAAATTCGTCAAACCGCGATTGGTTTTAATTTCATTGACGTTTATCAGCGCTCTGGTGTTTACCCTCTAGAGATGCCTACTGGTCTTGGCCATGAAGCTGCAGGCGTTGTTGAAGCTGTGGGTGATGGTGTCACTGACTTTAAGGTTGGCGATCACGTGGTTTATATGAACGCTGGTATCGGTGCATACGCAAGTGCACGTAATGTTGCGGCGGATAAGTTGGTGTCAATACCAAATGGTATTTCTGATGAAGTAGCTGCAGCCGTTTTCTTCAAGGCAATGACTGCGCAATATCTTGTCCAGAAAACATACAAAGTAAAAGCTGGTGATGTGGTGCTTGTGCACGCAGCTGCAGGCGGCGTTGGTCAGATTTTGGCGGGCTGGGCGAAAGCCTTAGGCGCCTTTGTTGTTGGTACAGTTGGCTCTCCTGCAAAGTTTGCTGCCGCTAAAGAGGCGGGCTGCGATGCGGTTGTCGACTACTCACAGCCTAATTGGGTTGAGGAAGTCATTAAAGCGACTGGTGGCAAAAAAGCCAATGTAGTTTATGACTCTGTTGCAAAGACTACTTTCTTGGGCTCATTGGATTGTGCTGCTCCATTTGGCACAGTTGCTTTATTCGGCGCTGCATCTGGACCGGCTCCAGAGATTCAGCCAGAAATCTTAAACAAGAAAGGCTGCCTTTTTTTAACAAGACCTTCTGTGTTTCCGCACAACGCAACTGCAGCCTTATTAAAAGAAAATGCTAAGGCAGTATTTGATGCAATTGCTAAAGGGCAGGTCAAAGTACAAATTGGTGCTAAGTTTTCTTTAGAGCAAGCAGCAGATGCACATCGCGCTGCTGAAGGTAGAAAAGTTTCTGGTGCAATTGTGATGACACCATAGGCTTAAGTGTCTAACGTACAAAAGCCCCGTCTATCGGGGCTTTTTTTATAACTCAATCGGGCGTAGGATGGGAGTATGAAAACACTTTTAAAAATAATCCTATCTACCCATTTGGTTTTAATGAGTACCTTGTCTCTGGCGCAAATTCCGGAGACGCAGTACTCACAAGGAATTTCCTATATCACTGGCGGTGTTGGTGAGGGTGAGACGGTAGCCATTCTTGCTGAGGCTAAGCAATGGCCATTGCTTTTGGAGATGTCTCAAATTGAGAATGGCAGGGGCGTCTGGATATTTGGCGCAACCATCAAAATCATGAGTGCAGCTAAAAAGCAGATAGTCTTTGAAGCTAAAGCAGATGGACCTTATATGCTGGTCAATCTGGCGCCTGGAGACTATACGATTGAGGCAACATATGAAGGAGTGATGCAAAAGAGGGTGCTTTCTATTAAGGCAGACTCGTCGCAGAAAATTGCTTTATTCTGGAAATAATACGCAGTTAGAAAATATAAATAATTAATACGACATTACATTCTTGAAAGGAAATTCCGATGACAAAAATTGCAGTGGTATTTCATAGTGGCTATGGTCACACAGTAAAACAGGCGGAGGCAGTTGCAAAAGGCGCCAATGCTACATTGGTGGCAATTGATGCTGAAGGTAATTTGACGGATGCACAGTGGGTAACTTTGAATGAAGCTGATGCCATTGTTTTTGGTTCACCAACTTATATGGGAACTGTAAGCTGGCAATTTAAAAAGTTTGCTGATGCAAGTTCTAAACAATGGTTTTCACAGCAATGGAAAGACAAAGTATTTGGTGGCTTTACGAATTCAGCCACGATGAATGGTGATAAGCATTCCACCTTGCATTACTTCTTTACTTTAGCAATGCAGCACAATGGCATATGGGTTGGAACTGGGTTGATGCCTTCCAACTCTAAAGCTGCCAAGCGTGATGACATTAACTACGTTGGCTCATCTGCCGGGGCGATGATGCAGACCCCGTCTGACGCAAGTGCGGATGAGGTTAATGCGGGCGACTTGGAGACCGCCAGACTCTATGGCCAGCGTATTGCAGAAATTACCAGGCGCCTAAAGTGATTTCAGTGTGAGCTAAGTAATTGATTTAATAGAGAAAACCACCTTCGGGTGGTTTTTTTGTTCTTGGTCGAGTCGGTTTATAATTTCATAAGTAATTGAATTGAAAGGGATTATTCCCTTAATTCCACTTTTTCTGGTTTGTCAGCGCCAATAGGTTCTTAGACAATGCCTGGGGTGGTTTGAATCAAGCCATTGCCCTACATGACAGTCAATATATCTTCCTCCTCCAGCAATCCAGCTTTGATGCTTGAAGCGCGAGCTCTTGCATGCGTGCGTGGTGAGAGAAGATTATTTGAGGGGCTCAACTTAACAGTCTCTAGTGGAGAGTGTCTGCATGTACGTGGTGAGAATGGCGTTGGAAAAACCAGCCTACTAAGATTGTTGACGGGTTTATCTAAGCCGGAGACAGGTGAGATTTTATGGGGAGGACTATCCATTAATAAGGATGTCTCTACCTTTCATCGTGAGCTTTTATTTCTGGGGCATCGTGATGCCTTAAAGGAAGACCTCACTGCGCTAGAAAATTTACAGCTCTATGCTGCTCTAGATGATGTTCATTTGCCGGATGAGAAAGCGTTATCTGCTCTCTGGCGTTTTGGTTTGCGCGGGCGCGAACACTTGCCAGTCAGTTGCTTGTCGGCCGGTCAAAAGCGACGCGTCTTGATGGCTCGTATGTTGACGCGTCAAGCAAAGCTGTGGATTTTGGATGAACCATTCAATGCTTTGGATGTACATGCGGTACAAGCTTTGCAAGACCTTATTGCTGAGCATGTGGAATTTGGCGGCTTAGTGGTTTTGACTAGCCATCAAGAGGTAACGCTTCCTAATGTCAGGGTGCTGGATCTATGAAGGCTTTACTGGCAATCATTCACCGCGATTTGTTGTTGGTTATGCGCCGCAAGAGTGAGGTGCTGACAGCCTTATTCTTTTTTGTCGTTGTGACTAGCTTATTTCCTTTGGGGATAGGTGCTGATGCTGCCTTGTTGCGCAAAATTGCGCCGGGTGTTCTATGGGTGGCAGCCTTACTGTCTACCTTGCTGGGCTTGCATCGAATGTTTGCGGCTGACTATCAAGATGGTTCTTTGGAGCAGCTAGTGTTGTCACCTCAACCTTTGGCGTTGCTCGTGACTGGAAAAATTATTGCCCACTGGATTGTGTGTGGTCTACCGCTAGTGCTCTTAGCCCCAATTATTGGCATTCAGTTTGATTTGGATGCCGGCTCTTTGTATGTGCTGATGGGCACTCTACTATTGGGTACTCCAGTGCTATCCTTGCTGGGCTCAATAGGCGCTGCATTGACCCTAGGAGTGAGGGGTGGCAGCGTGTTACTAAGCTTATTGATATTGCCTTTATTTATTCCGGTCCTTATTTTTGGTGCTGGCGCTGTATATGCTCATAGCGTTGGTTTAGATACATCAGGTCATTTTTCATTGTTGGGCGCATTATTGATTTTGGCTTTAGCATTTGTCCCTTGGGTAAGTACTGCCGCCGTAAAGATTGCAATCGAATGAGTCAGATAAATCACTTTTCTAACCACCGCTTGATTAACTGGTTTAAGTTATCGAGCCCCAGCACCTTTTATCCGGTGGCAGGTAAGCTCATCCCATTTTTCTGGGTTTTAACGTTCCTGTTTGGTGCCGTCGGTTTATGGGTTAGTTTTTTTGTTGCTCCAGTCGACGCTGTTCAAGGGCAGGGCTATCGAATAATCTTTATTCATGTGCCAGCCTCATGGATGTCGATGTTTATCTATTTAGTGATGGCTGCTTGGGCGGGGCTTGGACTTGTTTTTAATACCCGCTTGTCTGCCATGATGGCGCAGGCGCTTGCGCCAATAGGCGCCTGGATGGCATTTCTGTCTTTATGGACGGGTGCATTCTGGGGTAAGCCAATGTGGGGTACATGGTGGGTATGGGATGCACGACTCACATCAGAGCTGATTCTATTGTTTCTCTATTTGGGCTTTATTGCCCTACGAGCCTCTATCGATGATCCGCGCCGCGCTGATAAAGCTAGCGCTATCTTGGCTTTGGTAGGTGTAGTAAACGTGCCGATTATTTATTTTTCAGTGAAATGGTGGAATACCTTGCATCAAGGCGCATCCGTTTCATTGACCAAATCGCCAGCTATGGCCCAAACCATGCTCTGGGGAATGTTATTAATGGCCCTATGTTTCTGGATGTACACGATTGCAGTTACCTTAATGCGAGTGAGGGCAATCATTTTGGAGCGTGAAGCCCATGCGGATTGGGTGAGACAATCAATTGAGGTGAAAAGCTGATGTGGAATAGTCCTTCCGAGTTTTTTGCCATGGGCGGTTACGCACTTTATGTGTGGAGCAGTTTTGGCATTTGTGCCCTGGTTTTGATATTGGAGCCTCTATTTGTGCGCGCCCGCTTTAGGGCAGTAATCCGCAGATTGAAGCAACAACAACTGGCAGAGCAGTTTGATAAAGAGATTAGTAAGTGAAGCCTAGACATAAACGCGCATTGATTATTGTTGCCGCACTCCTAGCGATTGGAGTTGCTGCGATGTTGATCTTGAATGCACTTAACAGCAATATAGCTTTATATGTCACGCCAAGTGAGGTTGCGGCAGGTAAGGCGCCTCAGGGTCAAGCTTTTAGGATCGGCGGCATGGTGAAGGAGGGCTCGGTAAAACGTGACGGCCTCACTGTCCACTTTGAGATCACTGACCTTGTGAAAGACATTCCAGTCGCATACACCGGCATTCTTCCTGATTTATTCAAAGAAGGTAAGGGTGCAGTAATTCAAGGTCGCATGAATGCGAATGGTGAATTTATTGCCAGCGAAGTACTTGCGAAACACGATGAGAATTACATGCCTCCTGAAGCCAAACACGCGTTAGACCAGGCGCAAAAAAACGGAAGCGCTAAATGATTCCAGAGTTTGGGCATTTCGCATTAGTTTTGGCGCTTTGTATTTCTCTCGTGCAAGGGGTTTTGCCCTTAGTAGGCGCCCACTTTGGTCGCCGAGACTGGTTAGTTCTGGCAAGACCTACTGCTCAGACTGTTTTCTTATTATTGGCGATCGCCTTCGGAATACTGGCATGGAGTTTTTACAGTAACGATTTTTCTGTGCTCTATGTTGCTGAGCATTCCAATTCACAAATGCCGGTGATCTATCGATTAGGTGCGGTATGGGGTGGTCATGAAGGATCACTGTTGCTGTGGGTTTTCTTGCTAGCTACATGGACTATATTGGTAGCGCAACTTTCTAAGGCCTTGGATGATTTCATGGTGGCCAGAGTAATTGGTGTTTTAGGACTGGTCACTAGTGGTTTGTTGTTATTTGTATTAACAACCTCAAATCCTTTTGAGCGTTTGTTGCCAGCCGCTCAAGACGGTCGATCTTTAAATCCACTTTTACAAGATCCTGGTTTGGTATTTCATCCACCAATGTTGTACATGGGTTATGTTGGTTTTTCAGTAGCCTTTGCTTTTGCAATTGCTTCTTTGTTATCAGGCAGATTAGATGCGGCATGGGCGCGTTGGTCACGCCCATGGACAACAGCTGCGTGGGTTTTCCTGACCCTTGGTATTGCGCTGGGCTCTTGGTGGGCTTATTACGAGTTAGGTTGGGGTGGTTGGTGGTTCTGGGATCCCGTTGAGAATGCTTCATTTATTCCTTGGCTAGTGGGCACCGCCTTATTGCATTCATTAGCTGTTACTGAAAAGCGTGGTGGCTTTAAAAGCTGGACCGTATTATTAGCGATTACCGCGTTCTCCTTGTCCTTGCTTGGCACCTTCCTAGTTCGATCTGGTGTATTGACCTCAGTGCATGCATTTGCAACCGATCCAAGACGCGGCATTTTCATTCTGATCTTTTTATCGTTAGTTGTTGGATCATCTTTAGCGCTTTACGCTTGGCGAGCACCAAAGAGCACTATGGGCGGTAAATTTAATTTGAGCTCTAGAGAAACATTTATCTTGCTTGGAAATGTATTTTTAGTTGTTTCAGCCGGATCTGTTTTGCTCGGCACACTCTATCCTCTATTGATAGATGCTTTGCATCTTGGCAAGATTTCTGTAGGCCCTCCTTATTTCAATAGCGTCTTTGTTCCCATCATGGTTCCTTTATTGGTATTGATGGGCATAGGCCCTTGGGCAAGCTGGAAGCAAAGCAACTTACTCAGCATCATTAAGCGCTTATGGCTTGCGGGCGCGGTTGCTTTGGTTGCGGGAGTTGCAATTCCGTTAATCATGGGACAATTTACTTGGCTTGCTGGTATGGGCTTCATGTTGGCTTTTTGGGTGATTGCATCAGGCTGCATGCAAATTGTTCGCCAAGCAAAGGCAGGTAAACCAACTCGCTCCTTTATTGGTATGCAGGTAGCCCATCTAGGTATTGCGGTATTTGTCATTGGCGTCACGATGGTAGGTGCCTACCAAGAAGAAAAAGATGTGCGCATGTCAGCTGGCGATACGGTGACGGTTGGTGGTTATCAAATTCAATTGCAGGGTGTTAACGCTGCTCGCGGCCCAAATTATCAAGCAATGCGCGGCACATTCTTATTGTCAAAAGATGGCGGTTCTCAGACCAGTCTTTATCCTGAAAAGAGAAGCTATTTTTCATCCACAATGCCAATGACTGAAGCGGCCATTGATGCTGGACTTACCCGCGATATTTATGTATCTCTTGGCGAGGAGTTGGGTGACCAGTCATGGGCCGTGCGTGTTTACTACAAACCTTTTGTTGATTGGATCTGGGGCGGCTGCTTGCTAATGGCCCTAGGTGGCGTATTGGCGATGTCGGATAAGCGTTATCGAATGAAATTAAAGAACAAGCTCGCATGAAGGCAAAATTTTTAATTCCACTCGTTTTATTTGTAGGTCTAGTAGTTTTTTTAGCTATCGGCCTCAATCGCGATCCTCATGAAGTGCCATCACCATTAATCAATAAGGCTGCCCCAGCATTTGAGGCTCCTCAATTGGCCGAGCCTAATAAAACATTTTCACCAGAAAGCATGAAGGGTCAAGTGTGGGTCCTCAACGTTTGGGCATCGTGGTGTGTAGCTTGTCGTGAAGAGCACCCAGTATTGGTGGAGCTAGCAAAATCTCAAATGGCCCCAGTGATTGGTTTGGACTACAAAGACAAGCGTGAAGATGCCTTGGCAATGTTGGCAAAGCAAGGCAATCCCTACGTACTTTCTGCTTTTGATGGCAATGGCCGCGTTGGTATTGATTACGGAGTCTATGGGGTTCCCGAGACCTACATTATTGATAAAGCGGGCGTGATTCGCTTTAAGCATATTGGTCCATTGACTATGAATTTATTGAATCAAAAAATTTATCCCAAGCTGAGCGAGCTTAAAAGATGATGAAGCAGATTTTTCTAGCTACATTGATCGCGTTAAGCCTTGGCAGTGTATTTGCCAAAGACGCTGCGCCTCTTGCAGATGATCCTGTAACAGAGCAGCGCTTGATTAGTATTTCAGAAGAGATGCGCTGCTTGGTATGTCAAAACGAATCCTTGGCGGGCTCGCGCTCAGATTTGGCAAATGATTTGCGCCGTGAAATTCGAATTCTGATTAGTGAAGGTAAGTCGGACGATCAAATTCGCTCTTTCATGGTTGAGCGTTACGGCGATTTTGTACTCTATCGCCCACCAGTTAAACCAGTGACCTGGTTGCTTTGGATTGGCCCATTCGTCATCCTGGGTATTGGCATTGCAGGCCTCTTAGTGTATTTACGCCGTCGCAACAGTAGCGTTCCTAATGTTGTTCTGACTGATGCAGACAATCAAAAAATTGATGCATTGCTCAATGCAGCCGATAAGAAAGAAGGATGAATTTAGTGACTAGCTTTTTGATTCCCGCCTTTCTACTCTTGGTTCTAGTGTTAGTGCTGGTGTTGCGACCTTTTATATTTCCTGCAAAGAGTGCAGCAACATCTCGTCGCCAGATGAATGCTGCCATTTATCGAGAAGAGCTTGATAAATTGGAAGCAGAGCATCAGGCTGGTGTAATCAATTCTGTTGACTATGAAATTGCTCATGCTGAAATGCGGCAACGTCTTTTCCAGGATACGATCGTAGAGGATGATCGTGAGGTAGCGGGTTCTACGAAAAAGACCGCTATTGGCTTATGTATTTTTATTGTCGTGCTTTCATCGGGACTCTATTTTTCATTGGGAGATGTAGTCCGTGTAGCGCAAAAAAATTCTGAGACACCGGTTACCCAAGAAGGCGTTGAAAAAATGGTGGCTGAATTTGCCATCAAGATGGAAAAAGATCCTAGCAACTTGAAGGGTTGGGCAATGCTAGCTCGCTCTTATCGCATCTTGGGTCGCAATGAGGATGCCGCTAAGGCATATGCACGTGCTGGCGACTTTATTAATTCTGATCCTCAATTATTAGCCGACTATGCAGATGTATTGGCTACCAACGCTGACGGTAATTTTGCCGGAAAGCCTTTGCAGTTAATTAATCAGGCTTTAAAGCTTGATCCTGATAATTTAATGGCGCTATGGCTTTCGGGCACTGCAGCGTATAGCTCTGGCAATTACAAAGCAGCTGTACAGACTTGGGAGAAATTAGCAAAACAGATACCAGCAGATACCGATGAAGCGCGTGCTATCCAGGGTTCGATTGCTGAGGCTCGCTCTAAGGGTGGACTTTCTTCGCAAGCTCCTACTTCATTGGCTGGTAAATCGATTAGCGGCAAGATTGAATTAGCACCAGACCTGAAGTCTAAGATTAAGTCGGGTGATATTGTGATGGTCATTGCCCGCAAGCCTGGTGAACGTATGCCGGTAGCCGTCTTAAAGATTGCTGCTAGTGATTTCCCAATGAGCTTTACCTTGAATGATTCTTTGGCAATGAATCCAAGCGCGCCGCTCTCTCAATTATCTGAGGCGAGTATCGAAGTGCGCATCTCCAAAACTGGAATGGCTAAACCAGAGGCTGGAGACTTAATCTCATCAGCCCAGACGGTTAAAGTTGGTGAAAGTAGCGTTCGCCTGCTGATCGATCAAGTGCGCCAGTAGTCCAAAAGACTGCTTTAGCCTCTGCCTACAAATGGCATATTGGTAGCCATAATTGTCATCGATAGAATATTGCTTTCTAGCGGGAGTTGAGCCATATGAAGCACGGCTTCTCCGACGTGGTCAACATCCATACGCGGTTCTACTTTAGTAGATCGATCGGCCTGCAGAATGCCGGCAGCCATACGTTCAGTCATTTCGGTTGCGGCATTGCCGATATCAATTTGACCGCAGGCAATATTAAATGGACGCCCATCCAATGCAATCGTTTTAGTTAATCCGCTGATCGCATGTTTTGTTGCGGTATATGGTGCAGACATGGGTCGTGGTGTATGAGCAGAGATGGAGCCGTTATTAATAATTCTGCCGCCTTGAGGGGATTGCGCCTTCATCATGCGAATCGCTTCCTGTGAGCATAGGAATGCGCCACAAAGATTGGTATTCACGACATTCATCCACTGCTCATAGCTAAGTTCTTCCATGGGAATGGCGGGGGCGCCCATGCCAGCGTTATTAAATAAAACATCTATGCGACCAAACCGATTGCTTAGTGCGGTAAATAACTTTTTGACCTCATCTGGTTTGCCAACATCACAAGATACGGCAAGGCAGTTGCTCTGATCGCCGCCAATATCAGCAATGGCTTTTTCTAATTTATCGAGATTGCGGCCTGTCAGCACCACTTGATAGCCACCTTTGAGTAGGGCCTTGGCAGCAGCCTTCCCGATCCCAGTTCCTGCGCCTGTCACTAGGGCTACCTTGGTTTTTGCTGAATTCATAATGGTATTTAGGGCTTTTAAAAAGCATCATCTTATCTTGATTTGGGTGATTGGATTTGAAAGCTTTTCCTTGCGCCATGGTCGGGGCATAATGCAAAAAACATGAAGAGACTTTAATGAATTTCATCAAAAGACAGATCTATAACCCCTTGGCTCTAGCAGCCGCCTTTTTTGCGCTTTTAATTATCCTTTTTGGTGTGCTTTGGATCTTAATTCCGCCGCCGCCTAAATCGATTGAAATGGCAACGGGATTCCCGACCGGTTTGTACTACCAGTTTGGGGAACGCTTAAAGGCTGATTTAGCTAAGGAGGGTGTCAATCTCAAGGTTCGCTCTACTGGCGGAACTATTGATAACCTGGCTCTCTTAAATGATCCAAAATCTGGAGTGGATTTTGCGATGGTTCAGGGTGGTGTGGCTAACGTTAGCGATTACCCTAAATTGGTCTCAATAGCGGGCATGTTTTATGAGCCTATTTGGGTTTGGTATCGCGAAGGCGCATTTAAAAGCGATGGTGGCCAACTAAGGATATTGAGTCAGTTAAAAGGAAAAAAAGTTTCCATTGGAAATGAAGGCAGTGGTACTTTGGCTCTGACTAAAGATTTATTACAGGCCAGCGGCATTACCGATAAAGAAATTGGCGCACAGAGACTTAAACCAGATGAAGCCATTGCCAAATTAAGTAGTGGTGAGTTAGATGCAGTATTTATCGTCGCCGCAGCTGAGGCTCCAATCCTGAGAAAGTTTTACTCTGTTCCAGGGATTCGTTTGATGAACTTTGATCAGGCAGATGCTTATACCCGCAATCTCACGTACTTATCTAAAGTGACAGTGCCCAGAGGGTTATTGAGCATTCAGCATGATCAGCCACGTCAAGACATTCAAGTCATGGCTGCTACAGCCACATTAGTTGCGCATGAGGATATCAATCCAGCATTGGTTTCTCTGGTGCTTGGAGCTTCATACGATATTTTGAAATCGTATTCACGCTTACAAAAAGTAGGCGAATTTCCATCAAGCGCTGGATTGGATTTTCCTTTGCATGTAGACGCAGAAATTTATTTAAAAGATGGACCTTCATTCCTGCATCGTCATCTTCCGTTTTGGACTGCAGTTTGGGCAGGTCGCTTTGTCAAAATTGTTATTCCATTGTTGGTAATTTTGATTCCGTTATTTACTTACATCCCTTCAGCCAAGAATTTCTTCTTGCGACTGAAGTTAGCTCAGGTATACGAAGAGCTTAAGGTGATTGAGAGAAATGCTCAAAACCCAGAGCTTAAGGAAAAGAACTTTAAAGATCTCGAGGCTATCGAAAGACGGGTTGGCAATATCAAGGTTTCTATGTTGGATGCCAAAGAGCTATATGACCTAAAAGGGCATGTGGGTGAAGTACGCGGGCGCTTAAATCTAGTGCATTGAGATGAAATGCTGGATAACAGGCCAAACCCGATTCTGCCATCTGCCCTAAAATAAGCGGATGACTATTGCCGGCCTTGCGCCTTCTCTGACCCCTCTTAAGCAGATTGACCAGGCTTTGCGTGAAGATGGTTTCGCAGTTATTTCTGCCGAGACCGTCGCTCAATTTAGTCATGTGGATCTGACCAATCTTCAAAGTCTCACAAGGTTTTGGGAGGATTTGCCCCGCGATCCTTATTTAAAGGATGGTGGTCGATATCGCTTCCGTCGCCATGCCAGTTATGAAATTAAGGGCGATGAATTGACCTTGGTGCCACATCGAGCACATTGGCAATCACTCGACTACAACGCGCTTCACGGCGGCATTGAACGTTGGTTTGAGCCCATTCAGAAGGAGTTGTTAGGTGACCCCGCTTGGCAATCGGTATTACTAGGGCTTGCACATATTTTGAATGGCTTAAAACAAGTCAATACTTGGTTTGTTGAGGCGCATCAATTTCGGATTGATACAACTGACGGTATTGGGCGTCCGACACCTGAGGGCGCTCATCGTGATGGTGTAGATTTTGTAGCTGTCTTCTTGCTAGATCGATCAGGCATTAAAGGTGGTGAGACGAGAATATTTGATGCCTCTGGCTCTGCGGGTCTACGCTTTACTCTCACACAGCCTTGGTCTTTGCTGTTAATGAATGATCAACGCATGATCCATGAATCAACACCTATTCAGCCGGTGGCTGATTACGGATACCGAGATACATTGGTTTTAACCTACCGCTCTAACGGTTTCCAAGACTCACCTAACCGTAGCCAGCAATAAGTCTAGGGACTACTCTGGTTGCATGCCTGCTTCTTTAATGGCCTTAGCCCATTTAGCGGTTTCAAGTTTAATTTTTTGACCGAGTGCCTCGGGCGTGCCAGGTTGTGTTTCAAAACCATTGGCAGAAAGTCTCTCAACTAAATCTTTTGATTTAGCGGCATTGTTTATGGCCTGATTGAGTTTGAGGACCGCGTCTTTGGGCATGCCGGCTGGTCCAAATGCTGCAAAGAAGGCGATAAGTTCATAGCCTTTGATGCCTAGCGCTTCATTTACAGTGGGTAATTCTGGAATCACGGGCGAGCGTTTCAAGGAGGTCACGGCGAGACCGCGAATCTTGCCTGACTGCACTTGAGGTAAGGAAACTCCAAAGTCAGATGTAAACATATTGACCTGGCCGCCGATTAAATCTGTCATGGCATTGGGTCCGCTCTTATATGACACCCCAGTCATTTGAATGTCGGCAAAGCTTGCAAGCATTTCTGAGGAAACGCGCTGCGATGTACTTGCGTAAGCAAAAGTCATTTTTCCAGGGTTTGCTTTGGCAAGCGAGACAAATCCATTCAGTGATTTTGCGGGCACATCATTGTTGATTGCAACAATCAGTGGAGCCGATCCAAAATATCCAATCGGAGTGAATGCCGTATCTTGGTTGTACGGTAAATTTTTGACTAAGCTCTTAAGTGCAGCATTGGTGCTATTGGTCCCAATCAGAATGGTGTAACCATCTGCAGGCGCTTTGGCAACAAAATCAGCACCAATTAAGCCATTGGCTCCGGGCTTATTTTCAACGACAACAGGTTGA
>Ga0233451_10000835_pt1 | contig 30708 bp, 31 predicted proteins | sample 011ome_29_FD_183052 | JGI IMG/M metagenome (GOLD analysis project Ga0233451, IMG submission 183052) | Coastal salt marsh microbial communities from the Groves Creek Marsh, Skidaway Island, Georgia - 011504CT (spades assembly) | ecosystem: Environmental > Aquatic > Marine > Intertidal zone >... | reverse complement strand
AGTAGTTATTTTAAAAAAGGGAGATGTAATTAAGTGTGATAAAAATGTCGAACATTGGCATAGCTCTACACCAAATAAAGATGTTTCTTACATTGCTATTTACGGTAATAGTGAAACTATATGGACAGAAAAGCTCTCAAAAGAAAACTATGATAGAATTAAACCTATTAATTGAACTCTCTAAATCAGCGGCATATCCTCTTCATTAAGTTCAGGTATTTCTAACCCTCTTAAAAAGGTTAAACTAATAATTATAAATTTTTAATAATATTAATTAAGAATTGTACACCTAGAATAATTTATTAAGTTGTCATCAAAGTCAATTATTGAGAATTCTTCAGGGTTTGAATGAATAGGTAATTCCTGATTTTCCTCATACATTTCGCCAAATAAAAACCCCTGTTCAGTTACTCCAAAACAAGAACACCAAGAAATATCACCAAAATGAAGAATTGTCTTATCTTCATATACGCCCCAACTAAATACTTGGTAAACTGATGTTCCAAAGTCTAAAGTACCAACTCCATTTGGTAAAATTTGTATCTCAGATTCAAATTTAGATTCCGTTGATGTCCAACATCCTACATACGGGCTATTAAAACTTACATTTGGATTATTAAGTTGAAACTCAAGAATTGCAATTTGAGCTTCATAGGAATCCATATCCGCAATTAAATTATTTAACTGTTTTACTAACGATAAATTGGCTTGTCTTAATTCTTCAACTTGATTTTCAAGTTCTTTAGTACAACCCATACACAAAACAACTATAAGACTAATAAATGCCCTCATTTTAGTTTATTAAACTCGATTATCATATTATTTATTATAACAAATATCTAAATCAAGAATAAAACCACTTTATAATTTCAGAAAATTTTTAATTGATACTTTAGCTATAATGAAAAAAGTTGTTTTCCTTATAGTATTAATTGTTTTTATTGTAGCAATTATAATTTTCGCTTTAAATGAAAACTCTAAAGGTACTTTAGTTGTAAATTCAAATCAAAGTATTGATTTTAAAGAATCAAATGAAATTTTAATTTCTGAAGAGACTAAGGATATGGCATTTGATTTTATCAAATCAATTTCTAAAAAAAAATACTTTGATACATATGATGTATACCTTACAAAAGAAGGAAAAAGTGCTCAAAGTAAGTTTCTTACAAGTATTCAAACCTCAAAAGGTACATTAATTTACTTTAAACAATTTTCGTCAGAGGATAAGATATTTTCTGAAATTAAAAGTGGAAGAGCAAAGCAATTTTATGAATGTATAAATATATGCCTTAGTAATGAGTTTATTAAAACCAAAAATTGTAGTTGTGGGGCTTACTTTATGGATTATTAATTTTTAAATATGGAATGGTGGAGAATACTTTTTATAATTGCAGTTATAGCTTTTATTAGCTATTCCGTTTTCACATTTTTTAATGTAGGTATCACAAAAAATATGATTGTGCAAGGTATAGCACTTCTTTCAGTCGGTTTGCTCATATACACTAGGAAATAATTTTATTTACTTAAAATACTATAATATAACCTTCCAATAATTTCTCTAAAAGCAATTTCAGATTTTCTTAGACCAGAAGAGCTAGGTATAATATCTATAAAATTTAATTCTAAATTAGGTGGAGTTTTATAATCAACTTTGTAAGGGGTTACATTTATCCCCTGTCTTTCGAATAATAACTTAGCTCTTTTCATATGAAAAGCAGATGTAACGAGTATTATAGTTTTATTAGTACCTATTAAATCAAGTACTGCTTTAGCTTCATCAGATGTATTTAAAACATCTTTTGTTACTAAAATATCCTCTTTTTTTACGCCATAATTTGTAGCAAATTTTTCTAAAACTTTACCCTCAGAAATTTTTGTCTTGTTATATGGATTATTACCTCCAGTGAAAACAATCATATTTGATTTATTCAATTCATAAAGTCTAATCCCTTTGAAAAATCTATCAATATCTCCCCATTCCACTATGTAATCATCATCAAACTCATTAATTCTCATAATGCCACTTAGAATAACAATTGCGTCAGCTTTTTCTATTTCATTTATGCTTTCATAAGAATACTCTCCCTCAACCTTTTTCATTATAAAATTGGCGAAAATTGGAGTTGAAACTATATAAAATATAAAAGATGAGATATATATAATTTTTTTATAATCTTTCTTAGTGCCTAAAATGATTATTATCAAGTAAATCATAATTGGCATCACAAAAAGAGGTAATATTTTATGTAGAAAAATCATTTATCTTTTTAGTAAAATTAATAATTTAAGGTTGGCATATCCTCTTCATTAAGTTCAGGTATTTCTAATCCTCTTAAATAGGTTAAATTAACATTTATAGATGAGTGTCCCATAGCTTTCTGTAGTTTGGTTATACTACCTGTTCTTTTAAAGATTTCTATGGCTCCTGAGTGCCTAAAAGAGTAGAGTGTTGGTCTTGTTCAATAAGCTTGGAAACCCTCTTAAAACGCCCCCAAAGTGTCTTAAAATAATCCTCATTAAATTCAATAGGGGTGTTAGTGAAGATATTATTTTCCTTTTTGCCAGCGGATAGTTGTCCCCTTATAAATTCAGGTACTGGTACTATCCTATTTCGTTTTGACTTAACCCTATCACCTCCGATAGAAATATACTTTAAATCGTCGCTAAAGTCTCCCCATCTTAATTGCCTTACTTCTCGATGAGGTCTTAGCAAACATCCATAGGTTAATAAACAGCATAAATATAGATTACTATTAAAGCTTTTAACCTCATCTAATAGTAAACCAATGTTATCAATTGGTTTGTGCAGTTTTTCAGTTTGTTTTCTTGGTTTTAGAGAGCTTATTTCTACTTCAAACCCATGCCTTTCAAATAATTTAATAGGGCGTTTAAATGGCGTCTAATGGTGTTAAAACTAGTTGGGTTTTTGTACTTATTTAAATAGTTATTTGTGAATTCAATAGGTATAGTTTTGTGGAGAATTACTTGCTCAAGGCACAATTGTAGACGTTGCCGTGGGTAATGAAAATTTCTCAACTTTAGTAACTGCTTTAAAAGCTGCAGATTTAGTAGCGGCTCTTCAGTCAGAAGGCCCTTTTACTGTTTTTGCTCCAACAAATAGTGCTTTTTCAAAGATCGATTCAAAGGTTTTGAGTTCATTACTTGAACCAGCTAGCAAAGGAGCTTTAGCAAATATATTAACTTACCACGTAGTATCAGGACAGTTAAACGCTGCTGATGTCGTTAAAGCTCTTAACGATGGCGGAGGTAAAGTGGTCGTAAAAGCACTCAACAATCAATCTTTAACTGTGATGCAAAAAGATGGTAAAATTTGGTTGATGGATAGCAATGGAACTTATAGCGAAATTGTTGCCACAGATGTAATGGGATCTAACGGTGTTATTCACGTAATTGACACTGTTGTCATGCCAGAATAATTATATTTGGCTTTTAATCTTATAAAACCCTCCCAAACGGAGGGTTTTTCTTTTACACAAACGAGAACAATCCAAATCCCTTCCAATCCATGGCTATAACTAACCTTATCGAAGATAGTATTCAGACAAGACGGGGTGCACTCATTTGTCACACGCCCACACAATATTTAAATAGTATTAGTTATGGAAAATGATTTGGTTGTTTTTTTGTTAATTTTGCGCCATGAATAACTCATCTACACTGATAATTGCTGCCTCAATAATTATTTCGGCCTTAATAGTATCTTTTTCAAATAGATATCAGCCATCTCCAATCAATGAATCTTTTGTAATTGATTCTTGGACTGGTGATATTTATGATATACAAGGCACAAATCTATCTGAAATACATAAAAATCTACCCAATCTAGAGCAAAGCATGCCTAATAAAAATAATAAGGTTCAATGAAAAATTATACAAACAATAAAGCAAAAATTTTATACTTAAATTTTTTAATTGGTATTATTCACTTTCTCCACCAATTTAACATTATAAACTTTATTCAAGATTCCTATTATTTTTTAGTTCCAATAACTTTCTTATTTACTTTTATTTTATGGAATGTTTTGTTGATTTCTGAAAAAAAGAACACTAGGAGTTTGTGATGGGTTTTCTTTTACATCCATTCTCTCTATCTCAAAGGCATTATTAATCACAAATCTAGGGTGGTGGACTGGTTGAGGTCCATCCTCCATCTACAATTAGTGTCTGACCAGTTATGTGTTGGGCTTCATCACTGAGAAGAAATAGGGCAGTATGTGCAATATCTTCGGTAGTCGCACAGCGCCCGTTGGGGGTAATTTTTTCCCAAGTCTCAACATAATTTCCTTGTTCTAAATCAGCTGTCCTATTAGTATTTGTAGCACCAGGAGCAATTGCGTTTACAGTAATTTGATGTGTGGCTAACTCAACCCCTAAGTTTTTTGCTAAAAAAGCTAAAGCCGCCTTCGACATTCCATAAGCAGTTAGATCAGGATGAAAGGTAAATCCTGTGACCGAGGACATCAAAAGGATACGTCCTTTTTGCCCTGTCTCTATCATTTTTTGTGCAGCTTTTTGTGCTAAAAAAAAAGAACCTTTCAAATTGACTTTTAAAATTTTTTGAAAATCTTCTTCCTTATAGTTTAAAAAAGAACCGAATGTCGTAATCCCTACGTTTGCAATTGCGAAATCCAGCCTGCCAAAATGCTCGTAAGCAAGCGCAATCATTTTTTCTACTGTTTGAACTTCCCCTGCATCTCCTTCTACAGCAATGCACTGTCCCCCAGTAGCACTAATATTATTTGCTGCTTGATCTGCAAGCGACTTATCGATATCGTTTAAAATAACAGACGCTCCCGCAAGTGATAGTTGACTTGCTATTTCATAGCCTATGCCAACTGCGGCTCCTGTAATGACGGCTACTTTACCTTGAAAAGAATATTTGACCAAAGTAATTTGATTTTCTATTTACATCTATAAATTACAACAAATTCTTAGAGTAATAAAATAGTTCATGTGAAATTCAATTGATGTGGATCATAATAAGTGCTACTACAGGCTTGAATCAACCCACTAAGTTTAACATTTTCGTTAACTAATAAAAACATTCGTGACAAATCTAAATTCATTATCTTTGTACTATGAATCCAAACAGAATCTTTAGTTTATTATTAGCTACTCTTATCTTGGGAACTAGGGTGGGTTTTGCGCTAAACATTCATTATTGTGGAAATACTATCGCAGAGATCTCTTTAGCATATAATCCACAGAACTGTGGTATGGAAAATGAAGAGGAATCTCAAGCGGAACAAAAAACTTCATTTTCTGAAAAATCTTGTTGTGAGGACGAAGTGTTTTTATTTCAAAATCAGGAACCTCAAAAACACCAAACAGAATTCCTTTCACAAGAGGTATTGTTCACAAAAAATGCACTTACCCCGATTGAAACACTAAAGCAGCTTGATATTACTGAGGTAGAAAAATTTTTAATTTGGTGCCCTCCTAATGTATCAAAAAAACTCTTTTTGATACATCATTCCTTGGTTTTTTATGGTTAATAAAACTATTCCTCATCGAATAGAATAAATTATTAACATAAAAAAATCAATGAAGATTTACAGAATACTATTTATTAGCCTTTGTGGGCTTTGTCTTAATGCGCAAGATGCTTTAGAAGGAAGAGTGCTTACAAAAAATGGTAACGAAACCATCCCCTTAGTTGGGGCTAGCATCTATTGGATGAATACTGATACTGGAACCGTAAGTAATGAAGAAGGAAAATTCTCATTACCCTACTTGGGCACAGAGGAAAAACTTATTATTAGCTATTTAGGTTTTAAGTCAGACACCCTAAGTATACAAAACAACCGTTTGGTGACCAGGTTTTTAGAAGAAAATACAGTTGGAGAGTTGGATGAAGTAACACTTACTCAAAGAAGGAAAGCCGTTCAAAAATCCTATCTAGAAGCACAGAATATTGTCACAATAAACAGTGCTGAATTACTAAAAGCAGCCTGCTGTAATCTCTCAGAAAGTTTTGAAACCAATCCCTCAATAGATGTAAATTTTTCCGATGCACTTACTGGTACTAAACAAATAAGAATGCTCGGACTTACAAGTCCGTATTTGTTAATTACAGAAGAAAATATCCCTATGGTACGTGGAGCTTCTCAAGCATATGGACTTTCATTTACTCCAGGAACTTGGATTGAAAGCATACAAATAACCAAAGGTACTGGGAGCGTTGTCAACGGTTTCGAAAGTATTGCTGGACAAATCAATACTGAGCTTAAGAAGCCTTTTTCTGATGTTCCTTTGTTTTTTAATCTTTTTACTTCAGCTAATGGTAGAAATGAGATAAACCTGCAGGGGAACTGGAAAATCAGCGACAAATGGAGTAGTGGACTTTTTGTTCATGGCAACCAAAGAACTCAAGAAATGGACAGAAATGGAGATGCATTTCTAGACGTTCCTTTAGCAAAACAGTATAATGTTTTAAATCGATGGCAATTCACCGATGCTGAAAAGGGTTGGGTTGGATTTGGAAGTATTCGCTTGATGGAAGACAATAAACAACTTGGTACTCTGGGTTTTAATCCTGATGAAGATCGAGATAAAACAAACTTTTGGGGAAGCGAAATTAAAACCAACAGAGTGGATACTTCTTTTAAAATAGGCTATGTCTTTCCTGAATTCTCTTACAGAAGTTTTGGGTTTCAATCTGCTTTTAGTCGTCACAACCAAGAGGCTTTTTACGGCTCTAGGATCTATAACATAAATCATCAAAGTTTCTATGCTAATCTGTTATATAACTCTATTATTGGCAATACAAAGAATAAATTTAAAGCAGGTATTAATTTTTCTTACGATCGCTATCTAGAATTGGTAGATGCTTTAAATTATAATCGGAATGATCGTTCTATGGGTAGTTTTTTTGAATACAGCTTTGAAAATTTAGAAAATTTTTCTTTGGTAGCTGGGGTTCGAATTGATCGGCACAACCGACTAGGTACATTTATTACTCCAAGAATTCATTTGAGATACCTCCCTGAAGACAATACCATTATTCGACTCTCTATGGGGAATGGAAGAAAAGCCGCCAATATCTTTGCTGAAAATCAAACTCTGTTCGGAACTAACCGTCAAATCAATATAATTAATAGTGGGGGAACTATTTACGGATTAAACCCTGAAAAAGCGTGGAATTACGGCTTGAGTGTCCGTCAGATATTCAAGCTCTTCGGCCAACCAGGTGACCTAACAGCTGATTATTATATTACGAACTTTATTGATCAAGTAGTGGTGGACTGGGAACAGGAAGGGCTAATCAAATTTTATAATCTCGACGGTAAAAGTAGAGCAAACAGCTTACAACTCGCTCTAGATTTTGCCCCAACGGATGCTTTAAACCTCCGCCTAGCTTACAAAAACTACGATGTTAAAACAACCTACATCTCTGGTTTTATTCAGCGCCCTTTACAAGCACAACATCGATATTTCGCAAACCTAGGCTGGGAGTCTAAAAGAAACAATGATGAAGCCCAATGGCGTTGGGATTTAACTTTTCATGCATTGGGAAAACAACGACTCGTTAGTTCACAAAGAGATCCCTCAGGAAGTTATTCACAAGCTTACGGATTATGGAACAGTCAATTAACCCGTGCCTTTAATACTACATTTGAGATTTATTGCGGAGTAGAAAATCTTGGAAATTACAAACAAAACAACCCAATAATTGGAGCAGAAGATCCCTTCGGAAGCGCATTTGATACAGCTCAAGTTTTTGCTCCTGTTTTTGGTAGAATGCTATATGCAGGGCTACGTTGGAATTTATAATTATATTTGAAAAAACTTAACACATGAAAAATTTAATTGTCATCTGTCTACTAATACTACCCGTGACGCTTATTTCTCAGAAAAATATAAAAGCTAATTTTGAGGTAAGTGGAAACTGCGAAATGTGCAAAAAACGTATTGAAAAAGCGGCGCTCAATGTAAAAGGATTAAAAGTCGCCAACTGGGACATTCCTTCCAATATTCTATCTATATCATACAATTCGGAAAAAGTAAATTTACAAGAGATCCAGACTGCAATTGCAAAAGTTGGACATGATACACCTCTAAGAAAAGCTCCTGATGATACCTATAATGAACTTCCCATTTGTTGCATTTATAAAAGGACTTTAGAATAAAAAAATATTGTTTAGCTTAGAGAAGACAAAAATCAAAACTTTCCAATCAGCAAAACCAGAGAAACACAAGTAAAGATTCCTGCTTTTTTTGTAATTTTAGGAAAAGACCATTAAAAAGTAATGATTACCAAGAAGGCCGTTATGAAGCGTAACTTACTCTTTGCAGTTTTTTCTACTTTAATACTGATGGGACTCCTTTTAATTCCTCTGGATGGAGGGATTGAAAACACCTTTGTCTTTTTTGTAGGGAGATTCCATCCACTAATTCTCCATCTTCCTATAGGTACTTTGGTGGCTCTATTTTTTATGGAGCTATTTAATGCTTTTTTCCCTAAGCTGAATTTAGATGCCGCATGTAAAATATTGCTTTGGTTTTCAGTAATCACTATACTACCCACTACACTTTTAGGATTTATGCTGGCTTCAAGTGGAAGTTATGATGACGAACTACTCAATACCCATAAATGGCTGGGTTGGTTTACTGCCTTGGTATGCATCTGGTTGGTAGCAATTCGCACTAAAAAAACTATTGAAAATACTTCAACGGTTAGCCCTTTTTATAAAATTTTCCTTTTTGTAAATGTTTGCATCTTGTCTTTGGCTGGGCATTATGGAAGTTATTTAACCCATGGAGAAAATTTTCTAACCAAGTACATGCCCTCCTCAATGAAAGCGGTTTTGAATATTGAGAAAGCTCCAGAATATATGGTCATCACCACAGAAAAAGATGTTAGTCCAAAAGAGGCTATACATTATCAAAACCAAATTCAACCCATACTCCAAACCTATTGCTACGAATGCCATGGAGAAAAAAAACAAAAAGGTGAAATGCGTTTAGATGTACTGAATTGGGACATGATAAATGGTCCTGATGCAGAAAGATGGCACGCTGCTCTAAACGTAATTAATTTGGGTGAAATGCCTCCCAAAAAGAAAAAACAACTGAATGATACCGAGCGACGTACTGTTGTAAGTTGGATTTCTGAAAACTTGGATAAAGCAGCTAAAATCAAACAAAAAGACAACCAAAATGTTATCCGACGGTTAACCAAAACCCAATATACCAATACCCTAAATGAATTACTGAGGGTATCGGTTAACTTTGGGGATGTATTGCCTGATGATGGTAAATCAAAAATGGGCTTTAGTAACAACGGCAATATTCTTCAAACCTCTGCACTTCATATCGATTATTATCAGAAGATTGCACGAGAAGCACTGGACAAGGCAATCGTTTTCGGAAATAAACCCAAATCCAAACGCTATAAAGTTTCCTTAGGTAAGCAATTAGGAGACGGAATAGCAGGAGCTGAATTTGGAGGTTACCAAACGGCTCCTGTTGACAATGAGGATTTAGTAGTCGAAATTTTAGACGAAAATGGAAAACCCTTAAGCAAAGAGAATGACAGCTTGTTGAAATTAAAAAACAGTATCGGAATTGGGATGAGAGGCTCAGCAAGCAATAGATATAATATAGTTGATGAGGGTATGATGCTCAATTCAGCACTCCCACATAAAGAAGTTACCCCAAAATCGTGGCAAGGACCTTCACCAAACCTAAAACTACTGATCCGTGAAGATTTCCCAAGAGAAGGTGATTTTGCTTTTAGAGTAGTCGCCTCTAGAGGTTACAACTCCACGTCAATCGAACGTCTTATCGATTTAAGAAAAAATGTCCCTGCCGAACAGTCTACTATGGCAATTCATATACCTGCAAAAGAAATTGAAAATAAAGACGGTTTTGTGCTAAAAAATAACCGCTGGTTGATGCCTAAAGAAGTAGCCAATAACGTCAAAACCAACTTTAGCTATACCATCCCAAAATCTGGTATTTATCAAATCGATTTGGTGCATCCCTACGTTCAAGAAGATGCAACACCATCCTATCATATCAACCTACTGGGATCCAATGAAGAAGGAATCATCAGTAAACGACTCAACTTAGATCCGTCATTAAGTGAGAAAGATGCAATAATAAGTCCAGTCACTTTAGCATACTTAACGGCTGGAGAACACAAAGCTTCCATAGGAGGAAAGTTTTTTGTTGGCTTTAGCGATTTGATCTTTACTCCTATTCCAGAAGATGATCCACTCCCAAAAATCCTACAATTAGAAGCAGAGAGAGACGATCAAAAGTTTGCTTCTGAAAATCCATCTCTTCAAGTCTTTATCGGCTCTAGAACAGATGATGGGATGGATTACGACACCTTTGGAACTCCCCAGGAAATAACAGGGACTGCTGGTGAATTTAAAACCTATGTGTTTTCAGGACGATTAGAAAATTTCCCCATACCATTTGGAAGCAACGAGGTCAGTGGTGAACTTGCAAACATACTCACTGTTGGTCTTTGGAATAATCATCTGGTAAAAGAAAGCAGTCTCAGAGGACCGCCTTTACTTGTTAAATCAGTTGAGTTTGAGGCACCCTATTTCCCAGTTTGGCCACCTAAAAGTCACACCGCTATTTTCTTTGATTCTCCTAATAAGAAAGATACTGAGCTTTATGCCAAAGAAGTTATTGGCCGTTTTATGAAACGTGCTTTTAGAAGAGAGATTGAGCCCTCCGAATTAAATCGATATCTGGATTTTTGGACTTCTATTCGCAACGATTTTGATCGTTTTGAAGACAGTGTTAAAGAAGTTTTGGTTGCTATTTTGTGTTCACCCAATTTTATCTACATCGCTGAACCTGAAAAAGCAGATCCCGATGCAGCTATTGATCAGTTTTATTTAGCTTCTCAGTTATCTTATTTTCTTTGGAATTCTCCACCAGATGAAACGCTGATGCAATTGGCATCCAAGGGGACTTTACGACGCACGTTAGACCAACAAATTGGCCGTATGATTGAAAGTCCCAAGATCAAAGAAATGATTCATTCTTTTAGCTACGAATGGCTCCGATTGGATCGCCACCAAACCATGGATATAAATGTTCAAAAATACGAAGACTATACTCGCTTTGTAAAGGAGGACATGCTTAAAGAAACTTATGCATTTGTTGCCTACGTTTTAGAACAAGATTTAAGTATCCTCAACTTTATTGATTCTGATTTTGCCCTATTAAATCAAAACCTTGCTGAATTTTATGGTGTGGAAGGGGTAAAAGGAAATGAATTTAGACCTGTTCCTCTTAAAGACAATCAAAATAGAGGCGGCTTACTCTCGCAAGGGTCTTTTTTGAGTGGTCATTCGGATGGAGTTCAAGCACATCCCATCAAAAGAGCGGTCTGGTTAAAAGAAAAAATACTGGGAGATCATCCACCTCCACCACCTCCAAACGTACCCGAACTCGATCCAGACACACCAGGCTTTGAAAAGCTGACACTCAAAGAACAATTGTTTTTACATCGCAACAAAGCGTCCTGTATGGATTGCCATCAAAAAATCGATCCCTATGGTGTTGTCTTTGAAAATTACGACGCAGTAGGAAGGTATCAGTTATCAGCAAAAGACAAGTCCATTGATTCAAAATCAATACTCCCCGATGGAACAGAAATTGAAGGAGTTGAAGGAATTAAAGAATATATTTTAAAGTTGAAAAAAGACAATTTCACTAAAGCTCTTGTGGAAAATCTATTTGCATACGCACTTGGCAGAGACGTTGGTTTTGAGGATGAGAAAGAAATTAATTATATTGTGGAGGAAGTAATTGACGATGATTACCGTTTTAGAACGGTTATTGAGCAAATTGTTTTAAGCCCTTCTTTTAGTAAAAAGGAACCCAGTTGGTTTGATAAAATATTCTGATCATGAGTAAAAAATCTTGGCATTTAGACAGACGAACCTTCCTCAGGGGATTGGGGGTTAGCTGTATGCTCCCCTATCTTGAGGGTATGGCAATGACCAGTTTTTCAAAATTAACAGAACCTCTTCCTCCTAAAAGGCTATGCTTTCTTTACTTTCCCAACGGTGTTGCTTTACCTCCTGAGGAAAGTCCTTATCATAAAAAATGGAATTGGTTTCCCATAGGAGAGGGAAAAAATTATCAACTCACCCACTCTCTTGAACCCCTCAAGGGACATCGAAATGAAATGTCAATCCTTGGTGGATTAAGCCACCCATTCAGTCGTAATGTTTTGGGGCATATGGCAGGAGATTCTTTTTTAACGGGTGGTGATCTAAGGGGAGAGTATAAAAATAGTATTTCAGTAGACCAAGTTGCGGCAGAAAAACTAAGTAAGTACACCCGTTTTCGATCATTAACCTTGTCGACTGACGGTGGGGTAGGCTATAAGTCTCGAACTTCAACCTTATCCTTTAATTCTGCAGGAAAACCGATTCCTTCTGAACATCGACAGCGAGAAATATTTGAACGTTACTTTTCCCCTAACGGTGGTAACACCACTCAGGAAAGAAGAAAAAGTCTGAATCAGGGTAAAAAGATCGTCGATTTAGTCCTTGAGGACAGTAAAGGCTTTAAAAAGCGCCTGGGAGCAAACGATAAAGTAAAACTTGATGAATATTTAAGTTCATTGAATGAGGTTGAAAAACAATTGAATAGAAACGAAAAGTGGCTGGATGTACCTTTAAAAAATTTTGATGCCAGCTTGATCAATATGGATGTAGATCCTACCTCAGCTCCAGAAGACTATGTTCGCTCCATGTTAGATATTATGGTTCTTGGTTTTCAAACTGATAATACAAGAGTAATGAGCTATATGATGGCTCGTGAAGATGGAATGGGCTTTGGTGACAATTTCCCTAAAATAGCACTTGGGCTTCAAGGACATCATACCATATCGCATGACAGAGCAACCGGACATTGGGATGATTGGGGACGTCTGGACCGTTGGTATGCCAAACAATTTAACTACTTCCTCAATAAGATGAAAAACACCAAAGATGTTTATGGTTCCCTCCTAGATAATACTTTGATTCTTTACGGAAGTGCATGCAGCACTACCCATAATGCTAGAAATTGTCCACTCATACTCGCTGGAGGTTCTGAGTTAGGTGTTGAGCACGGAGCCTATACTCAATTTGATGAAAAAAAGGAACGATTGTCCAACCTCTTTGTCAGTATGTTGAATAAATTAGATGTTGAAACCGTAAGTTTCTCAGATAGCACAGGCCCTTTATCTGCTATACTTTAAATTTCCAACGCTAAAATTTAAGCCCAAAACTCGCTCTATTAGAATAGTTTCAGGTGAATAGTAATAATGGTATTTAGAAAAAATCAATTGTAATAGATGAAAACAAAACTCCTTTTAAGCACTTCTGTATTCTTATTTTTTACCTTTTTTGGAAACCCCCTAGCACAAAGCAAGAAATTCAATCTTGACAAAGATCTTTTATTGGTTCATTTTGACTGTAAAACAGATGTAGACGATGTCCAAACCATGGCGGGTTTGAGCACACTGCTTAAAAATAAAACCTATCAAAACTTAAATTATCACGCAGTAACTGGAACCTATGGTATCCAAGAGGGACCCTATGTTCCTCCCAATACATTACTAGAAAGAGCATTTAAAGGACATTGGTCAGATGCTCATACAGATATTGACAAAGCAGTAAAGGAGGTTTTACAAAAAGTCAAAATTACTTTATCACAAAATGGAGATGTGTGGATAGCCGATGCTGGACAATCCGATTTTTCAGCCAAACTAATAGCAGCTGTTAAGACGGAAATGAAAAATATAAATTCTAAAATACGATTTCATGTCGTTCAACACAGCGATTGGAATGAATCCGTTACCGCTGAAAAAGCACTTAATTACGTTAAAACACATACTGATTATAATAAAATTCCAGATGGTAATGCTTTAAATAACGGTACACCTGGGTTTAGAGATCCAAACTATAAAGAGTTAAAAAAGCAGGTGAAGGATGCTGAATTATTGGATATATGGGATCACGCTATTGCAATATCTAACCAATACAATGGAAAAGACGATCGCTATTTAAACGAGGCTATCGCTGCGGGTGGTTTAGATTTTTCCGATCTATCAGAGGTTTGCTGGATACTGGACATTCAAGACATCAATAATATTCAAGACTTTTTTTATAGAATGTTAAATTGATTTTTTTATTACTAAAAAAAAATTATATTAGTAAGGTTGTAACCATAAATCATTCAAAATGAAAAAATTAACCATCTCATTTTTTTTAGGCTTTCTAACGTTCTCCATAATTGGCAGTGTAGCAGCCTTCCTTTTTTATCTTCCTGAATTTGCAGCCTTGCACAATGCATATCCAAGTGCAGTAAATGAAAATCCAGAACCTGTCTCAGGTACACTTTTAGGAATAATACAGCTGATTGTTTTAGTTGTCCTTATGGATAAACTAAAAATAGATAGCATTAAAAATGGTGCCGTTTTAGGTGCAGTATTTTCAGGCTTGTTATGGTTGATGATTGATCTTCAAATGGTTTCATTAACCTCTATTTTTAATTATGATTTCTTACTAGTTGATGTTGTAATTTCAACTGTTCTTGGTCTTATAGGGGGAGCTGTAATTGCTTGGTCTCAAAAAAAATATTCTTAAAAATTTTAGGGCTGGCCTAGAAAGCCCCTGTATTACTATAAGAAAGTGAGTATGATTGACTCTTCATAAAGAGTTCAAACTTCACTCCTATTCCTGACCGTTTTTAGGGGTTAAAAAGCGCTTCATTTTAGGTTTTCGCATTGCTTTTATACCCTCTACTTGTAGTCCAATTCCCTGAGGTTTTTTATTTGCAAAAGCAATTTTAGATTCCAAATGATTTTTTAGTGAATCTAAAAGTGAACTATAAGCTGACTGTTGTGCGAGGTTTATCATTTCCTCTGGATCATTTTGGAGATCGTATAGTTCGTAGGCATAGGCCTGATCTTCTGGCCAACGCGTAATTCTGAATTCAGGGGTTTTCAATGTATAACCATCATAGAGTTGTGTAAGTGCTCCCTTACTTTTATAGCTATTTATTGCTGATGGATCAAAAAGGGATTTTAAACTTTGACCCTGCACAAATGAAGGAGTGCTGTTTTGGGTTAAATCCATTAATGTAGGGTAAAGATCTATCAACTCAACAGGAGTCTTGTTACGAGTGCTACTTGGAATATTAGGCCCCGAAATAATTAAGGGTACCCGAGTAGCATTATCAAATAATGTTCGCTTTTGATAGTGTCCTCTTTCTCCCATATGATAACCGTGATCCGAAGTAAAAACGACATAGGTGTTTTTATCCAAACCTGTTTCTTTTAAGGCATTCAAAATGGTTCCAAGTTGAGCATCAACAAATGAATTGCTTGCGTAATAAGCTTGTAGAACTATCCGAGCAATAGAGTCCGGAAGATTGATCTGATTTTTTTTATCCCGAAGCGTTTGCGCTGCTTTTCTCGGGATAGTCTTTAAGTAAGCATCGTCATAATCAGGAACCGTAACTTCTTCTTTATTGTAGAGATCAAAATACTTTTTAGGTGCAACAAAAGGAACGTGGGGTCTGTAAAGCCCAACGGCTAAAAAGAAATTTTCTCCATTTTTGGCGAATTTTTTCAATTCGTCTACAGCAAGTTGAGCACCAATACCATCCGTTAATTCTGAATCAGTAGCATCCGTTGCATGCCAACTTAAATCTCCCCCATTCCAGTTTTTGACTATCCCTTCAATTTTGTGTTCTTCTTCCTTGTCTTTACCGTAAGGATTAAACACATAATCCCAAGTATAGACATCGTCAAAGCTTGAAGTACCTATAGAACCGGGATTGTCATAATGGTAAATCTTGCCGATACGAACAGCATTGTATCCTACTTCTCTAAATTTTTGCCCCAAGGTGACTACATCAGGTACGGTTTGGCGAACATAAATACGGTTTTGTTTGATTTTGGTTTGATCAGCATAGAGTCCTGTCATCAAAGATGCACGGGAAGGTCCACAAAGTGGATATTGACAATGAGCATTTTCAAATACCAAACCTGCTGCCGCTAATTTATCCATATATGGACTCTGAACCATTGGATGTCCATAGGTGCCTAAATCACAATTCAAATCATCGGCAATTATAAAAAGTACATTCGGCTTTTGAGTAGCATCAATGGTACTCATTTCATTTTTGCAAGAGAAGACCAAAAAAAGACAGGTCAATAGGAGTAGATAACGAAATGGTATAAACATTGTGGTAATAATTAAAATTCCCTTTAAGTTAAGAATAAATAATTGCGCTTTATTCAATTCTATATTTTAAGCAATTCTTTATCACTAGAAAATAGAATTATAATTCAATTAAAAATATCAAAATTGACCAAAAAAGGCTAAAAAAGAGTGTTTTTTGGTTCAAAATGATAAAAAATTGATGGGAAAAGCTAAAAAACTGTTTTTTAAAAACTCTTTGTTCCGGATTAAAGAGACATAATTTGCTGATAGAAACTGTCAGTAACTTTAAACCAATAACCATTTTCTTCATGTAAACTTCCATCTCCCCTTCCGTTTTTCGAATGATATTTTTCTATATGGCTTTTAAAAGCTTCTATATCTTGAACTTCGTAGTCCCTTCCGTAATCATCTTTAATAATTATCATTGAAAAATATTTATTCTACTTAAAATCTCAGTGACTCATCCAGAAAATTAAAAATAATTCTAGTAATAACAGCTCTTTCAACATTTTAAATAAGTCGAAAAATTAGTACATTGTTAGGATATATGTACTACTAAAGCAAAATATTATCAACTTCAACTAAAATGAAATCAACCATTCTCTATCTTTTTTTTTTAATCCTGAGCACGACAATTTTAGCACAGGTATCAATTGACAAATTGAGTGATAATTTTCTATATTCAATTCCCCCTTTTAAACAATGTCATGCGTCAACCCTGGTCGAACTCTCAGACAATAGCTTTTTAGCTGCAGCTTTTGGCGGTTCTAGAGAGGGCAATAATGATGTTGCCATATGGCTTTCTAGATACGAAAACAACAAATGGCTTGAGCCAGTTAAAGTGGCTACTGGAGCTTCATCAGACGGTAAAGTGTATCCAAATTGGAATCCAGTTTTATACAAAATAACCGCTGAGAAACTTTATTTATTTTATAAAACAGGTCCCTCACCAAGAGAGTGGTGGGGTATGTATAAAGTTTCTATAGACAATGGTCATACATGGGGACCTCCACAGAAACTTGCTAAAGACATCCTTGGACCGATAAAAAATAAGCCCATTACTTTAAAGGATGGTACGCTCTTATCACCCTCCAGTACAGAAACTCGAACAGCGGAAGGCCTTTCTTGGAAAGTTCACGTTGAAAAAAGTAGTGATGAAGGAAAATCTTGGGTTAAAATACCTATAGATCCAGACACTCCTTTTGACGTTATACAGCCAAGTATACTCGTTCATTCTCAAGACAGTCTTCAAATTTTATGTAGAAGCCGTAACGACGCCATCATGCAATCGTTTTCCTATGATGGAGGAACAACCTGGAGCCCAATCAGCAAAACTAATTTACCAAATCCCAATTCTGGTACTGATGCGCTAACCTTGATAAATGGAAAACATTTATTAGTCTACAACCCTTTAGTCAATGGTAAAAATGATCGTTCAAAATTAAACATAGCCTACTCCAATGATGGAATCGTTTGGGAAGATATTTATGTACTCGAAGATCAAAATAGAGGGGAATACAGCTACCCTGCCATTATTCAAGATAAACAAGAAAACGTCCATATAACCTACACTTACCAGAGAAAAAACATCAAACACTTAAGCTTCTCAATTAAATAAAATGACGAATAGATTATTTTTTGATGGTATTGTTTGTCCTATGATCACTCCTATTGAGGAGGGGTTTTCATTGGATCGTTCATCTACAACTCGGCTGCTAAAACATCTTATAGCAGGAGAAATTGATGGTGTTTTTATTTTAGGAACTACAGGAGAAGCTAGCAGTCTGAGTCTTGAGAGCAAACAAGAGTTAATTCGTTTAAGTGCTGAAATCCTGGGTGATACTCAGATTCCCTTATTAGTTGGCATAGGAGATACTTCTTTCGAACAAAGTATTGCCCTGTGTAGCTATGCAAAGCAATACAAAGCAGATGCCGTTGTAGCCCTAGCTCCTTATTATTTCGATTTGAATGAGCAAGAAATTTTAGACTATTTCCTCAATTTGGCAGACCAATGCTCACTACCCCTTTTCTTGTACAATTATCCAAAAAGTACCCACTTCAATATCCCTCCTAAAGTAATTGAAGCCCTACTTCAACACCCGAATATTATTGGATGTAAAGACAGTTCAGCTGATTCAAATTACCTCAGTTCAATTACAGAAATAGCAAAAAAGAATGAAGCTAATTTTTTGATTGGACCCGAAGAAATGCTATCGGAATGGGTAATGAAAGGATTTCACGGTGGAGTAAATGGCGGATCAAATTTATTTCCAAAATTGTTTAAAGCCTTTTCAGAAGCCTTAAAACAAAAGGATCTAGAAAAGATAAATATCTATCACCAATTGGTGATGCGGATTTCCAATGAGATTTATGCTTTAGAAGGAGGAGCGTACAGCTATTTGAAGGGGATAAAAGCAGCAGCAGCTTCTATGGGATTATGTAAAAACATACTGATACCTCCCTTACAAGCTGGAGGTGAAAAATTCAATCAAACAATAGAGAAAAGAACTGGGAAACTTCTTCAGGAATTGAATACCTTATTATGAAAAGTATCGATACTGCAATCATCTTTATTTATCTCATAAGCCTTCTTTTCTTAGGAGGAGTTTTTTTTAAAAAAAACAAAAATCTAAGTCGTTTTACTCTGGGCTCTGGCAAGACCCCTTCTTGGGTTGTGACCTTTTCCATTTTCTCCACTTTTGTGAGTAGTATCAGCTATTTAGCTTTACCTGGAAGTGCCTATATTGGGAATTGGAACCCTTTTGTTTTTAGCCTCTCCCTTCCTATAGCAGCTGTGATTGCTGTACAATATTTTATTCCAGTTTACCGAAAAATCAACAGCCCTTCTGCCTATACTTATATGGAATACCGATTTGGTCCTTGGGCGAGAACCTACACGGCTGCCTGTTATCTTTTAACGCAATTGATGCGAATAGGGACTATATTGTTTTTATTGGCACTTGCTTTAAATGCAATTTTAGGATGGGACCTTTTTTGGGTCATTGTTTTGACTGGTATTTTTGTTGCGCTGTATTCTGTCTTAGGTGGTATCGAGGCAGTCATGTGGGCAGATGCCATTCAAGGTATTATTCTAATTATCGGAGCAGTGGCCTGTGTGTTTTTTATTTCAAACTCAACTTCTGGTGGGCTTATAGAGTTAGTGACACAGGGAATGTCTGATGACAAATTCAGTTTAGGCCCATACACTGCTGATTTGACCTTACCCACTTTTTGGATTGTATTGATCTATGGAGTATTTATCAATCTCCAAAACTTTGGAATTGACCAAAACTACATCCAAAGATACATGGTATTACCCACTGAAAAAGAAGCAAAAAAAGCTGCTTTTTGGGGAGGGATGCTCTATATTCCTGTTTCAGCAGTATTCTTATTCATTGGAACAGCATTGTACGTCTATTACCAAAATCCGTTACACGCTATCCCTACCGAGCTAAAAGGAGATCAAATATTCCCTTTCTTTATTGCAAATGCACTACCCGTTGGCTTATCTGGACTTTTAGTTGCAGCAATTTTTGCTGCTGGTATGAGTACAATTTCAACTAGCTTTAACAGTATGGCAACAGTTTTTTACGTTGATTTTTACAAAAAATTCACTGCATCAAAAAACGATTCTAAAGCACTAAACGTACTCTATGGAGTCTCAATTGTGATTGGAATTTTAGGAGTAAGTATAGCCTTGGCTATGATTAATGTGAAGGGGGTTTTAGACACTTGGTGGAAATTTGCTTCAATTTTTAGTGGAGGAATGCTAGGCCTCTTTATTTTGGGAATTACTACCACCAAAAAAGGTAATACAATACCTATTATTGCGACAGCGTTTGGGGTGGTTACCTTGTTGTGGATCACACTTTCTGATTATTTTCCAGAATATTATTTCGGGCTTGCACTTCATTCCTATTTAGCAATAGTTCTCAGCACTAGCACTTTGGTTTTAGTTGGGCTCTTGCTTTTTAGATTAAAAGCAAAAAATGATTAAATTAAAGCATGCAGACTTACAATCTTAAAAATAGCTTTCTAACAGTATTCTTTACAGCCCTAACACTATGCCTTTTTACAAACTGCCAAAAAATTGAAAAAGCAAAAACTCTAAACTTTGTTAGCTTTCCTGATTTCTTCAATTTCGACATACCCGAACCCTGGCCTGAATATGAAGAGGCCGTTGATTATTTTTTAAAACAGGTGCAAAATGAAAACCCAAAATTCGTAATGGTGGATGGAGATATGGTAGGGGGTCGATGGTGGGATAGTCCTCAATGTGTGGAGATTAATGGATCCATTTATTTTTCTGGATGGGCTAGAAGAATGAACAAATACGGTCTTACCTACTACACTGCCATCGGTGATCATGAATTAGGAGACGACCCCTGGCCCAAGGAAAAGAGAACCCTAATTCCCCACTTCGAAAAAGCCTATACAGACAATCTTAAAATGCCCTTAAATGGACCTGAACATAAAAAAGGGCTGTCTTATTTTGTCAGAGAAGGAGATCTTTTGCTTATTACCGTTGAAACCTTTGAGGTGGTGAATGACTCCATGAGAATACAAGTAGCAGGAAAACAACTGGAATGGGTTGAAAAAACTCTTGCAGAACATCAAGATGCAAAATTTAAAATAGTTCAAGGACATGTAGGTCTGTGGGGAACACTTAATGCTCGGTCTTCTAGTCAATTGATGCTGGAAAAAGGAAGAGAAAGTGCTTTTTATAAAACACTTGTTAAATATGGTGTAGATGCCTACTTTGCTGGTGAATTTCACGATGTAACCGTCCTTGAAGATCAAGGGATTTGGCAAATTGTTCACGGTTCTTCTTGGGGAAGAAAAATTGTGAATACTCAAGATTATCTCGTAGGTCAAATTGAGGGAAATAAACTCCATTTTACTTTAAAAAGAATCTATATGAACGCTGAGGGGGACTATATGTGGAATGTAAACAAGCCCCGAGGACCTCGAGAAAAGGTAACCATAGATCCCAAAACACTAAAAGAGGGACCAGAAGTTACCGGCACTCTCACCATAAGTTTAAAAGATGGAGTAAAAACCTATTCCAATATCAGTGGCTATTTTAAAAAGGCAAAAATTAATACAGAATGAAAGAAAAAAAACTGCGTAGTAGTGATTGGTTTGGAGAAAATGACAGAATGGGTTTTGTGCATCGTTCGTGGATGCGAAATCAAGGACACCCCGATCATATGTTCGACGGAAAACCAGTCATTGGAATTTGCAATACTTGGTCTGACTTAACACCCTGCAATGCTCACCTTAGAGATTTTGCAGAAATTGTAAAAAGAGGGGTTTATGAAGCCGGGGGATTCCCTCTTGAATTTCCTGTCATGTCACTAGGAGAAACATTGATGAAACCTACAACGATGTTGTGGAGAAATTTAGCCAGTATGGATACCGAGGAGAGTATCCGTGCCAATCCTATTGATGGTGTCGTTTTACTAACAGGTTGTGATAAAACTACGCCTTCCACTATTATGGGCGCCTGTAGTGTTGACTTGCCTACTATAGTTGTCCCTGGGGGCCCAATGCTTAATGGGTATTGGAAAGGTAAAAAAGTAGGCTCTGGAACCTTGACTTGGCAACTCTCAGAGGCCTTGGTCAAAGGGGAAGTAACAGGAAAAGAAGTTCGGGAAGCTGAATCATGTATGAGTCGAAGTGCAGGACACTGCATGACTATGGGTACAGCTTCATCAATGGCATGTACAGTCGAAGCTCTTGGACTAACCCTCCCAAATGCGGCTGCCATCCCAGCTGTTGACTCACGCAAAAAAGTAATGGCTCATTTAGCGGGAAATAGAATTGTTGAAATGGTTAAAGAAGACCTTAAAATATCTAAAGTACTGAGCCGTGAAGCCTTTGAAAATGCGATTAAAATTAATGCTGCTATAGGAGGTTCAACCAATGTAGTCTTACACCTTTTAGCTATTGCTCGCCGTTTAGGCGTTGAGCTCTCTTTGGAAGATTTTGATTCTCTTGCTAGTCGCCTTCCAATGATTGTAAACCTGATGCCTGCAGGAGAATATCTGATGGAAGATCTCTTTTATGCAGGTGGGCTAAGTGCTGTAGTTAATGCGATGCAATCTCATCTAAAACCTGCAATAACTGTAAATGGTAAATCCTTGGTAGCAAGTGCAAAAAACACTGAGAATCTCAACAAAAAGGTCATCGGAGAGTTCGAAACCCCCTTTATTAAGGAAGCGGGAATTGCGGTATTGCATGGAAACCTTTGTGAGCAAGGGGCAGTAATTAAGCCCTGTGCTGCCAGTCCTCAATTAATGAAACACAGAGGTAGAGCAGTTGTTTTTGATTCCATTGAAGATTATCACGAGCGAGTAAATGATCCAAAACTCGATATAGATAAAGACTGTGTCATGGTACTTCAAGGAGTGGGGCCTGTGGGCTATCCAGGAATGCCTGAAGTAGGAAATATGACACTCCCTAAAAAACTTTTAGATGAAGGAGTAACCGATATGGTTCGTATATCTGATGGAAGAATGAGTGGAACTGCTTATGGAACGGTGGTATTACATGTTGCTCCAGAATCAGCTGTAGGTGGTACATTAGCCCTGGTTCAAAATGGAGATATGATTTCACTTGACGTAGCAAAACGCTCTCTTCAACTGGAGGTCTCCGATGAAGAATTAGCCAAGAGAAAAAAAGAATGGAGCCCACCCAAACCTCAGGCGGAAAGAGGATATACGAAAATGTATATCGAAAATGTCAATCAAGCAGATAAAGGCTGTGATCTCAAGTTTTTAATAGGAGGTTCAGGTGCTGAAGTAAATCGTGATTTACACTAAAGTATGCCCTCCTTCCTTCTCCTTTTTATCGCTATTGTATTTATAATTCTTTTAACAAGTAGATTTCAATGGCACCCATTTATTGCCTTGTTGATTGTGAGTTTAGGGTATGGTTTCGCAGTTGGCTTATCAACTGAAGAATTGATTCAAAGTTTACAAGATGGTTTTGGTACTACTCTAGGATCCATAGGGATGATCATTGTAGCGGGCTTAATCATAGGAACTTTTGTTGAAGAGTCGGGCGGAGCACACGTGATCGCTAACTTTTTTGTGAAAATTTTTGGAGCAAAAAGAATTCATTGGGCTATAGGATGCATGGGATATTTGATTTCCATACCTGTATTTGCCGACTCAGGTTTTGTGATTTTAACCCCCTTAAATAAGGCCCTTACTAAAAAGCTTGGTGTATCACTTGCTGGAACGGCAATTGCTTTAGGAATAGGATTGACTGCAGCCCATACTATGGTACCCCCAACTCCAGGACCTTTAGCTGCTGCCGCGATTATTGGAGCTGACTTGGGTTGGGTGATTTTTATAGGACTGATAACAAGTGGTGTTGGTCTCCTGGTCGGGATACCTTTTGCAAAAAGAATGGGAAATAAAATTTATATCGAGCCATACTCTTTAAGCGAATCAGATGTTATTCAATCCCAAGAGGAATTACCAAGTCTAAACCGAACGTTACTCCCCATACTGATCCCACTTGCTTTGATTGTCAGTAAAGCAATTATACAATTTCCTGGATTTCCCATGTCTAAAGGACCAATTATAGCTGTTATTGATTTTGTTGGACATCCAATAATCGCCTTATTGATCGGTGTATTTTTTGCTATTCGTATCACTAAAAAGAGGGATTCGAACCGACTTTCTGAAAAAGGATGGGTCGGCAAAGCAATAAAAGGATCGGCTACCATTCTTTTAATCACTGCTGCTGGGGGTGCTTTTGGTAAAGTTATTCAAGCTTCAGGGGTCCACCTCAGTGTAGAACCTCTACTAAAAACTTTACCTTTAGGTATTGCACTACCCTTTCTCATTGCGGCCTTGATAAAAACCGCACAAGGGTCTTCAACAGTTGCTATAGTGACTACAGCATCAATAGTTTTTCCTATGCTTACAGCCCTAGAGTTAACCTCAACCATTGACAAAGCATTAGTGGTAGTTGCCATTGGTGCCGGGGCTACTGTGATTTCACATGCCAACGATAGTTTTTTTTGGGTGGTTACTCAATTCAGTAATATGACTGTACCTCAGGGTTACCGGCTCCATAGCATGGCTACTCTGTTGCTTGGTCTTACGGCATTGGCCACCTTATTCATTATAAAAGCTGGAATTAGTTTGTTGGCTTAATAAACGTAAATCGATGAAATTGAATTATGAAATTATATAAAATACCTAAAGGGAATATTGTTTATATAGACAATCGTGCCTATAAATTACCTAATACCGATTGGGACAGTTTACTCAATAATGACAATATAGTTCAAGAGTTGCCCCGTTTTTTTAGTGACTCCAATCAGATTTCTATTACAGAAGGTGAACTGAATGCAATTGCACTGCCCCCCATTCAAAGTCAAGAAGTTTGGGCGTCTGGGGTCACCTATTACCGAAGTAAAACGGCGCGTATGGAAGAGTCTAAAGAAAGTGGCGGGAGTAGCTTTTACGATAAAGTATACGAGGCAGAGCGCCCTGAACTTTTTTTTAAAAGTACAGCCGAAAGGGTTCGCGGTCCTGGGGAAAACGTACGAATTCGAAAAGACAGTCAATGGTCCGTTCCGGAACCCGAATTGACCCTAGTGGTAACTGCCAACCAAAAAATAATAGGCTATACGGTGGGAAACGACATGAGCGCACGTGATATTGAAGGCGAAAATCCGTTGTATTTGCCCCAAGCAAAAAGTTATACAGGTTCCACTGCCTTAGGTCCTTGTATATTTATTACAAATGAGCCGTTGAGTCTTCATACCCAAATCTCACTTTCGATTTTTAGAAAAGAAAAAAAAGCTTTTGAGGGACACACCACGGTGGCTAAAATTAAGCGTTCATTTTCCGAATTAACCCACTATTTATTTAGAGAAATGGATTTCCCTAAAGGCTGTTTTCTGATGACAGGAACCGGAATTGTCCCTGCAGATGACTTTACTTTAAAAGTGAGTGATCGAATTGAGATTTCAATTGAAGGCATCGGTACACTGATTAACGAAGTGGGCATTTAGAATTCCGAAATACTGTTTACAAACTCCTCACTCTAATGAAATTTGGGATACCCGGACTTGTCTTAGTTTTTAGTAAAACTCAATTACAATCTAAAGAAAAAATAGTCCCAGGGTTCACTACCCAAGTTGATGAAATTTGGAAGTCCCTAGGAAAAAAGTAAGGACGAAATGCTTAGTAAATTTCATATTACGGGTTTAAGTTTGGGCTGTTAAAGTTAATCAAATTTGGAATTCAAACAAAGTGCTTATGATTAGTATTATCTTGGAATATTTAGTCCGAATTAGTAGTTTAGCGAAAACTAAATTCAAATGAAAAATATCTTTACAGAGCATCCAAAATCTGTAGGTGAAAGCTATTTCCAGCATTTAGTATTTGCCCTAGGAGTGGGTATAAAGTTGATTTTATGGGGCTTTATCGCCCTTATTCACGCGTTGCTACCCTTTACCTTTAAAACCTATGTTTCCCGTCAGATCAACAAACTCTACCTAAAAATTAATCGTACTCCAAAATCATAAAAGAAAGTGAATTTAGAATACTGACTTTGAATTCCCATGCTTAGTTTTACTGACAAAGTATCGCAGTAATAATCACTACCTTTAAACAAAATTTTTGATTGGAATCAAAAGATCACAAATCTGGCTTTGTCAGCATTATCGGAAACCCCAACGTGGGAAAATCAACCTTGATGAATGCCCTAGTGGGTAAAGAGTTGTCTATTATCACTCATAAAGCACAAACAACCCGGCACAGAATTCTGGGAATTGTAAATGGAGAAGATTTTCAAATGGTGCTTTCAGACACTCCAGGTGTAATCAAACCGGCTTATGAAATGCAGGCTTCTATGATGAATTTTGTAAAGGAAGCCCTTGTAGATGCAGATGTCCTTATTTACATGGTAACCCCAGAAGAAAAAGAGTTAAAGCAGGAACAGTTTTTTGAAAAAATAAAAAAAACCAAAGCTCCACTTTATATACTGATAAATAAAATTGACCAAATCAGTCAAGAAACACTTGAAAAAGCAGTTTCTCATTGGGAAACACAATTCCCAAAAGCCAAGGTTTTACCTATTTCAGCCTTGACAGGTTTTTATATACCGGAATTGCTGCAAATACTTATTTCAGAACTCCCCACTTCACCCGCCTATTTTCCAAAAGATCAGTTGACCGACAAGCCTGAACGGTTTTTTGTCAATGAAGCCATACGCGAACAAATTTTGGCACATTACATCAAAGAAATTCCTTATGCAGTGGAAGTGGTGACCGAAGAATTTCTCGAGGATCCCAAAATCATCAGAATACGTGCCATTATAATGGTGGAAAGAGAAACACAAAAAGGAATAATTATAGGCCACAAGGGAAGTGCTTTAAAACGTGTAGGTATTGGAGCTCGAAAATCACTTCAACAGTTTTTTGGTAAAAAAATCCATTTGGAATTGTATGTCAAAGTCTCCAAAAATTGGCGTTCGAGCACACAACAATTAAAGCGATTTGGGTACAACAATTCTTAAATCTTTTCTTTTTTTTTAACTTTAGAGAAAACCCACACCAATGAGTAAAAAAATTATTGTTTTAGGATGGCTTTCACTGGTTTTATTTTCTTGCCAACAAAAGGTTCAGAATCCACCAAATATCGTCTTTATCATGTCTGATGACCATGCCTATCAGGCTGTAAGTGCTTATGGCTACGGACTAAATAATACTCCGAATATCGACAGAATTGCGACTGAAGGAGCGCTGTTTCAAAAAGGATTTGTAACCAATTCTATTTGTGCACCCAGTAGAGCTGTAATGCTTACAGGTAAACACAGTTTTGTCAACGGTAAAGTGGATAACATACAAGACTTTAATTGGGATCAAGACAACTTTGCCAAGCATTTGCAAAAAGCAGGATACCAAACCGCTTTGATAGGTAAGATTCATCTCAGGGGTCTTCCTCAAGGATTTGACTATTCGGCAGTACTTCCTGGTCAGGGTCATTACTACAATCCAGACTTTATTATTGATGGAATCAAAGAACGTATTGAAGGATATGTAACTTCAATTACTACAGATTTGGCATTGGACTGGCTTAAAACCAAACGCAAACAAGAACAGCCATTTTTACTTTTATACCATCAAAAAGCTCCTCACAGAAATTGGCAACCCGAGGAAAAATATCTTACACTTTTTGACGATAAAACCTTTGACCCTCCTGCGAATTTTTTTGACGATTATTCCAACAGAGGTACTGCAGCTAAAACCCAAGAAATGCTTATTGCAGCTTCAGAAGAGCAAATTGCAAAGGCACATGGAAATGGAGGACATGGTCGATGGGGACATGATTTTAAAATGCTAACTGACCCTTACGGAAATGATACCGGTTTTGATCGTGAGCTTCAACGCTTCAACCCCATACAAAAACAAGCTTGGCTAAATGCTTACACACCTAAAAACCAAGCCATGAAAACCCAAAAATTAGAAGGAAAAGAACTTGCGCTTTGGAAATTCAACCGCTATATTAAAGACTACTTAAGAACCATTCAATCTGTTGATGATGGCGTTGGAGAAGTATTAAACTATCTTGATCAAGAAGGATTGACAGAGAACACCATAGTAGTGTATACTTCTGACCAAGGTTTTTATCTTGGTGAGCACGGCTGGTTTGACAAGCGCTTTATGTATGAGGAATCACTTAAAACTCCGATGTTGATGCGTTATCCTAAAGAAATTCCTGCTGGATCAGTGGTTGATAAAATGATTCAAAATTTGGATTTTGCCCCTACTTTTTTAGACTATGCAGGAGTTGAAATTCCTCAAAACATGCAAGGAGCTTCCTTTAGAAATATTGTCAATCAAAAAGGAGGTGAATGGAGAGATGCAATTTATTATACCTATTACGAATACCCTTCTGTCCATATGGTAAAACGCCATTACGGTGTGCGTACCGATCGCTATAAATTGATGCATTTTTATTACGACATTGATGAATGGGAACTATACGATCTGCAGGAAGATCCTTCTGAAATGAATAATTTATACGACAATCCTGCCTATGAAGAAGTTCAAAAAAGACTGCATCAACGACTTTCTGAGTTAAGGGATCAATACGGTGACTCAGACTCATTGGATCAAATGCATATCGAACGCTATCTTTCGTCAAGAAAGAACTAAAACTATTTAATTTAAATTCTGAAATTATAAACTCAATTGATCTTCATCTGATTCGACATAAGGAAGCTATGGAAAAAGTAAAAGATACCCTTGCTGAACAGCAGCATAAAGGTTCCTTTTCTTTAACCGTTATCACAGGCAATTCTACCGTCTTACAGCAACGCATTTTTGATGAAATTTTAAACGATTCTCCCTATACCTATTATATTCCTAGTTGGAATCTAGGACAGATTGTTGTAGAGTATATAGAACTATAACCATTAAACTCTAAATACTTCTATAGACCACGCTATAATTGACTTTAAAATACCATTGAATTTCATTAAGTCACATTAAGTTCTTATATTAATGCCCAATATATGCCCATTTGAACTAAAATTTGTGCCCATTAATAAAATAATGCCCATTTAATATGTCAAGAATCAAAACTGAGCTAAAGTGAAATCACTAAAATTCCTTCATTTTTAGCCATTTTCGATCAATTTTGACTCATTTTAGACGTTTTTTGATCATTTTTTGTCAATTTTGGACGTTTTTGGATAAAAACTAATCCCCATCACGTTACAAACTTCCCCCAAACAACTCCCCCTAAAACCACTACACAGGAATCTTCTCTTAAGGCAATGATATCAATTGATTAGGATTGATTTTGATTGTGTCCATTGGTGAAAAGAAAAACCCTCCACTTGGGAGGGTTTAAATTATATAATAGGTTATGTTTACCAGTTGCCTAACATAATTCGTAATCCAGACCTTACAAGACGAGTTTCCCCACGATTCTTCCTGTACTCATCCCAAGCTTTTTGTGCTTGAGGGTTATTCCTTCTGTAAGCACCGCCATCCATAGCAGATTTCATGTCATCAAACCCAATAATAATCCAATGAGTTTCTCCATCAGGAGATCTGCCTGCCGAAAAACCTCCTAGTAACACTTGTCGGTCTTTTGGTCTATATTTTTGATATTTATTGAATGCAGCTAAGTACCTTTCAGGATCTTCTACATCTAAATAAAAATATCGCTGAATAGGTTTATTATCTCCTATATTAACAACTGTGTTCCCCATAGTTGCACTATGTGATTCATCAATAAGTTGAGATAATTTTGTTAGGAGTAATTCCCAATCTTTGTCTTGTCTTGGAGTATACTGATTACCCATGCCTTCTAAAGTTCCAGCCCAAATAAAAGAGTGACTATAGTTGTTCCCACTGTCTTTGAAATGATTTTCATACAAGTAAGCATTAACATCATCAGATGTCGGATTTGCTTTAAAATAGTCGTCAACAAGCTTATAAACAGCAGCTTCATTTTTCGCATCTACACTGAAATTATAGGATGTCCAATAACGGGTCTGACCTAAAGCAACAGAAGTTACTAACAAGGATAACAGAAAAAGTTTTTTCATTTTAATTGATTTATGATTAATAATACCTCTAAGATATAGAGAATGGAGTTTTTTACAAAACACTACAAACTTCCCCCAAACAGCACCCCCCTAAAACCAATACACAGGAATCCTAGCTTAAGGCAATGATATCAATCGATTAGAAGGGATTTGGATTGTGTCCATTGGTGAAAAAGAAAAACCCTCCGCTTTGGGAGGGTTGTTGATATGAAATAAACAAAACAATTTCTATTTTTGAGATGCTGCGATTTCCTTAACTAGCTCTGTAGGGTCATATATCCATGACGCACTAACAATTTTCCCATCTACCCACTTAAAAGATACATTCACTGGATTTGATGTGCTCTTTCCGCTTTTCTTAGAGGTAGCTTCCCATAAACCCCAGAGGTGACTCCATACCTGGTTATTATTATTTTCATCATAAAAAGTAGTATCAACAAAATTCTGGGGCATTTTTATATTCGTGTACAGATTATGATGCATTGCAAAACCCTCAATGATTTGATTTTTAGTATAATTGTCACCATTAATAGTGTAATTTCCATTATCTGCAAAAATTTGATTAATAGTTGTAAAATCATTTTTAAAATATTCATCATTTATTTGACGAATAGCATTCGAATATTTGTCAGTAGTTCTTGTTTTTCCAGTAATTTCTTGAGCGAAAGAATAAGTTGAAACAATAACTAATAGTAAAAAAAGTAATTTTTTCATTTTAATTGATTTATGGTTAATAATACCTCTAAGATATAGAAAATGAAGTTTTTTTCAAAACACACTACAAACTTCCCCCTAACAACACCCCCCTAAAACCACTACACTGGAATCCTAGCTTAAGGCAATGATATCAATGGATTAGAAGAGATTTGGATTGTATCCATTGGTGTAAAAGAGAAACCCT
>Ga0233451_10000832_pt1 | contig 30772 bp, 26 predicted proteins | sample 011ome_29_FD_183052 | JGI IMG/M metagenome (GOLD analysis project Ga0233451, IMG submission 183052) | Coastal salt marsh microbial communities from the Groves Creek Marsh, Skidaway Island, Georgia - 011504CT (spades assembly) | ecosystem: Environmental > Aquatic > Marine > Intertidal zone >... | reverse complement strand
CATTGATCTTTTCTATTTTGTACAGATTTAAGTTCGAAGTGGAACGATTGTAGAAAGAGAGTCGATTCCCTTTGTGATCATTAAGGGTTACAATCATACTATTTCCATCCTTTGAAAAAGCCATTCCTCCTTGATTAAATTTCCATTCAGGATAAAGAGGACTCTTTTCTTTAGATTCGTTTATCGAAACCAATTGGTCTTTGTCTTCATTGAGATTAGAAGCGTAAACCATTCCTTTATTCTCCACTACCTGTATTGCATTGTATATGGTGTCGGTGAGCATGTGTACCTCTTCAAAAAGACGTTTGTTTTTCATGTAAAAAGGATTGTCTAACTTATTGACCCTTGAATCCTTAGGATAGCTTGTTTGTAATTTGGAAAGTGTCGATTGATATGCCGATTCATCTCCTTGAACATATAAACAATGAGCGTATTTCAAAAGAGAAGTCGCTGTATCTCTAAATCCTCCCTCGTAAAAGGAAGCGTAGTTTTCCAAGGCATGTTCATAATCTCCTATCGCGTAATACAAAGAAGCTATGTCCAATTTTTCTCTAGAAGTAAAGTCATGCCCTTTATCAGCTGCTTTTTGATACCAGTCAATTGCGACTTCGTACTGAGATGCTTTTGTCGCTTCATCAGCCTTTTTTAATTCTTTTTCTTGTGCTTGAATACTGATTACTGATCCAAGAAGTAAGGCCACACTTAGAGTGTTCTTTAATGAATTAAAAATTTGTTTTTGCATAATCTATTTATTTAGAAAAACCTCGGTTTAAAGATTGTTTTAACTGTTTTACTTAGAATCTCATAGCGAACAAATAGTTCAGATGATCCTCCCGTAAAGTTACCAATATATCCGGTTTCTTTGTCATAACTATAGCCAACGAGTACATTTCTGTTAATTCTAAAGGCTGCTAAGGCACTCAACGCCCCTGAAATTCGATAGGATAGACCGGTTTCTACTTTATCTTCAATTCTAACATTGGCAGAAATATCAGCTGAAATAGGTACTCCTTTTACCATTCGAATTAAAAACGATGGTTTAAATAATACAGAACTACTAAGCTCTAACACTTTTCCAGCTATAATGTAATAGTGTGCTCGATCTGCAGCCAGATAACTCGTGGGGCTGCTTTGGTCAAAATGATTGGTCGATAAGATCCCTGTTGTTGATACACCGACATAACCTCTGTCGTCGTAATAAAAGAATCCAAGTCCTACATTTGGCGATATCTTTTTATCGATATCGATATCAAACCAGGGGTCTTGTGGATTGTAAATATTAAGTCCACTAAAATCAACGTCCAAAACATCTAACAAAGGCTTGAATCCCATCGAAAGATAGCTATCTCTACTCAATTGTAATTTAAAAGCAAAATCAAACCCAATCGAAAATTGACTCATTGGCCCAGTGCTCTCCTGCATAATACTGAGCCCTTGAGAGAGTTTGTTGGGCCCTGTTCTTTGATAATTGACATAGCTAGTTTGCACCCCACCACTAAAAGATTGCCACTGTGAGCGATATTGAAAAAACAAGACGTTTTCATCTCTAGTACCAGTATAGGCCGTGTTGATAGCTGCAGGGTTGTACATGTATTGAGAAAACATTCCCTCTTGTTGTGCAAACAACGAATTAGAGATCACTAATACAAAAAGAACCAGTGTTTGTTTTATCATAAACGCACCTTTTTTTAAAGCGAGTAAAGTTATCAATAAATTTATTATTTAAATAGTGATTACAATGTTTGTTGTCTAACGGTTGAGATATAAATAACCCTTCATTACTCTTTCTTGATCATTGATCTTGACCTTGAGAATATAGATATAAGTTCCCACTGGTAAGGTAGCTCCTGAAGCCGCATATCCTTTAAAATAACGATTGTACTCACCGTAATTTTGAACCTTATAGATCTCCCTACCCCAACGATTAAAAACAGTTAATTCATTATCTGGATAGAGTTCAATGTTTTTGATGGTAAAGACATCGTTATAACCATCACCATTTGGTGAAAGGGCATTATAAACCTCTAGTTCTTTGGAAGGATCAATTCCTTGGATTCATCTGACAAAAGATGAATTTTTTCAAAGAATTGTATAAAATCTAAAAGATAGGGCATATGTGTTGAAGTTCTAATCATAAATATAAAAAAATCGATTCTGAAATAAAAAGAAAAAATGTGGTATTTTAGCGACATACACTAATGGAAAAAACTAAAAAAATAGCAGTAGTAACAGGGGGAGCAGGCTTTGTAGGATCGCATTTATGCGAACGACTACATAGCAGTGGAAGCTATAAAGTGTATAGTCTGGACAACTATTTTACGGGAAGCATAACGAACCATGTTCCAGGTGTGGAATACATTGCTGGAAACACAGCTGAAATCGAGCAACTGATCACCTTTACTCCTGATTATGTTTATCACCTAGGAGAATACTCTCGAGTGGAACAGAGTTTTGAAGATATTGAGAAGGTCTGGAGTTTTAACAAAGATGGTATTTTTGCTGTGCTGCAATTTTGCAGAAAGACTGGAGCCAAGCTCATTTACGCCGGTTCTAGCACAAAGTTTGGAGATGGAGGACTCGGAAGAAGTCAAAGTCCCTATGCCTGGACCAAGGCTTCCAACACCGAACTCGTCAAGAATTACGGAACTTGGTTTGGAGTTTCCTATGCAGTAGTTTACTTCTACAATGTTTATGGACCCAGAGAAATTTCCACAGGAAAATATGCAACCCTTATTGCGCTGTTTAAAGAAAAAATAAAAAATGGCGAAGCGCTTACGGTAGTGAAACCAGGTACTCAAAAGCGCAATTTCACTCATATAGACGACATTATTGATGGCTTAGTTCTTGTTGGAGAACACGGAAGTGGAGACGATTTTGGAATTGGTTCACCTGAAGCCTATTCTATTCTTGAAATCGCAGAACTTTTTGGTGGCGAGATTCAATTCTTAGCAGAACGCCCTGGAAATAGGATGAATGCTGAAGTCATCACAGAAAAAACGGAACGCTTGGGATGGTCTGCCAAAAAAAGTTTAATCGATTATATCAAAAACTCATGAAGGGAATTGTCTTAGCAGGAGGTACGGGTTCAAGATTGTATCCAGCGACGTTGTCGGTGAGTAAACAACTCATACCTGTTTACGATAAACCCATGGTTTACTACCCAATTGCCACTTTGATGGAAGCTGGAATTCGAGATATATTGATCATCACCACTGAAAAAGATGCTGATGTTTTCAAAAACCTTTTGGGAGATGGTTCCCTTTTGGGTTGTGAATTCTCCTATGCCGTTCAAGATCAGCCAAAAGGTATTGCAGAAGCTTTCACCATTGGAGCCTCCTTTATTGGTTCGGATCGTGTATGCTTAATTTTAGGTGATAATATCTTTTACGGCAAACAGTTTAAAGAACTGTTTAAAACGCAAATCGAATTGAAAAAGCCTTCTATTTTTGCCCTAAAGGTCAGCAACCCCTCTCGTTATGGCGTCGTGAGCTTTGACCCTGAAGGCAATGCTGAAAGCATCGAAGAAAAACCGCTTGCTCCCAAATCCAATTACGCCATTCCAGGACTCTATATTTACGATTCCACTGTAGTTGAAATCGCCAAGAATATTCAACCCTCCGAGAGAGGTGAAAAAGAAATCACCTCCGTACACCAAGCCTATTTAGATACTGGAAATCTATTAGTTGGCATACTTTCTGATGAAGTAATATGGATGGATGCAGGAACCCCAGCAAGTTTTACCCTAGCACATGACTTTGTAAAGGAAGCGGAACAATCGAGTGGATCAAAAATAGCCTGCTTAGAAGAAATCGCATATACCAATGGGTATATTTCTAAAGAAATCCTTCAAAAAAGTATTGATCGAATGGGGAGCAGTGATTATGGAAACTACTTAAAAAACTTGATTTAATGAGATTTAAAACAGGGGTTTTCACCTTATTGATGCTACTGACTCAACGTATGAATGCTCAAGAAGTAAAGGGGATTGTTGTGGATCAAACGACTAAAAAATCCATTCCTTTTACGACCATTAGCAGCCTTAACAATTATGCAATCGCTAATGAACAAGGGCAGTTTAAACTCAGTCCTAAACCCTATAATACAAATGATAGCATCTTGTTTCAGGTCATGGGATATCTCGACCTCAAACTCCCGATTAAAATGCTAGGAGACAGTATTTATATGGTTCCTAATCCAATTGAATTAGAGGAAGTGATCCTGGTCAACAATCAATATCTTCCTGAAGATTTAATCGAAAAAGTAAAAGCTTCTTTTAAAAAGAATTACTCCTATAACCTTGAGAGAAAACGCATTTTTTTAAGAGAGTCCACCTACGATTCTATAGAAGATTTTCAAATGAATCTTCTCAAATCAACCTACAATGAAATTAACGAGGAGCTCATAGACGAGCTTAAGGCAAGTATGCCGACTAAGTCCAACTTCTTTGTAGAAACCCTTTTTGATTTTTACGGCACTCCACAAGAGGGCAAAAACAAAATAGAAGTGATTAAAGGATCGGTACTAAGAGATGAAAACAATACCGTAGATTCCGACATCATTGAGCGTAAGATGGGATTATTGCTCCAAAAAAAGACCTCTTTAGGTTCCTATTTTAAATTGAAATCCGGAATATTTAGCGCTAAATTAGAAACAGATGATTTTACTCTAGAAACAAAGACTGATTCAGTAAAACCCCCAGTAAAAACAGAGTTACAACTTCAAAAAGAACGCAAGAGTTACGCCAGAAATAGAGCTCAAATTATCGAAAGGATTTCAAGCGAACTCTTTTATAACGAAGATTCATTTATCGATGTCTTTGAAAAATCACAGCGTTATGAATTTGAAATCGTCGACTTAAAGCTAAGAGAAGAAGAATATATATACACGCTATCTTTTACCCCTAAAAGAAACGGAACATTTAAGGGAAAAATGATGATCAATGCAGCTGATGCAGCCGTTGAAATGATCAACTATGAAAACACCTCAAACTTAAAATCATTTTCACTTTTTGGTTTTAAGTTTAAAGATTACTTAGCTCACGGAACTCAAGTCTTTAGAAAAAATTCTTACGGATCCTATGATTTGGTGTTTCTACAAGAAAGCAGAGGAAATTTAGCTTCTATAAAGCGACCTTTAAAGCTCATCGAAAAACGCAAAACAGGTTCTTGGAATCGAAAGCAAAACGAAGTGAGTTTTGAGTTTCACATTCGCCTTTCTAATGTTGAGACTAAGGAATACATGCTCATGGACAAGAGTCCGATTAGCAGAGTAGACTATGAAAATTTCAAACCTATTTATAAGGTTACTAAGACAAGACTCGACGCTTTTGATCCCCACTTTTGGGATGGTTATTCCATTTTAGAACCCAATGATCTACTCAGAGAGTTTAAAATTCAATAGGACTATTTGTCAAATAGCTTTTTGAGCTCTATTTGAACGGTCTGATCTGAATTTAAATAAATTTTACAATTTTTAAATCGAGGTGGGCCAAATTTATTCTTAGGATTACCAGAAGTCCCTAGAGCCTCTTTTGGGATTCCGATAAGGTTAGTGTCTAGTTGATCATTTGAATTTTGATCGTAAAATGCAGCTATAGCATAAAAACCCGCTTCTAATTCACGGAATACACAAGTATGACTTTCATTTACTGGAATTTTGTAAAAACGATAGGCTTTATCAAAATTTAAAAAGTTCTCCTCTTCCGTATAAAGTGCTATTGCTATTGTTCCTTCTAAAGAATTGACTCCATTAATTTGAACTTCAAGATGGTGTTGACTGAAGGCTAATTGAACCCCCAAACCAAAAAAAACAAATGCTAAAAACTGTTTTTTCATCATCCTAAGGCCACGTCTAAACTCATCATTACGACAAATCCAAGTATTAAACCAAGAGTTGCAATGTCAGTGTATTTATCTTGTTGGGTTTCAGGTACTACTTCTTCTACCACCACAAAAATCATCGCTCCAGCAGCGAAAGAGAGTGCATAGGGTAAAATTGGCTCAAAGGTTAATACTAACCATGCTCCAAGTACAGCAGCAATTGGCTCTACAAGAGCCGAAGCCTGGCCATATAAAAAACTCTTAGTTCGGCTTAGTCCCAGTCTTCTGAGTGGCATCGCTACTGCAAATCCTTCAGGGAAATTTTGCAATCCAATTCCTAAGGCCAAAGCTACTGCTCCTCCAATACTTGCACCTTCAAAACCGGCAGCAACACCTCCAAATAAGACCCCAACTGCCAGTCCCTCTGGAATATTGTGAAGTGTAATCGCTAAGGTTAGTAAGGTAGTACGATGCCATGGTGTTTTGATTCCTTCTTTTTCAGATTCTTTGAAATTGAGATGAATATGAGGCAACACCTTGTCTAATGCAAACAAAAACAAGGCTCCAAATAGAAACCCTACTGCAGCAGGAATCACTTTTACAAATCCTTCGCCTTTACTCATTTCAATTCCAGGGGCTAATAAAGACCAAAAACTCGCTGCAATCATCACTCCTCCTGTAAACCCTAACATCCCATCTAATACTGCTCGATTCATAGTCTTAAAGAAAAAAACTAGTGCAGCACCAAGAGCGGTGAGCCCCCAGGTAAATAAGGTTGCATAAAATGCTGCCAAAATGGGGTCAATTGATTCGAAATATGCAATTATATCATTCATATCTATGAGTATTCGATTGTTAAATCCTACTAACACAGGAACTATCAACTTATTTCATTACAGAAATACAGTTCCTTTTTATTCAATTTTGATCAATTTCAAATGTTCAGCCATCTTCTCAGATAATAGCTTGAGTTCATTGTTTATTTGAACCTCTATAGAATTGTCATAGGGCTCAATTGAACACACCTCAATATGGACTCCCATTTTAATTCCGTATTTGTCTAAGTATTTCAAAAACGAGTCAGAATCATCGGTAACTCTACTGAGAATACCCTTTTCACCAACTTTAAATTCCGTTAATTTGATTTTGGAACTCTTACTAAATTTACCCGATTTGGAAGGAATAGGATCTCCATGTGGGTCTTCTGTTGGATTTCCGAGAAAATCGTCTAATCGGTCGATGAAATGATCCGATCGAATGTGTTCGAGCTCTTCTGCTAAATCGTGAACCTCGTCCCAGTTAAATCCTAGTTTGTCTACTAAGAACACCTCCCAAAGTCTATGAGAACGTATGATTTGCAATGCCTTTTGTTTTCCTTTTGAAGTCAATCGGACTCCTTGGTATCGATGGTAATCGATAAAGCCTAACAATGCCAATTCTTGAACGAGTTCAGTAGATGAAGACTTACTAATTCTAAGGGTCTCAGCAATAGCTGAGGTAGACACCAAAAAAGTATCCGAAGGACTTAAGTGATAAACTGTTTTAATATAATTTTCGTGACTGCTCTTCATCTTCAGCTATTGATTCAACAAAATTAAAAAATATTGCATTATAATTTTCGTTATCGTTAAATTTATTTTTCGTTATTACGAAAATATTATTAATAATAATCTAGTAATCAATTATTTAAACTAGATACTCCTATTCATCAAATAAGAAGCTAATGATTTAAGTTCTTGTTTATTTTGAGATTTGACAGAAATTTGATCTAAAGTGTCAAATGCTCGAGAGGTATAATACTCTATCAACGATAAAGTTTCTGTTTTTGCTCCAGAATCTTCAAAAATAGACTTTACTTCATCAATTTTTTGTCTAGAATCATCTCTGAGTCGATACAATTTCATCAATTGATCTTTTTGCTCTGAATTTGATTGCTTAAGGGCCTCTATAAAAAGGATCGTTTTTTTGTTATTGATAATATCTCCTCCGATACGCTTTCCGAAATGCTCAGCATCACCAAAGCTGTCGAGATAATCATCTTGTAGTTGAAATGCGATTCCCAGATCAATTCCAAACTTGTAAATCAACTCAGCATCTTTTTCACTAGCCATAGCAACAAGAGCTCCCATTTTTAAGGAGGCTCCAAGCAGAACGGCCGTCTTTAGACGAATCATTTCTATGTAGTCTTCTTTGCTAACTTCGTTTAGATCTTCAAAATCTACATCGTATTGCTGTCCCTCACAAACTTCGATTGCAGTCATACTAAACAACTGCGTAAGGGGTTTAAAAAGTTCCGCAGGATAATCATCGAGTTGCTGATAAGCTTTAACCAAAAGGGCATCTCCTGACAAAATCCCCACATTTACATTCCATTTTTTGTGAACAGTTTCCTGCCCTCTTCTCACATCAGCCTGATCCATAATATCGTCGTGAATCAACGAAAAATTGTGGAAATATTCTACAGCCATTGCTGCACCTAATGCCTTTTTGGGATCCTCATTAAAAAGATCACAGCTCATCAGAGCCAATAAAGGACGAATTCGCTTCCCTCCAATCCCTAAGATATAGCGAAGTGGATCGTATAACTGATTAGGCTCGGCAGGAAATTCAGCCTGATGAAGACTTTTATCCAAAATCGCTTTTAGGTCGTTGAAGGTATGCATCTGTTTAAGTATTTGAGCAAAAATACACAAACTCCATTCAAACTGCTAAGACTGAATTCATTTCTCAATGTTAAATTATTGTAAAAACTTTGGAAACTTTTACAGTTTTAAAAGTTTCCATTCGTATATTTGCACTCCCATATGAAGAATGACATATTACATACTGCTGCAGAAATGTTCTTAAGCAAAGGCTTTAAGAGTGTTACTATGGATGATATAGCAACTGAGATGGGAATCTCTAAAAAAACCATTTACGCTCAATACGCTAATAAAACAGAGCTAGTGAAATGCTGTGCGGATTACATTTTTGAACAAATTTCAACGACCATCAGTGAATGCTTAAGCAAGAATGAAAATCCCATACAAGAACTTTTTACGATTAGAAAGGCCGTGAGTAGTTTGCTTAAAGATGAGAGTTCTTCTCCTCAATATCAAATGAATAAATACTATCCTAAGATTTACAAGGATTTAATGAATCGACAGTTTTCAGAAATGATCAACTCAGTGATCTGCAATCTAGAACGTGGTGTTGAACAGGGACTCTATCGCAAAGAAATCAATATTCCTTTTATTGCAAGACTTTATTTTGGGGTGATGAACCTCACTAAAAGCGAAGAATTATTTCCAAATGAAATATTTCCTAAAAAAGAAGTCAATGCGCAATCTTTAGAATACCACATCAGAGGAATTATTACACCCAAGGGTGAAGAAATATTACATACCATATTAATAGCTAAATGAAAAAATCACTTATAATTTTATTGTTTTTAGCAGCCAATCTAAGTTTGGCTCAACAAGTAAATCAAAGGGCCTTTACTTTGGAAGAAGCGCTGAAATTTGCTTACGAAAACAACACTCAAATGATCAACGCTGATCGAGATGTCCAAGCAGCCTATGCTCAAAAATGGGCGACCATTGCCTCCGGACTACCACAGATCAACGCAGCCGGCGCTTACCAAGATCAGATAAAATTACCCGTATCCTTACTTCCTGCAGAAATATTTGGAGGGGAAGCAGGGACCTATATCCCGGTTACTTTCGGACAAAAGATGAATATGTCAGCTTCTGCAACCCTTAATCAAAAGATTTTTGACGGATCCTATATCGTAGGAGTACAGGCAATTAAAACCTATATCGATATCAGCGGTAATGCCCTTAAAAAAACACGTCAAGAAGTTAAAAAAGCAGTGGTTAGTGCCTATGGAAATGTATTGCTGTTGAATGAATCTGCTACTATTGTCGCTAAAAACATATCGAATCTAAAAGAAAACGTCGAAGAGGCGAAGCAACTTTTCAAGCAAGGATTTGTAGAAGAAGAACAACTCGAACAACTTCAAATAACCCTTTCGAATCTCGAGAGTCAAGAGCGCAATGTAAAAAGACTGCAGTCTATTAGCAAACAGCTCTTTAATATGCTTTTAGGGTTGCCTTTAAATAACCAAACAGAGCTCTTGGACGATTTAGAGAGCTTAGCAGCTAAAAATCTATTGGCAGCTAAAGACCCTATTGATTTTGAAATTTTTAGCAACATAGATTATCAAATTGCTGTGAATATGAAAGAACAAAAACGATTGGAACTCAAGCTGGAGCGCTCCAAATACCTTCCGACACTCAATGCTTTTGTCAACTATTCTACCAACGCCTTTGGGAATGAATTCAACTTCTTTAGCAGTGAACAAAACTGGTTTGATGCCTCGGTTTTTGGATTGAATCTCAATGTCCCCATCTTTTCTTCTTTTATGAAAAGAGCCTATACCAAAAAAGCGAAAATTGCATTTGATCAATCCCAATCAAATCTTAAAGAAGCTGAGAAAAAAATTCAATTACAATTCGAGCAATCGAAGAGTCAATTTCAGTTAGCTGCTGAAAACTATCAAACTTCAAAAGAAAATTTATCCTTAGCCCAGCGAATCGAAAACAAAAATTCAATCAAATACAAAGAAGGATTGATCAGTGGCTTTGATTTACGTCAAGCTCAATTACAACTCTACGAGGCTCAGCGAAGCTATTTAGAGTCCATGCTAGCAGTTATCAATAGTAAAACAGAATTAGAAACGCTTACAGAAAAATAAAATCACTTTACAGAAACGATATGAAAAAATTAGTGTCCCTTAGTTTAATTGTTCTATTTGCTGCCTGTGGTGGTAATCAAAACAACTCCATCGATCTGTTGATAGAACATGGAGATGTTGCTGCTTTAAAAGCCGCCAAAGAATCAATCAATTCACAGCAAGTGGCCTTAGCTAGTGATCTCAATAGAATCGAAGCAGCACTCACAAGTTTATCTCCAGAGAAAAACCTTCCGTTGGTCACTGTTGAAGAACTTCAATCTCAGAAGTTTGAACACTATGTAGAATTACAGGGAAACATCACCACCAAGGAAAACATCATTATTGCTGCTGAAGTTGCAGGAACACTAGATAAGATCCATGTCAAAAAAGGGGACTGGGTCGCTCAGGGAGCACTTCTTGCTGAAATTAATGCAGGAGGCTTGGACCATCAACTCGAACAGCTACGAGTAAGCGCTGCCCTTGCCAAAACAACATTTGAGCGTCAATCGCGTCTTTGGGAACAAAAAATTGGATCTGAAATCCAATACTTACAAGCAAAAACACAATATGAAGCGCAACAAAATGCATTTGAACGCATGGAAAAAATGCTTGCTAAAACCAAAATTACAGCTCCATTCGCAGGGATTGTTGATCAGGTGTTAGCCGATCCGGGATCCCTTGTGGCTCCAGGAATGGGAGGTCAATTATTTCGATTGATCAACCTTTCGAATATGTACGTAACAGTCGATGTTCCTGAACGTTACATCACAAGTGTTAAAAAGGGAAATGCTGCAACGGTACACATCGATGTATTGGGGAAATCAGTGGCAACAACCATACGTGAAACTGGAAATTACATCGCTCCTAGCAATCGAAGCTTTGAAGTGGAATTGGCTGTTCCCAACAAAGATCGCAGTATCAAACCGAATTTGAATGCACGTGTGGCTATCAATGATTACAGCAATGATGCGGCCATTCTAATCCCTCAATCTGTGATTTCAGAAAATGCTGCTGGACAACAATACGTCTATGTCATGACCGATGCAACAAATGGTGTAGGGACGGCAAAGCGAAGAATCGTGACTACAGGACAAGCATCCGATCAAAAGATTGAAATTTTATCTGGTTTAGCTCCAGGTGATGTGATTGTTATCGAGGGAGCACGACGATTAAAAGATGGTCAACGAATCAAAACAATCGGTTAAGAAAATGAGTACGAATTTAAACAAAGTAGAAAAGCTCTTTAAGCCCTCCTCTTGGTCAATTGATAATCCCACAATTATCTATGTGATCATCGCAATTCTTTTATTCAAAGGGATTTCGGCTTATTTCGATTTGCCTAGAGAGGCCTTCCCTGAGGTGAAAGAAAACAAAGTCTATGTTTCCATCCCCTATCCTGGAAACTCTGCTGAGGATATCGAGCGTCTGTTAATCGATCCCTTAGAAGATGAACTCACCAATATTTCTCATGTGGTAGCGACCACCTCAACTTCTTCTCAAGACTATGGAATGATCATCGTTGAATTCGATGAGACCATCGAAATGTTAGAGGCAAAACAAAAGGTAACCGATGAAGTGGATGCTAAAAAAGCAGGAGCCGACTGGCCTACCTTTAATGGAGCAAAAGTTGAACCGAATGTCTTTGAGCTTTCCCTTTCTGAAGAAATGCCGGTGATGAACATCAATATTACAGGTGATTTTCCTTTAGAACAGTTGAAGGAGTTTGGTGAATACCTCGAAGATCGCATCGAGCAACTCCCACAAATTAAAGACGTTGCCATTCGTGGAATTCAAGATCGCGAAGTTGAAATCGCCTTAGATATCTATAAAATGATTGCTGCTAAGGTCAGCTTCAATGACGTTATTCAATCCATCAGCAATGGAAACATGACTGTTTCGGCTGGTAATTTGATCGCCAACAATCAAGAACGTACCATTCGTGTCATCGGAGAGATTGAATCTCCCGAAGAACTTGAAAATTTTGTCGTAAAATCAGAGGGGAAATCGATCTATTTATCGGACATCGCATCCGTTAATTTTCGTCCGAAAGATCGAACATCTTTTGCTAGAAAATTTAACGACGAAGTGGTGATGCTCGACGTTAAAAAACGAGCTGGAAAAAACACCATTGAAGCATCCGATGAAATTCGTTCCATTATTGCTGATGCGAAAGAGCGGGTCTTCCCTCCTAGTGTAACAATCAGTATTTCCAACGACATGTCTACCCAAACTTTAAATCAGGTAGATGATCTAGTCAACAATATCATCTTTGGTATTTTACTCGTAGTTACCGTATTGATGTTCTTCTTAGGATTCAGAAATGCCCTTTTTGTCGGTTTTGCGATTCCTATGTCGATGTTTATGTCCTTTATGATCATCAGTTTGCTGGGCTACACCCTCAACACCATGATTTTATTTGGGATGGTTATGGGTCTAGGAATGCTCGTGGATAACGGTATTGTCGTTGTTGAAAACGTCTATCGCTTGATGGACGAAGGGATGTCTCGAGTGGAAGCTGCTAAAAAAGGGATTTCTGAGATTGCCTTCCCAATCATTATATCCACTGCTACTACAGTGGCTGCATTTATACCTCTGGGTTTATGGCCTGGAATTATGGGAAACTTTATGAAGTTTTTCCCGATTACTTTATCAGTGGTTTTAGGTTCTTCGCTTGTTGTAGCGATCTTTATGAACTCGACCTTAGTGTCTCAGTTTATGGATACTGCTGAGAAGGAGCTCTCTAAAAAACAACTCTTTCAAATTTCTGGAATCCTTGGAGGTAGCGGTTTGCTCATCTTCCTATTCGGAGGGGCTGTAAAGGCATTTGGAACACTTTTGATCGTGACTGGAATCATGTTTTGGGTCTACAAATACCTCATTAAAAAATCAGCGGTACGCTTCCAATCAACTGCTTTGGTTCGCTTTGAAAATTTCTATGAAAAACAACTGAAACGAGCCTTAAAAGGGGCCAATATCTACTGGTATACTGGGATGACTTTTGTGCTTTTATTTGCCGCTTTTATCGGTTTTGGAATTTCTGTTGGTACCCAGCGAACCAAGATTGAATTTTTTCCTGATAACCGACCCAATCAGATCATTACCTACATCGAATATCCTCAGGGAACTGCTATTGAAAAAACCAATGAAATCACTCTGGCGATTGAAAAAGAGTTCTACAAGGTTTTACTCGATCCTAAGTATTACGATGCGGGTGAAAACTTTATGGTGGACTCCTCTGTATCCCAAGTTGGTTCTGGATCAGGTGATCCTCGCTCAGAAATGGGATCTTCAGCGGAGACTCCACACCGTTCAAAAATTACCGCCTCACTTCGAGAGTATAAATACCGTCACGGATTTGACTCCGAACAACTGCGAAAAGATGTTCAAGACGCTTTAAGAGATAAGTTTCCTGGAGTAGAAATTTCTGTTACAAAAGACTCGAATGGACCTCCAACGGGTTATCCTGTAAACATTGAGCTTCAAGGAGATGATTACGAAGCGTTGATCGCTTCAGCTGAACGGATGAGAAATTACATCAACGCTAAAAATATCCCTGGAATTGAAGAGTTAAAAATTGATGTGAATAAGAACAAACCTGCGATGAAAGTTCTTGTTGATCGAAAAAAAGCAGGGGAACTCGGAGTTGGTGTTGGCCAAGTTGGAATGCAAATACGTCGCTCCCTCTTTGGTGAAAAAGCAGGTGTTTACAAACAAGATGGCGAGGATTACGATATCAATGTACGCTTTAACGAAGACCTTCGTTACAATTCTTCGGCCCTGTTTAATCAAAACATCATCTTTAGAGATTCTAAAGGGCAAATCAAAGAAATCCCGATTTCTGCAGTTGCCGCTACTCAAAATGCGGCGGCCTTTAGTGCGATCAAACACAAAGACGGGAATCGTGTCGTAACGATTTACTCCGATTTAGAGCCTGGTTATACCGATGCAGCAGCAATCGTAGAGCAAATTCAGCACGAAATGAATTCGTTTGATGAACTAGATGCGGATATCAAAATTGATTATACGGGTCAATTGGAAGAACAAAACAAGCAGATGAAATTCTTAATGGGTGCTTTCTTCACCGGTTTAGGATTGATCTTCTTGATATTAATTTTCCAATTCAGCGGCATTTCAAAACCAACCATTATTATGATTGCGGTCTTCTTGAGTTTTATTGGAGTCTTTGGAGGATTGATCATTACAGGGAAACCTTTTGTGATTATGATGACTATGATGGGGATCATCTCTCTGGCGGGAATTGTTGTGAATAATGGCGTCGTCTTACTCGATTACACACAAATTCTCATCGATCGTTATTTATTGAAAAATAACCTTGAGGCACATACGCTACTTCCTGCCAACACCCTAAAAGAACTCGTTGTTCAAGCTGGTAAAGCACGTTTGAGACCGGTCATCTTAACGGCAATTACAACCGTACTTGGATTGATTCCTCTAGCTATCGGACTCAATATTAACTTCTTTAGTTTGTTTGAACGTTTCAATCCAGAAATCTATATTGGAGGAGATAATGTGATGTTTTGGGGGCCTTTAGCCTGGACGGTGATTTACGGTCTGATCGTAGCGACCTTCCTAACCCTTATTATAGTACCAACCCTCTTCTATATTTCCTATAGAATCAAATGGGCGGTCTATAAAAACAGAAGACTTTTGGAATAATAATTCCTTTATCAAACACATATAAAGCAGGTCGATTGGCCTGCTTTTTTTTGTACTTTTGCATCCATAATTCAATCATATGTACAGAGATCACACTTGCGGTGAATTAAATGCCGCTCATATTGGAAACGAAGTTAAATTATCTGGATGGGTTCAAAAGGTCAGAGATAAAGGATTTCTTTGTTGGGTAGACCTCAGAGATCGCTATGGGATTACCCAACTCATCTTTGATGCTGATCGTTCAGACGCTACTATCGTTGAAACCGCAAAAAATCTCGGAAGAGAAAGTGTGATATCCATCAGTGGAACTGTCTTAAAAAGAGACGCAGCCAATCCCAAAATGGCAACTGGTGAGATTGAAATTCTAGTGAGTAAATTAGAAGTACTCAACCCTTCAAAGACTCCTCCTTTCACCATCGAAGATGAGTCCGATGGAGGTGATGATCTTAGAGCAAAATACCGCTATTTAGACATTCGCAGAAGACCAGTTCGAAACAACCTCATCTTTAGACATAGAGTGAGTATGGAGGTTAGAAATTACCTTTCAAAGGCTGGATTTATAGATGTTGAAACACCTTATTTGATCAAATCAACTCCAGAAGGAGCAAGAGATTTTGTAGTTCCTTCTCGAATGAATGAAGGACAATTTTACGCCCTTCCACAATCACCTCAAACCTTTAAACAACTCTTGATGGTCGGTGGAATGGATCGCTATTTCCAAATCGTTAAGTGCTTTAGAGACGAGGATCTCAGAGCCGATCGTCAGCCAGAGTTTACACAGATTGACTGTGAAATGGCTTTTGTAGAGCAAGAAGATATCCTAAGTACATTTGAAGGGCTTACGCGCCACCTCTTAAAAGAAATTAAAGGTGTTGAAATCGACAAGTTTCCTAGGATGCCTTATGAAGAAGCGATGAAACGCTATGGAAATGACAAACCAGATATTCGATTTGGAATGGAGTTTGGAGAACTCAACGAAGTAGCTCAACACAAAGACTTCAATGTATTTAACACTGCTGAACTCGTTGTTGGAATTGCAGTTCCAGGTGGAAATGCATACACGAGAAAAGAAATCGACAAGCTCATCGATTGGGTAAGACGTCCTCAGGTTGGAGCCAAGGGAATGGTTTACGTTCGTTGTAACGAAGACGGAAGCTTTAAGTCTTCTGTCGACAAATTTTACGATGGAGAAGATTTGCAAAAATGGGCTGAAGTAACAGGAGCCAAAGCAGGAGATTTGATCTGTGTGCTCTCTGGGGATGCTAATAGTACCCGTGCTCAACTATCTGCACTTCGAATGGAACTTGCCGAGCAATTAGGACTTAGAAATCCTGATGAGTTCGCCCCACTATGGGTGGTTGATTTTCCTCTCTTAGAGCAGGATGAAGAAACAGGGCACTGGCATGCGATGCACCACCCATTTACAGCCCCAAAACCGGAGGAAATGGATCTTTTAGAATCCAATCCAGGAGCGGTACACGCTAACGCATACGATTTAGTACTCAATGGAAACGAAATTGGTGGAGGATCCATTCGTATTCACGACAGAGGGGTTCAAGAGCGCATGTTTAAACTTTTAGGATTTACAGAGGAGGAAGCAAAGGCACAGTTCGGATTTTTGATGGACGCCTTCCAATACGGAGCACCACCACACGGTGGAATCGCTTTTGGTTTGGACCGTTTAGTTGCTATCCTGGGTGGACAAGAGTCTATTCGAGATTTTATAGCCTTTCCAAAAAACAATGCAGGAAGAGATGTGATGATCGACGCACCAGCATCTTTAAGTGAGGATCAATTAGATGAATTAAATCTGCGTATTAACCTTCAGAACTAACTCCTCAATGGAGCAAAAGTTTACATATTACCTCAAGCGATTCCTCGTATGGAGAGCGAAACACATCTCTGAGAAACGATTTATACTTATTCTCTCTGGCGTCATAGGGTTTACATCAGGAATCGGTGCGGTACTATTAAAAAACCTCACACATTTTATTCAGTGGTTACTCGAAGGTAAAATCGTTGAAGACGTCCATAATGCCTTCTACTTTGTTTTTCCGCTCATCGGTTTTGTCCTCGCTTTTGCAGTGATGAAATACGTGATTAAACACAAAATTTCTCATGGGATTCCAACCACATTACACAGTATTTCTAAGGAAAAAGGGAAACTAAAACGATATCAAATGTTCGGTTCAATTCTAACAGCTCCTCTTACCGTAGGGTTTGGTGGTTCTGTTGGACTTGAGGGACCAACCGTTTCTACTGGAGCAGCGATTAGTTCTAATATCGCACAAATGCTTCACCTCAATCAAAAAAACAGAAACCTACTCATCGGTGCTGCTGCAGCAGGAGCCTTATCCTCTATCTTTAAAGCTCCAATTGCAGCCATCATTTTTGCAGTAGAGGTTTTTAGTTTGGATTTAACCGTGGTTTCCATGTTACCGCTTTTGATTGCATCAGTTTCTGCCATTCTAACATCCTATCTTTTCTTCGGATCTCAAACCATTTTACCCTTTGAAATCACTCAGGGATTTACAGCAAAACACCTTCCCTTTTATTTATTATTAGGGGCAGCTACTGGACTCGTGTCCATTTATTTTACGTTCATCTATGAGCGTATTCAAAATTTATTTGAAAAATTAAAGTCCTCAAAACTCAAATTAATCGTTGGAGGAATTTCTTTAGGAGCGATACTTTTTCTTTTTCCTTCCCTTTATGGAGAGGGCTTTGAAGTCATCAACCAATTACTCGAGGGTAATTACAACTTGGATCTTTTTAGTACACTGGATTGGTTTTCTGACAGTGCATACGGTTTGTTGCTACTCTTGTTGATTATAGGTCTTTTAAAAATTGTCGCTACTTCGATCAGTTTTGGAGCTGGCGGTGTTGGTGGAATTTTTGCTCCTACACTTTTTATGGGAGCAGTCTTTGGTCATCTTGTGGCTAAAATTATACATATGACCGGCTTGTCAACCTCTGTTTCCACTTCAAATTTTACCCTACTTGGAATGAGCGGACTTATGGCTGGTGTCTTACACGCTCCGCTGACAGCCATCTTCTTAATTGCAGAAGTTACTGGAGGATACGAATTATTTATTCCTTTAATGATCACCTCTGCAATGGGTTATGCCATTACCAAAATGGTCATGCCACACTCTGTATATACCATGGAACTCGGTCGAAAAGGCGATTTGATCACTCACGATAAGGATCACGCCGTATTGACCTTAATGGATATTGATTCGGTTATAGAAACCAATTTCATCCCGGTTCACCCTACCATGAATCTCGGTGAAATAATCCATTCGGCCGTTGTCAAATCAAAGCGTAATATCTTTCCAGTCATTGATCCCGATAACAAACAGTTCTTAGGGGTCATTCTCTTAGATGACATTCGTTCTAAAATGTTTAAACCAGAACTCTACAACGAAATCTTTGTTGCAGAAATCATGCATTCAGCTCCAGATCTCATCGATCTAGAAAAAGACAAAATGACCTATATTATGGATAAATTTGAACGTTCTGGCGCTTGGAATTTACCTGTTGTAAAAAATGGCGAATATCAAGGCTTTATCTCAAAATCAAAGCTTCTTACCGCCTACAGAAGAAAATTGATTCACTTTACTAGATAATGAAAAAGTTACTCCTACTTGCATCTCTTTTATGCCTCTCGAGCATTTTATACGGTTTCTATATCAAAGACGGCCAAGAAACAACAGATGGTGATTTTTATATAGGTATGGGAACTGCATTGCTTTTCTTAGTGATTATGCCCGTTTTCGTAATTGTAGCCTCCAAGGGCAAAAAGATGAAAGATTATACCCTAAGCAAAGAAAACATTGAAAAAATGAGAGAAAACCAAGAAAATAGCTAATATTTTCGTATAATTTTTTCATTTTTTTTAAAATAATCTTTAAGCTATTATTAAAAGCCTACATTTGCATCATAATTTTTTAATATATATTAATGACTGGAACAGTAAAATTTTTTAATGAATCTAAAGGTTATGGATTCATTACTAACGACGAAAACGGAAGCGATGTATTCGTACACGTAACCGCTTTAAACGGCATCGAACTTAAAGAAGGAGACAAAGTCTCTTACGATGAAGAAGATGGAAAAAAAGGAACCGTTGCCGTAAATGTAGATCTTATTGATTAATTTCTTTTTGAATGCATAGAACGCTAATCCTCGAATGAATTTCGGGGATTTTTTTTGTTTAAATAGTTCGTCCTAGGTTCTTTTTTGACTAAAAAAACTTTTTAGAAGTTCCGATGCTTCATCTTTCATCACCCCTGAAACGATCTCTGTTTTTGGATGTAGATTTACCCCTAATGCAAGGCCTCCTCTTTTGGGATCAGAGGCTCCGTAAACAATTTTTTTTAGTTGACTCCAGTAGAGCGCTCCACTACACATCACACAAGGTTCTAATGTGACATAAAGCGTGCATTGATTGAGGTATTTTCCTCCTAAAAAATTACTCGCTGCTGTGATCGCTTGCATCTCAGCATGCGCTGTAACATCGGTGAGTTGCTCAGTGAGGTTATGAGCTCTAGCGATGATGCGATCATCGACGACAATGACAGCCCCAACTGGAACCTCGCCCTTATCAAAGGCGATATGAGCTTCCTCTAAAGCTCGTTTCATAAAGTAGTTGTCGTCAAATGGATTCATCCGATAAAGATATGTTTTTATAGGATGGTACAAAAACATATCTTTGATACAAATTATTACTATGATTCGATGGTTAGCTACCTTTATCGGCTATGCTTTACTCAGATTTCCAGGAGCCATTTTAGGGTTTTTAATCGGTAGTTTTATCGATCAATTCCAAAAGGGAGGTTCTGGAACTATTTATACAACTTCTCGAAGGGTTTCATCTCAAGATTTTGAGGTACATCTGTTGTCGCTTTGTGCGATTGTGATTAAAGCGGATGGAGAAGTCTCCGACGCTGAACGTCAATACGTTCAACAGTACTTTATACGAACCTATGGTCCAGCGAGAGCCAACCGTATTTTCAAGACTTTTAACTCTGCTGTTGACAAAAAAGACATCAATGCTCAAAAGATTTGTTTGGAACTCAATGGGATGGTATCTTACCCCATGAGATTGCAACTCTTACATTTTTTATTTGCAATCGCTCACAGTGATGGAGCGGTTCATCCAAAAGAATTGGAACGCCTCACCGAAATTGCCTCCTACTTAAAAATCAAAACCCTTGATTTTAGATCGATTAAAGCGATGTTTGTGGTATCGACGACCTCTTCCTATGAAATCTTAGAGATTTCAAAATCTGCAACAGATGCAGAGGTCAAAAAAGCCTATAGAGATATGGCTAAAAAATACCATCCTGATCGCGTCAATACTGAGGATGAAGCCATTAAAAAAGGGGCTGAAGAAAAATTTAAACAAGTGGGGCAGGCTTATCAGGCCATCTGTAAAGAACGAGGAATATGATAGAAACAATACTATTTTATATCAAATTAGGAGTCTTACATGTTTTGGATTTAGGAGCGTACGATCATTTGCTGTTTCTATCAGCCATGGCGCTACCCTTTAGTTTTTCTAAAAACAAAACCCTTTTTTACTTGGTAAGTGTATTTACAATCACACACTGTACTTCTCTAGCCTTATCGACCTATGAAGTGCTCGAAGTCAATACGGCTGTCATCGAATTTTTAATCCCTTTGAGCATTCTGTTAATGGTGGTGTTTGATATCCTATACACTCAAAAATTAAATAGCAAAAGTCTGAGATTTCATTTGATTGCAACGGCCTTATTTGGACTCATTCACGGTTTTGGATTCTCTAATTATTTCAAGATGCTTATGGGTCAAACCCAAGACAAAATCAAGGGGCTGATTTCATTTGCTATTGGTCTTGAAATCGCTCAACTCATCATCATTTTAATGGTTGTTGTAGCAGTAGTATTCCTAACTAAAACTTCGTTGCAAAAGCAGCAGATTATAAAATGGAGTGCACTCCTTATCGGGGTACTTACGTTGCCACTCTTATACGGCACCTTCACTTCTCTCTTCAACTAATTTGAAGCTTTGAACAATTAGTCTTAAATTGGCCCAATCAATATGATGAGCAAGGATAAAAAACAACTAAAATACGACACTGCCTATTTGAAAATGGCAAGAGAATGGGGAGCCCTTTCTTACTGTAAGCGCAAACAAGTAGGTGCGATTATGGTCAAGGAGCGAATGATTATCTCTGATGGCTACAATGGAACCCCTTCTGGCTTTGAGAATTTTTGTGAGGACGAAGAAGGATATACCAAATGGTATGTTTTACATGCAGAGGCCAATGCCATCTCAAAGGTTGCCTCATCAACACATTCTTGTAAAGGGGCTACATTGTACATCACCCTATCACCCTGTAAGGAATGCAGTAAGCTCATTCATCAATCAGGAATTAAAAGAGTGGTTTACGCCAATGCCTATAAAGATCTTTCTGGAATTAAGTTTTTAGAAGCTGCAGGAGTAGCAACCCTGCACTTGCCCTTTGAAGACTAATTGAAGTTTGGTTTTCTTTTGTTTAAAAAAGCATCGGTACCTTCCTTAAAATCATCGGTGCCAAAACAGTGACCAAAATTTTCAATTTCACGTTGAAAACCTGCATCTTGATCGTATGCATTAATAGCATCAATTGCATTGCTAATTGCCGAAGCTGAATTTTTTGAAATCTTTGTCGCCAATTTGATTACAGCATCCATTAGCTCATCTTGTGGAACTACTGAATTAACCAATCCCCAATCACAGGCCTTCTTTGCGTCAATCATCGTAGCGGCACTAATGAGTTCCAAGGCTCTTCCTTTTCCGATGAGCTTGGGAAGTCGCTGTGTCCCTCCATAACCTGGAATGAGCCCTAAAGATACTTCTGGAAGTCCCATTAAGGCATTTTCACTAGCGATTCGAATATGAGATGCCATGGCGAGTTCGAGCCCTCCTCCAAGTGCATAACCATTGATCGCTGCAATCACAATCTTTGGACACATCTCAATCTTATCAAACAATTCCTCTTGTCCTCTCTGAGCTAATTCTTGTCCCTCTTGGGATGAAAAATGAGCGAACTCAGCAATATCAGCACCTGCCACAAATGCCTTGTCCCCTTCTCCAGTAATTACAATCACTCGTGTAGAAGAATTATGGCTCAATTCATCGATAGCAAAGCCCAGCTCTGCAATGGTTTCTCTGTTGAGGGCATTGAGTTTTTTGGGACGATTGATCACTATTATAGCAATCTTTTGGTCTACAGTTATTTTTACATTACGATAGTTCATATTAAAGGGCTTTTAAAGGTATTTCAATGGTAAAAACAGTCCCCCTTCCTAATTGGCTTTCACAGGATATTGTTCCCATATAGTTTTCTACGATCGATTTGACCATTCCGAGCCCTAGTCCCATACCCGAACTCTTTGTAGTAAATTTAGGCTCAAAGATCTTTTGAATATACTCAGGAGCTATGCCCTTGCCGTTGTCTTTAATAATGATTTTGAAGTGGCTCTTTAAATTTAGAATCTCGACCTCAATCAAAGGGTTTTGTTGTTCATCACAGGCATGAATAGCATTCTTAACTAAATTATTAATGATGCGAATGAGTTGCGTACGATCAAACTTTACCAATAAATCAGCATCACTTGATTTAAAGTGAATATAGGGCTTTGAAAATAATGAAAGTGCCAAACTCGTAATCTTATTGACGTCAATTTCTTCGTTTTGTTGGGCAGGCATCTGAGCAAAATCTGAAAAAGCTGAAGCGATATAACTAAGAGTATCTATTTGTTCCAATAGAATCTGTGTGTGTTCTCGAAGTTCCTCTTTGGCATTGGGCCCCTTTGGATCAAACTGTTGTTCGAATAATTGTAAGTTTAATCGCATTGGAGTCAATGGGTTTTTAATTTCATGAGCTACCTGTTTGGCCATTTCTCTCCATGCCTGTTCGCGTTCACTTTTAGCGAGCTTTTCAGCACTGGCTTTGAGCTGGTCAATCATCGAATTATAAGCATCTATAAACACCTTCATTTCAGGACTGACTTGTGTTGCCTCTATTTTTTTAAATCGTTTATCTAAATCGGTGTGCTCTAAGGTTTCTGAAATCGTTTTAAACGATTTGGTTATATACGATGAAAACAAAAGTGATATCCCAATAGCAATCATCAAAAGAATTACATATCCAAGCGTCAATCGTATCAAAAACTCATTGAGCTCTTTATCGTTAAAACTATTGTCCTGATAATAGGGAAGGTGGAGAATACAGATGGGCACCCCCTTTTGATCCACGACAAATCGATACGATGAAAGATAATCGACACCTTTGATGTTGGTTTCGTTCACATGTCGATCTCTGTTGGTTTCTAAAACTTCTAAAATAGAAGCTGGAACACTCACTGGTGTTGGTATCAATTCTTGATCATACATCCCGGTAGCCAAAAGTTCCCCCTCTAAAGAATAGACATTAAAATTGATGTTTTGAATATACGATATGGCTGTTACCTCATCTCTCAAATAATCTTTAAGCGATTTGGATTCATCCCAGTGATTGTGTTCTAGAATACTTAAAATACTTCGTTCTAATTGGGATTCCTTTCGCTCTAAACGATCTTGGTGATAGTCTTTAGCCTGTTCGGTATATTGATAAATAGTAATCCCTGCGATGAGAGCGGAAGCCACTAGCACCAAGGCGATCATGGTCATAAATATTCTAACTCGTAAGGAACTGTTCTTCATATCATACGATTTTCAATGACTAAGGTAGTAAAAAGCAGGATTTAAACGAATGGAACAGGAAAGGCTTTAACCTTTATTTAAGGGAATGCTTGAAGTAGTTCTAAGCATTTTTAATTATTTTTGCATTCTAAAAAATTTGATTATGTATCCAGAAGAATTAATAGTACCGATGAGAGCAGAGCTCTCACAAAGAGGATTTCAAGATTTATATACTGCAGAGGAAGTTGTAGCAGCGCTTTCCAAAGAAGGAACAACCTTACTCGTGGTCAACTCAGTTTGTGGGTGTGCTGCAGGAGCAGCCAGACCAGCAGCTGTAATGAGCTTAGCCAATGATAAAACTCCTGATAACTGCTGTGCTGTTTTTGCTGGAGTTGATTTTCAGGCGGTAGAAAAAGCGAGAGAACTTATGTTGCCTTTCCCTCCTTCATCTCCTTCAATTGCCCTGTTTAAAGATGGGGAGTTGGTTCATATGATTGAAAGACATCATATCGAAGGAAGACCTGCAGACTTAATCGCTGAAAACTTAAAAGCAGCTTATAACGAATTCTGTTAAGCTTGAGTAAACTCTTAGCCTATCCACTGAGTATCGTGTACAATCTGTTTTTTGGATTGACACTCTTAGTGTTTCACCCTATTCAGTGGATATGCTTCACTATTTTTGGATACCAAGCGCATAAAGCTTCGGTGTCCATTATGAATTTTTTTCTGGTGCTCTGGACTAGAATCTTAGGGACCCGATACAGTTATTTTTCTGAGGAACAAGTACCAAAGGGAAAAGCTGTCATCATCGTTGCCAATCATCAAAGTCTTTACGATATTCCCTATATTATATGGAAACTCAGAAGTCTCCATCCTAAGTTTGTGGCTAAAAAAGAACTCGGCAAAGGCATTCCATCGGTCTCCTACAACCTCAAATACGGTGGATCAGTCCTTATCGACCGAAAAAGCGCTGATCAATCACTCAAGGCAATAGCTTCGCTGGGGACATCTATTGAAAAACACAAAAGAGCCGCTGTTATTTTTCCAGAAGGGACGCGTTCTAAGGACGGTCAACCGAGAAAGTTCAAAAGAGGTGGTCTAAAAATTCTAATGGAAAGCAGCCCCAATGCTGTGATCCTACCCATCAGTATCAGTAATTCCTGGAAAATGCACCGCTTCGGTGCCTTCCCAAATGGAATTGGAGTACATTTAAAGTTTTATCTTCACGCTCCGATTGAGAACAGTGGAGACTCTGAAATAATCATCGACAAAGTAGAACAACTCATTAAATCAGGAATTCAGAACCATGACTAAACTCAACAAAAAGGGAGTGCTTATCATCAATTTAGGTTCCCCTAAAAGTCCAACTGCAAAGGATGTTAAACCTTATTTAGCAGAATTTTTAATGGATGAACGCGTCATCGATCTTCCAAAACTTTTGAGAACTTTTTTAGTGAAAGGAATCATTTTAAATGTGAGGCCTAAAAAATCTGCAAAGGCTTACAAAAAAATATGGTGGGAAGAAGGTTCTCCATTGGTTGTGATTTCAGAACGATTTACAGAAAAACTCAGAAATGCGATTGATATCCCTGTAGCACTAGGGATGCGCTATGGAGAGATGAGTATTCAAAAGGCGCTACAAGAACTCCAAGAACAAGGAGTTGCAGAGGTGTACGTGATTCCGATGTACCCTCAGTACGCTATGAGTTCTTATGAAACAGTAGAAGTCAAAACAAAGGAGGTTCAAGAGGCGTTTTTTCCACATATGAAACTCAACTTTAAAAAAGCATTTTATCAAGACGCTGATTATATTGAGGTCTTAGCCAAGGATGTCCAACAGAAAATAAAAGGAAAAGACTACGACCATATTCTTGTTTCCTATCACGGAGTTCCCGAGCGACACATTCGAAAAGGCGATGTGACCAAATCGCATTGTAAAATGGATGGAAGCTGTTGTGTTACGGACTCTAAAGCCCATGAATTTTGCTATAAACATCAATGTGTGACCACAACGATCAAACTTCGAGAAGCCCTTGGTGAATCAGAGCAAAACCTCACTCATTCGTTTCAATCACGACTAGGTTCTGATGCCTGGATCAAACCCTATACTGATAAAGAATTTGAGCGATTAGCAAAAGAAGGAAAGAAAAAACTTTTAGTCATTACACCTGCTTTTGTAGCCGACTGTTTAGAAACACTGGAAGAAATTGCCATGGAAGGAAAAGAGCAGTTTATAGAAGCTGGAGGGGATACATACGAACACATCAGCTGTCTTAATGATGCGGATCCATGGGTTGCAACTGTTGCCAGTTGGGTTCATAATTGGAACGAAGGCTCCTCCGCCACTGATCTCTAGATTCATCTCAGTTTTGGGAAACCTGTGGCACAGGTGCCTTTGCTTTTGAAACCACTATTCAAATGTGATAATTTTTTACTATTTTAGTTTAGTTCATCTTGTACTAACTAAAACCTTCTGACAATGAAAAAAATTACCCACATTAGTTTACTTGTTTTTGTTGCACTATTCCTAATGCCCACTCAACAAATTTCAGCGCAACGAAAAAGCAAAAAACAAGCCACAACTTCTTATGAAGAAGAACTTTATAGCAGTTTGGAATACCGACTTGTAGGTCCTTTTAGAGGAGGACGATCCGCTGCAGTTACTGGAGTTCCGGGACAAAATAATTTGTACTATATGGGAACTACCGGTGGTGGAGTATGGAAAACTACAGACGCAGGAACTACTTGGGAAAACATATCAGATGGATTCTTTGGAGGGTCCATTGGATCTGTTGCTGTAGCTCCTTCGGATCACAATACCATTTACGTTGGAGGTGGTGAAGGCACCATTAGAGGGAATGTATCCTCAGGCTACGGTGTCTACAAAAGTATCGACGCAGGTAAGACCTGGAATCATATCGGCCTGCCAAACTCAAGACACATTCCAAGAATCAGAATCAATCCAACGAACCCGGACATCGTCTATGCTGCCGTTCTTGGAAATATCTACAAACCAAATGCTGACAGAGGAGTCTATAAAAGTACCGATGGAGGAAGAACTTGGAGAAAGACTCTTTTTGCTAACGGACAAGCAGGTGCTGTTGATTTGATCATCGATCCAAATAATGCACGTATTCTTTACGCTTCTACTTGGAGAATACAACGCACTCCTTACAGCATGGATTCAGGAGGAGATGGTTCAGCTCTTTGGAAGTCAACCGATGCCGGTGAAACTTGGACCGAGATATCAAAAAACAAAGGGTTTGCTAAAGGTACTCTTGGAATTATTGGAGTCACCGTATCTCCTTTAAATTCTGATCGCGTTTGGGCCATTGCTGAAAACAAAGAGCAAGGAGGACTCTACCGTTCAGAAGATGGCGGTGAAACATGGACTCAAATTAACTCCGAACGAAAACTGAGACAACGAGCTTGGTATTACACCAAGGTCTATGCAGATACTCAAGACCTCAATACGGTTTATGTGATGAATGTACAGTATCACAAATCGACAGATGGAGGTAAGACCTTTAGTACGCACAATGCTCCTCATGGAGATCACCATGATTTGTGGATTGATCCTGAAAACAATCAACGCATGATTATCGCCGATGATGGGGGTGGTCAAGTATCTAATGATGGCGGTGGAACCTGGTCTACTTATGGGAATCAACCGACTGCTCAGTTCTATAGAGTCACTACCGACAATAGTGTTCCTTATAAGATTTTAGCGGCGCAGCAAGACAATTCTACAGTTCGAATCAATCACCGCTCTGATGGGCGTTTCATTTCTGAAGATGATTGGGAAGCTACTGCAGGAGGAGAATCTGCTCATATTGCAGTAGACCCGCTTAATAACGATATCGTTTACGGAGGATCTTATGACGGTTTTTTAACCAGAGTCAATCACAAAAATGGAACTACAAGAGGAATCAATGTTTGGCCTGATAACCCGATGGGAGCTGGAGCTGAGGCGATGAAATACCGTTTCCAATGGAATTTTCCAATACAGTTTTCTAGACATAATCCAAAGGCTTTATACACCCTTTCGAACCACGTACACCGTTCTACAAATGAAGGACAAAGTTGGGAAGTGCTCTCTGGAGATCTCACCAGAAATGAACCTTCCAAATTAAAATCAAGTGGAGGTCCCATCACTCAAGACAACACCTCTGTTGAATATTACGGAACCTTATTCGCGATGGATGAAAGCCCCCTTAAAGAAGGAATTCTATGGGTAGGATCTGATGATGGATTAGTTCACATTTCAAAAGACAATGGAGCAACTTGGACCAATGTGACTCCAAAACAAATGCCAACTTGGGCAATGGTCAACAGCATTGATGCTTCTCACTTTGATGAGGGTTCTGCCTATATCGCGGCCACCTTGTACAAAGAAGGAGATTTTAGACCCTACCTCTATAAAACATCCGATTACGGAGCTACATGGACTACCATTACGTCTGGAATTGATGCTGAGCATTTCACCAGAGTTGTACGAGCAGATCCAAAGCGCAAAGGCTTACTTTACGCGGGTACCGAAACAGGAATGTACATCTCATTTGACGACGGTACTAGCTGGAAACCATTCCAACTCAATTTACCCATTGTTCCTATTACAGACCTTACGATCAAAGACAACAATCTCATTGTTGCAACTCAGGGAAGAGCCTTGTGGATCATTGACGATCTAACTGTATTGCACCAATTAAATTCCAATACAACCGATAAGGCTGTTCTTTACGCTCCTAAAGATTCTTATAGAACAAAAGGTGGTGGCGGAAGAGCATCTAAAACTGCAGGAACCAATCACCCTAATGGTGTCATTACGCATTTTTACCTTCCTAAAGCGGATTCAAAAGTATCCCTTCGATTTACGAACGCTGCAGGAGATACTTTGGCTACCTACGGAACTGAAGAGAAGAAAAACAAACTCAAAATTGCAAAAGGAGGGAACACCTTTGTTTGGGATACAAGAGGTTTAGGAGCCAAAAGATTGGATGGCATGATTCTCTGGTGGGCCAATCTCAATGGACCCAAAGCAGTTCCAGGAACCTATGCTGTTCACTTAGAAGTAGATGGAGTGTCTCAAAAACAAGACTTTGAAATTGTAGCAGATCCAAGAACTGAATCCAGTATTGAAGGAATGCAACAACAATACGATTTCATCACTAAGGTCAATACCACCATCAATAAGGCACATGAAGCTATTGAAACTATTAGAGCGACCAACAAACAATTGGCTGCATTTGAGAAGCAATACGAAGATGATGAGTCAGTGAGTGATTTAGTTGAAAAAGCGAAAGCCATGGCTGATTCTCTTTCAGAAGTTGAGAAGACCTTGTATCAAACTCAGAACAGATCTGGTCAAGATCCACTCAATTTCCCGATCAAGCTTACCAACAAACTAGGGCACTTAAATTCTTTGGTTGGATTGGATGATTTCCCACCAACTGAGCAAGATGAAGCTGTTCGAGTGGAACTTACTGAGAAAGTTGAAGCGGCTCTTGAAATCTTTAATAAATCGCTTAAAGAAGACGTGGATGCATTTAATACAGAATTTAATTCAAGAGGCTTAAAATTCTTGTTTGTGGAAGAATAAAATAAGTTAGATTTGCATTGACTGGGGGGATTAGCTCAGTTGGCTAGAGCGCTTGCCTGGCAGGCAAGAGGCCACCGGTTCGAATCCGGTATTCTCCACTTCATCAAATCCCTTATGATGCCTACAAAACCCCGAATTAATTCGGGGTTTTTGTTTGTCTTGTAATTTGAAAACCTGCAAGGTTCTTGCAAGGCTTTAGTTTGATATACAATTAAAATAGAACGATTCCTTAAATGAACTCTTGGGACAGGGGTAGATTTTTCATTAGATTCTAAGTATCTTTAGGAAATTCCTGCTGTAAAGGAAATCAATACAGATTTTAAAGTTTCTATCAAGAAAACTCCTATGATCGTCTATTAGATTCATAATGATGTTTCAGTAATTAAACTTTAAGTCTAGTTGCTTTACTAATCTTTTGAGCATACCTATGAAAATTCTTCTTACCGGTGCAAACGGATATATTGGAAAACGACTGCTTACTGTCTTAATTGACTTAAAGCACGAGGTTGTTTGTTGTGTTAGAGATGAACAACGATTTTCTAAAGAATTGAAAGACCACCCCTTAGTTCAAGTGATCGAAGTTGATTTATTAAAAAAAGAAACTCTCAACACGCTTCCAAAGGATATTCAAGGGGCTTATTATTTGGTGCACTCTATGTCGTCTCATGAAAATTATACCTCATTGGAGGCTCAATGTGCAGAAAATTTCAGCGCTTATTTAGAAACAACTTCGATTGAGCACTTAATTTATTTAAGCGGAATCGTTAATAGCTCTAATCTTTCCAAGCATTTAAGTTCAAGAAAAAATGTAGAACTCTTGCTATCAAGAGGTTCTTATAACACTACAACGCTTAGAGCGGGAATAATTATTGGTTCTGGGAGTGCCTCCTTTGAAATTATAAGAGACCTTATTGAAAAACTTCCCCTTATGATTGCTCCTAAATGGTTGCTTACCAAATGTCAACCTATTGGAATTAGTGATGTCTTATTGTTTTTGAGTAGAACACTTTTTCAAAAAGAAACCTACAATAAAAGCTATGATATAGGGGGACCCGATGTGCTTTCATATAAGGAAATGTTATATGGTTTTGCAGCAACCAGAGGGTTAAAACGGTTTATTTATACAGTTCCTGTGATGACCCCTAGATTATCATCTTATTGGCTGTACTTTGTTACTTCTACTTCATACAAATTAGCCGTTTCACTTGTAGAGAGTATGAATGTTGAAGTTACCTGTCAACCTTCTCAGAT
>Ga0233451_10000819_pt1 | contig 30901 bp, 27 predicted proteins | sample 011ome_29_FD_183052 | JGI IMG/M metagenome (GOLD analysis project Ga0233451, IMG submission 183052) | Coastal salt marsh microbial communities from the Groves Creek Marsh, Skidaway Island, Georgia - 011504CT (spades assembly) | ecosystem: Environmental > Aquatic > Marine > Intertidal zone >... | reverse complement strand
GAAGGGCTTGAGCTCACCGCTGCGCTACTGGAGCTGCACGCTCAACGCATGCGGATGGCCGACCGGCAGCTGCATCTGGCCGACAGGTTCGCCGCCGCCCACCCGGGGGTGCCGGTGGGAACGGTCAGCGCACTCGCCGGCGACGTGCATGATCTGGCCGGGCTGCGCGAGGTCGGTGGCCTGCTGGCCGACATCACGTCCGAGGGGGCTCATCGGGACCAGCGGGACTGACGCGGAGGACGCGGGCGCCGCGGCGTCGCTACCGCCCTGGATCAGCTGGCGCGCTCAGACGTGCCCGTGAGGATCTGCTGGCGCTCGTACTCGTCCTGAGCGGTCTGCAGCAGGTGACGCCACGACGTCACGTTGGGACGGCGCCGCAGGAGGGCGCGACGCTCGCGCTCGGTCATCCCTCCCCAGACACCGAACTCCACCCGATTGTCGAGGGCGTCGGCCAGGCACTCCGTGCGCACGACGCAGCCCACGCAGATGGCCTTGGCGCGGTTCTGCGCAGCACCTTGAACGAAAAGGGAGTCCGGATCGGTCGTGCGACAAGCGGCTTCAATGGCCCAATCGGCGTCTATCGGCATACGAGTGATACCCCTCCGTTGATCACGTGCCGCCGGACGTTACGCCTCTGGACACCCCGTAGAAAGGTTCTTTAGAATCAGTTGCTATTAGTTCATTTGAACTATATGTCGTAGATGTGTCGCAGACTTGGGTCGACCGGGTGCGCCCTGCGTCACGAATGGGAACCCGGACGCCTACCCTGATCGTCTGATGAGCATGCACCAGCCACCCGGCCACCGTCCAGGCCCCCTGGGGATCCTGGCCCGGGTGGGCGGCATCATCGCCATCGCCGTCGTCGCCGGCGTGCTGTTCGCGTTCATGCTGCTGCCGTTCGTCGGAGGCGTCGGCGTCCTGACCCGCGATGTCGTCAAGGACTTCCAGAGCCTGCCGGACTCCCTCAGCACCCCGCCACTGCCACAGCGAACGCTCATCCTCGCCGCCGACGGATCCGTCCTGGCGACGCTGTACTACCAGAACCGCGTCGAGATTCCCCTCGAGAGCATCAGCCCGTTCATGCGCCAGGCCACGGTCGCGATCGAGGACGCACGCTTCCTCGACCACAACGGCGTCGACTTCCGCGGCATCATGCGGTCGCTGGCCACCAACGTCGAACAGGGACAGATCGAGCAGGGAAGCTCGACGCTGACGATGCAGTACGTCAAGAACGTTCTCGTCAACCAGGCCACCAGCGCCGATGCACTGGACGAGGCTCGCGGCGACAGTGCCGCCCGCAAGCTCCGCGAGGTTCGCTACGCGCTCGGACTCGAGAAGATCTTCACCAAGGGCGACATCCTCGAGCGCTATCTGAACATCGCGTACTTCGGCGCCGGGGCCTACGGGGTGGAGGCCGCAGCACGTCGCTACTTCTCCAAGCCGGCCTCGCAGCTGAGCATCGCCGAGGCCGCGACCCTCGCGGGCATCGTCCAGCAGCCCACCGCCTTCGATCCACTGCGCAACCCCGACTTGAGCGCCACGCGACGAAATGTCGTTCTGCGCCGCATGGCCGACCTCGGCTACATCACCCGCGCACAGGCCGATCGCGCAGCCCTGGTGCCCATGACCGCGATGCTCAAACCGACCACGACGAACAACGGATGCACGTCGTCCTGGGCGCCGTTCTTCTGCGACTACGTCGTCCAGACGATCCGCAAGGATTCCGCATTCGGTGCGACACCCGAGGAGCGTGAGGCCTTCCTCCGGCGAGGTGGGTACACGATCCGCACCACGCTGGAGCCCCAGGCCCAGAACGGGGCATTCGACACCGTCACCGGCTACATCCCCATCAAGGACAAGAGCAGGCGGGCAGCCGCAATCTCCATGGTCGAACCCGGCACCGGACACATTCTCGCGATGGCGCAGAACCGCGAGTGGGGGACCGAGGGCCGCGGCAAGACGACCTACAACTACAACGTCGACCGGGCCATGGGCGGCACGATCGGCATGCAGGCCGGCTCCATCTTCAAGGTGTTCCCGATGGCAGCGGCGCTCGAGATGGGCATCTCTCCGAGCGAGTACATCTCATCACCGAGTCCCAAGACGTTCAACGACTTCGTCGACTGCGAGACGGGCGAGAAGTTCGCCCCCGTCACCGTCCGCAACAGCACCACATCCGGAACCCTCGACATGGCGCGGGCAACCGCCTACTCCACGAACACCTACTTCATGACCCTCGAGGAGCGCACCGGCATCTGCCGCCCCGCGGAGATCGCCGAGTCGATGGGCGTTTACCTGGGCAACGGCGATCCGCTGCTTCGCGTCCCCACTCTGGCGATCGGGACCATGGAGGTGACGCCCCTTGCGATGGCGAATGCGTACGCCACCTTCGCGGCGCACGGCATCTACTGCGAACCCGTTGCCATCCTCGACATCCGGGACCGGGATGGCAACGCGATCCCCACGCCGGACGGCGACTGCCGCCGGGTTCTCAAGCGTGACGTCGCCGACACCGTCACCGTCATGCTCAATGGCGTCGTGGACGGCTACATCGGCGGACGCACCGGTGCTGCCATGGCTCTGGACAGTCGCGAGGCCGCCGGCAAGACCGGAACGACCAACGAGTCCGCGGCCGTCTGGTTCGCCGGCTACACGCCCCAGATCGCAGCGGCAGCCTGGGTCGGTGATCCGCGCGGCGGCTTCGCCTATCCGATGAAGGACGTCACGATCAACGGCCGCTACTACTCGCAGGTGTACGGCGGAACCCTGCCCGGACCCATCTGGCACGACTCGATGGAGCTCGCCCTCGCCGGGACCGAGCCGCTCAACTTCGACGTCAAGGCGATCGACGGGCTGTCGACGCAGCGCTACAACCCGGCTCCCACGACGAGCGCGCCGGCCGAGGATGAGATCCCGACGTTCGACAACTCCGAGACGGTCACCGACGCCGAACCAGCGCCCGCTGACGGCGCTGCGGAGGAGCCCGCATTCGAGCCCGCTCCGGCTGATCCGGCCGATCCGGCAGCCGGGCAGGAATTCGGCCCGCAGTAGACGTGCAGCCGGGCTACATGCCGAGGGCTGCCTTCACCTTCCCGGCCACGACGCCACCGTCGGCACGTCCCTTCACCTGCGGCTGGACCAGCTTCATGACCGCTCCCATGGCGGCGCCACCCGTTGCGCCGCCCGCGGCCACCTCGGCCACCGCCGCGTCGACGATGGCCTGGACGTCGGCGTCCGCGAGGGGCTGGGGAAGGTAGCGGGCGATGACCTCGAGCTCGGAGCGCTCACGATCGGCCAGCTCGGGGCGGTCTGCCGCGTCGTAGGCCTCGGCCGACTCACGGCGCTTCTTCGCCTCACGGCCGAGAACAGTCAGGACGTCGTCATCGGTGAGCTCCCGAGCCTCCTTGCCTGCCACCTCCTCGTTGGTGACGGCGGTCAGGACCATGCGCAGGGTCGCGGACGTGACTTCGTCGCGCGCCTTGATGGCAGTGGTGAGATCGGCCTTCAGCTGGTCCTTGAGAGCGCTCATGAGGGCATTGTGGCACCGCGGGCCCAGCCACGACTTCAGCGGCAGCCGTCCCGCATGGGACGATGACGGCATGCATCCCCTGTCTCGACTGGCGCTCGGCACCTTCGCCGTCGGGGCTGCGGGCATCGCCTATGCGCGATGGGAGGCGCAGGCCTACACCCTGCGACGGGTGAGCGTCCCGGTTCTGCCGACGGGCCAGCGCCCGATGCGGATCCTGCACCTTTCGGACCTGCACCTGATCCCCGGCCAGGTGAAGAAGGTCAGCTGGGTGCAGTCCCTGCGAGCTCTGCAGCCTGATGCCGTCGTGGTCACCGGCGACTTCCTGTCTCATCAGGACGCCATTCCCCACGTGCTGGACGCGCTGGACCCGCTCTTCGGGGTGCCGGGGGCGTTCGTGCTCGGCAGCAACGACTACTACGCCCCGCGGCCGCTGAATCCCGCGAAGTACCTGCGCGGGCCATCGCAGCTCGAGCCCAAGCGGGCCATGCTGCCCTGGCAGGACCTCGTCGACGGACTCACCGGAAGCGGCTGGCAGGACCTGGGCAACAAGCGCACGACGATGGCGATAGACGGCCGTCGCATCGACGTCCGTGGAGTCGACGATCCGCACATCAGCCGCGACCGGTACGACGAGGTCGCCGGACCCTTCGCGGACGACGCCGATCTCACTCTGGGGGTCACCCACGCCCCCTACCTGCGCGTCCTCGATGCGATGGCCGCCGACGGTGCCGATCTGGTGCTCGCCGGCCACACCCACGGCGGCCAACTGTGCGTTCCGGGTGTCGGGGCGCTGGTCACCAACTGCGACCTGCCCCGCAGTCAGGCGAAGGGGCTGTCGTCCCACGATGGCTCCGCGCTGCATGTGTCAGCCGGCATGGGGACGTCCCCGTATGCGCCAGTGCGCTTCGCGTGCCGGCCGGAGGCGACCCTGCTCACGCTCACAGCCCGGTCCTAGTACCGAGACCTGCAGTTTCCGTCGCACTCGGCCGCTCCCAGCACCGAGACCTGCAGGTTCCGTCACACCCAGCCGCCGGTGCGACGGAACCTGCAGGTCTCGGTGCGGCGGCCCCAGGCGGCGCCGGCCGGCCCCGCAAAGCACAAGGGACCAGCCTGATGGCTGGTCCCTTGACCGAACGGGGCAGTCGGCGCTGCGCGCCTCCTGCTCCCCTCCCTCGTGCTGGGAGCGAGAGATTGCTCTCTCGCTCCCCCTTCATCGTCGGGGTGGCGGGATTCGAACCCACGGCCTCTTCGTCCCGAACGAAGCGCGCTACCAAGCTGCGCCACACCCCGAAGGACTTGCGGAGTCTAACCGAGGAGAGACGGTGCTCTCGCCGCCGGGGGATCCCTCCGGTCGCAGCCCTTCGGTCGCGGCTAGCCTTGGCAACCATGACCGTCCCCGACCAACGCCCACGACGCGCTGATCTGGGCCCTGTCACGGGCGCCTACGTGGAGGCGATGGGCTGGCGATCGGTCAACCTGCACACCCACATCTCACTGGTGAACCGGTACGTGTACGTCGAGGTCCCCAAGGCCGGCTGCGGGACGATGAAGGCCACACTCGGCGGACTCGAGGCCGCTCGCAACAACCCGGGAATGGTGCAGCGCTTCCAGGACGCACCCCACAACCGACTGGCTGCGACTCCATTCGTGCGACCCTTCCAGCTGACCAATGAGATGCTCGAGCAGGTGCTGACGTCACCCGACTACACGCGCTTCACCATCGTGCGTGAACCGGCCGCTCGAGCACTGTCGGGCTTCCTGGAGAAGGTGGGCCAGGGGCTCAAGCAGAGCGAGCCCATCGTCGAGGCCCTCCGCGAGCGCACCGGGCGGACCATCACCCCAGCCGACGTGACACTCGAGCAGTTCCTCGATGTCATCGCTGACCTGCCGTCACGCAAGCAGGACCCGCACTGGCGTCGACAGGCCGACCACATCGGACTCGGGATCGTCCCCTACGACGCCGTCATCCACCTCGAGGACCTCGATGCATCGTGGGACACCATCGGCGAGCTGACGAGCACCCGCGACCTCAAGGGAGAGTTCTTCTGCCGCAACTCCACCGGTGCCCGCACCAGGATCGGTGACTACTACACGCCTGAGCTCCTCGATCGGGTCGAAGCGATCTACGCCCGTGACTACGACGAGTTCCACTACTCGCGGCCGGACCTTCCATGACCGAGCCCACGCGGTGGCAGACCGACACCGACACCGGCCATTCCGACTGGTACGCAGAGCATTTTCGCACCCTGCGCGAGCAGGGAAACGACCTCGACGGTGAGGCCCGTTTCATGGACGTGCTCCTCCCCCGCCACGCTCGCGTTCTCGACGCGGGGTGCGGACAGGGACGTACGGGTGGGGCCTTGATGGCCCGCGGACACGAGGTCGTCGGGGTCGATGCGGACCCCGTGCTCATCGCGGCAGCCGAGATCGACAATCCGGGCCCAACGTGGATCCTCGCCGACCTGAGCACGCTCGACCTACATGCCGATCACCGGCCGTTCGACGCGGCCGTCCTCGCCGGCAATGTCATGTCCTTCGTGGCACCGGGCACGGAGGCACGGGTGCTGGAGAGCATCGCCTCCCACCTCACGGACGACGGCCTGCTCGTGACCGGCTTCCACCTCGGGATGTGCGACCTGGCCACCTTCGACGCAGCGGTCGACCAGGCGGGCCTGTACCGGCGTCAGCGCTTCGCCACGTGGGACCTCGCACCCTGGCCGAACGACGAATCCCCTGCCGGGGCTTCCTCGGCGGGGGATCCGTCGGACAGCGAGAAGCCCTCCGTGGACTTCTGCGTCACCGTCCTGGTGAAGCAGCGGGCATAGACGAGATCGTCAGCCGGCCAGCGGAGGCATCCACTCGGTGACCTCAGCCGACTGCGAGACGTCTGTCGCGGGAGACCAGGTGACAGTGTCGCCCGCCTGGCTCGCCGTGATCGTGCAGGTGCCGACCGCCAGTCCGAGGACGTCGGTCCCGGCGATCTCACAGGTGCCCGGGGTGTCCACGACGTACGTCACATCGAGTCCCGAGGATGCAGACGCCGCCAGCAGGCCAGCCGCACCGTTCACCTCGACCGGGTCAAAGGCGGGGAAGGTGATCACCTGGGCCTGGAGCAGCAGCTCCTCAGCAGCGCCGCACTCGCTGCGGTACTCCTCGCGATGCTCACGCTTGGTCTTCTGGAACTCCTCCCGCGCCTCACGCCGCAGGCGAGCCTTCTTCTGGGACGAGCCGGCGTCGTCGGCTTCCTTCAGTGCCGCACGGTACTCAGCCCGGGCGCTGGCCACCTGGGCGTCGTAGGACTCCTGAGCGTCGGCCACCAGTGCCTCATACCTGCGCTGGTTGCGCTCGCGAGCAGCCTCCACCTCAGCGTCAGCCGCTGCGGGCGAGCCTGCCGACGACGATTCCGGAGTTGACGCCACACCTGAGGGACTCGAATCGGTGGATGAGGGACCTGAATCGACGCCCTCGTTCCGGCTGTCGGTCTCCTTGCTCGACCCGGTCGATGAGTTGCCGGAAGTCGACGCCGAATCGTAACGACCGTCGGACGAGGACTCCGGCCACCATGGCCACCGCCATGCCTGCTGCTGCTGCTCTGCTCATTCGAGTCACCGTGGCCTCCATCTCCCCGACCGTGCAGGAATCACCAAGGCACCGCAAGTCGCATGTTCGGGTATCCCTCCAGGGGTGCGAATCCCTTACCGAGGCCTTACCTGAACCTCATCTAGCGACCGGCGGATACCAGTTCCGCGATCTGAACCGCGTTGAGAGCGGCACCCTTGCGGAGATTGTCGTTGCTGACGAAGAGAACGAGTCCGCGGTTGCCCTCGACCGACTGGTCCTGCCGGATCCGACCGACGAAGGAGGGGTCTGCACCGGCCGCCTGCAGCGGCGTGGGAACGTCCGAGAGCTCCACTCCGGCGGCAGAGGCAAGGACCTCCATCGCCTCCTCAGGAGTGATGGGGCGGTCGAACTCGGCATTGATCGACAGCGAGTGACCCGTGAAGACAGGGACCCGCACACAGGTGCCGGACACCAGCAGATCCGGGATCTCGAGGATCTTGCGACTCTCGTTGCGGAGCTTCTGCTCCTCGTCGGTCTCCCGAGATCCGTCATCGACGATGCTGCCCGCGAGTGCGACGACGTTGAAGGCGATCGGAGCGACGTACTTGACGGGATCCGGGAACTCGACCGCCGTTCCGTCATGGGTCAGGGCCGTTGTGTCCTGCGTGACCGCTGCCCGCACCTGGGAATCGAGCTCCTCGACACCGGCCAGCCCGCTTCCGGACACCGCCTGGAACGTGCTGACGATCAGACGGCGCAGGCCCGCCTTCTGATGCAGAGGCTTCAGGACGGGCATCGCGGCCATCGTCGTGCAGTTGGGGTTGGCGATGATCCCCTTGCGCATCTCCGCGATGGCGTGGGGATTGACCTCGCTCACCACGAGCGGGACATCGGGGTCCATCCGCCACGCGGACGAGTTGTCGATGACAACTGCGCCTGCGGCCGCGTAGGCCGGAGCCAGAGCCTTCGACGTCGATCCACCTGCCGAGAACAGGGCGATGTCGACATCGGAGACGTCGGCCGTGGCAGCGTCCTCCACGACGATCTGCTGCCCGCGCCACTCGATGGTGGTGCCCGCCGAGCGCGCAGATGCGAGGAGACGCAGGCGATCGAGTGGGAAGTCCCGCTCGGCGAGAAGACGGCGCATGACGGCGCCCACCTGTCCGGTTGCGCCGACGACGGCGACGACGGGGCTCATCGGCCCGTCCCGCCATACACCACGGCTTCGCCGTCAGCATCCAGGCCGAACGTCGTGTGCAGAGACTGAACGGCCTTCTTCGCATCATCGACACGAGTCACGACGGAGATGCGGATCTCCGATGTGGAGATCATCTCGACGTTGATCCCCGCATCGGCCAGAGCATCGAAGAAGGTGGCCGAGACGCCCGGGTGCGAGCGCATGCCCGCACCCACGAGAGAGACCTTCGCGATCTGGTCGTCGACCAGCAGGTCGTCGAAGCCGATCACGTCCCGCTTGGCATCTAGAGCCTGCATCGCTGCAGCGGTCGACCCCTGCGGGCAGGTGAACGTCACATCAGTGCGTCCGGTCGACGCCAGAGACACGTTCTGGACGATCATGTCGAGGTTGATGTTCGCATCTGCGAGCGTGCGGAAGATGGCAGCCGCGCGGCCCGGCTCGTCGGGAACGGACACCACGGTGATCTTGGCGTCGTTCACGTCCGCGGCGACTCCGGAGATGATCGGCTGTTCCATGGCTTGTCCTTCCGCGATGGCGGCTTGTATGGCTTCGGGTGACAGCACGAGGGTGCCAGTGCGGTCGGAGAACGACGAGCGGACGTGAATCGGCAGGTCGAAGCGGCGGGCGTACTCAACGCATCGCAGGTGCAGCACCTTGGCGCCGACTGCAGCGAGCTCGAGCATCTCCTCATAGGTGATGTACGGGACCTGCCGGGCTGCAGCAACGACGCGGGGGTCTGCGCTGAAGACGCCGTCGACATCGGTGTAGATCTCGCAGACCTCTGCGTTCAGGGCCGCGGCCAGGGCCACCGCGGTCGTATCGGAGCCGCCGCGACCCAGGGTGGTGATGTCCTTGGTGTCCTGGGCGACACCCTGGAAGCCGGCCACGATGGGAATGGCACCCTGGTCGAGTGCCTCCTGGATGCGCCCGGGCGTCACGTCGATGATGCGGGCGGCTCCATGTGCGGAGTCGGTGATCAGCCCGGCCTGGGACCCGGTGTACGAGCGTGCCTCAGCACCCAGATCGTGGATCGCCATGGCGAGGACGGCCATCGAGATGCGCTCGCCAGCGGTGAGGAGCATGTCGAGCTCGCGCGCCGGGGGCATCGGAGAGACCTGCTCAGCCAGATCCATGAGCTCGTCGGTGGTGTCCCCCATGGCCGACACCACGACGACGACCTGGTGACCGGCCTTCTTGGTATCGACGATACGTCGAGCCACCCGCTTCACGCTGGTGGCGTCAGAGACGCTGGAACCGCCGTACTTCTGCACAATCAGGGACACAAGTGGCAAGTCTAATGGCGGTCAGCGAAACGGCTTCTCACGCACCGACCGCCCGACTTCCGCTGGTGGTCACACCCGCCGACGGCCCTCGAAGGCTCGACCCAGGGTCACCTCGTCGGCGTACTCGAGATCACCACCCACGGGAAGTCCGCTGGCCAGCCGCGAGACAGCGATCTCCAGCGGGGAGATCATGCGAGCCAGGTAGGTCGCCGTGGCCTCTCCCTCGAGGTTCGGGTCGGTGGCCAGGATGACCTCGGTGACGGCACCGTCGGCCAGCCGGGCGAGCAGTTCGCGGATGCGCAGGTCGTCGGGGCCGACGCCGTCGATGGGCGAGATCGCGCCGCCGAGGACGTGGTACTTCCCGCGGAACTCGCGTGTCTTCTCGATCGCCAGGACGTCCTTGGGCTCCTCGACGACGCAGATGATGGACGGGTCACGGCGCTGGTCGAGACAGATGCGGCACTCGTCCTCCTCGGCGACGTTGCCGCAGACCGTGCAGAACCGCACCTTCTCCTTGACCTCACGCAGGATGGACGACAGCCTCGCCACGTCGGCAGCATCGGCAGCCAGGATGTGGAAGGCGATGCGCTGCGCGCTCTTGGGCCCAACGCCGGGCAGCCGGCCGAGTTCGTCGATGAGGTCCTGGACTATTCCCTCGTACATCAGTGCTCGATCTCACCGATCTGGGTTGCGCCGAACTCGCGCATCGCCAGATCGACGCCCGAGGAGTCGTCCATGTCCTCGTCGTCCATGCTCGGGGCGTCGGGCTCGGAGGGGGCCGGTGCCGGGGCCGCCTCTGACGGTGACTGTGCGGGCGTCGGTGCGACAGACGGTGCCGGGGTGGCCGAAACTGGCGCGATCGGGCCGGTCTTGTCCGGGGCCAGGATGACGCTGACCTTCACGTCGGCTCGCATGACGTCGAGGATCGCCTGACGAAGTCGCTCATCATGGCCACTGGAGGTGACGGCCTTGACGGTTCCGCTGTCGCCGACGGCCACGGCAAGCTCACCACCCGAGAGTGACACTGGGCGCGACGAGCTGAAGGCCATCCAGGCGACCTTGGAGTACGTCTTCACGGCTTCGAGAACGGCAGGCCACATCGATACGAAGGCGTCGATCGACGGACCGTCCGTCGCTGCGGGCACCGCATCCGCCTCGACGACCGGCGCCGGGGCTGCGGGCTCGCCGGCGTCGGGCTCCGCGGCCCGCACCGGACGTGCCGGCGGCTTCGCGCGCGAGGCGGGAGCCTCGGCGGATGACGAGCCGGCAGTCGAGGGAGCAACGTCGGAGAGCTTGCGCGGCTTGGGCCGCTCGGCGGGAGGTGCCGCAGCATCCGAGTCACTCGCGGGGGGTGGGGCTGCTGCCGTGGCCGCAGACGCCTCAACGGCCGGGGACGCCGCCGGGGCTGCATGCACCGGCGCAGACGCAACCCGCCGCTCCAGCTGGTCGAGCCGCGCGCGGATGGCGTTGTCGTCGACGTCTGCTGCCGGAAGAAGGAGCCGCGCGGCCATGAGCTCGAGGTGCAGTCGCGGTGCTGTCGCTCCCCGCAGCTCGCTCAGGGCCGAGGAGGTGACGTCCGCGGCGCGGGTGAGCTCGGCGAGGCCGAACCGCTGGGACTGCTCGATCTCCGACGCCAGTTGGTCCTCCGGTGCCTCGATCAGTCCGAGTTCGGCGGCGTTCGGGACCGAGTGCAGGACGATGAGGTCGCGGAAGCGCTCGAGCAGGTCCGTGACGAACCGCCGTGGATCGTGGCCGGCATCGATCACGCGATCGATGACCGTGAACATGAGAGCGCCGTCATGGTCGCCCAGCGCGTTCACGGTGTCGTCGAGCAGTGCAGCGTCGGTCATCCCCAGCTGCAGCACCGCCTCGGCGTACGTGACTCCATCGGGACCGGAGCCCGAGATGACCTGACCGAGCACCGACATGCTGTCGCGGACGCTGCCCGCCCCGGCCCGGGCAACGAGTGCGAGGGCGGACGGCTCGTAGGCGACGCCCTCCTTGTCGCAGACGTCTGCAAGGTGCTGCTGCAGGATCTTGGCGGGAACCAGGCGGAACGTGTAGTTGTGCGTCCGGGACCGGATGGTCGGCAGCACCTTCTCCGCTTCAGTGGTCGCGAAGATGAAGCGGACGTGCTCGGGAGGCTCCTCGACCAGTTTCAGCAGGGCGTTGAAGCCCGCCGGGGTCACCATGTGCGCCTCGTCGATGATGTAGATCTTGTAGCGCGACGACGCGGGTGCGTACATCGCTCGCTCGCGCAGGTCACGGGTGTCGTCGACGCCGCCATGGCTCGCGGCATCAAGCTCGATGACGTCCAGGGACCCGGAACCGTTGGGTGCGAGGTCCAGGCAGCTCTGGCACTGGCCGCACGGATCCGGGGTCGGCCCGATCTCGCAGTTCAGGGAGCGCGCCAGGATGCGGGCCGTCGACGTCTTCCCGCACCCACGTGGTCCGGAGAAGAGGTAGGCGTGGTGAACGCGATCGTTCTCGAGAGCCCGACGCAGCGGCCCGGTCACGTGGTCCTGCCCGACGACCTCGTTCAGGCTCGCGGGCCGATAGGTGCGATACAGGGCCATGGACACGCCGACACCCTACGCGGCCCGGCTGTCATCCGGCGGGCCGTCATGCCGTCTCGGCAATAGGGGACCCCCCGCACACCCGCCAGAGCACGCTTATCCTTGCTGCCTTCCGGCCCTGGGGAGGTTCACGCGATGACGCCGCACGAGGGGTCGGCACCACTGTAGACGGTGACCGGGCCCGGTCTTCAAGGGGCGGGATGACTCCCACCTGCGGCCTGCGTATAGCCTCCTCCACGGAGGATTCGCCTAGTGGCCTAGGGCGCACGCTTGGAAAGCGTGTTGGGAGCAATCCCTCAGGGGTTCAAATCCCCTATCCTCCGCGCTCGAAGAGGGCGGCCTTCGGGCCGCCCTCTCTCGCTTTCCGGACACAGGGCTTGGTGCATCGACAGGGCGCCGTCCCGGTCACCCCCCGCTGCTTGTAATCTCTTCCGCGGTGGCGTGTCCGAGCGGCCAAAGGAGCGCGCCTCGAAAGCGCGTGTGGGGGCAACCTCACCGTGGGTTCAAATCCCACCGCCACCGCCATTGTTGAAGGGGTGCCCCGCAGGGGTGCCCCTTCAACAATTCTGGAGACTCGCGGGAGCCGGAGCGCGCGAAGGGCCGGACGGGTCCCACCGCCACCGCCATTGTTGAGGGGGGCCCCGCAGGGGTGCCCCCTCAACAATTCTGGAGCGGCAGTCTCCAGCAGCACGTTGGTCTAGACGACCCAACGGCGTTGGCCCAACCCCAGGTCACTTGCGCGGCCCTGACACTCTCGAGGTCGCCAACGCACCTTCAATGTGGGTGAGCAGAAGGTAGACGGCGATCCATCCCAGGATTCCTGAGTCATGCTGCTGCCGGACCTAGGCGCCGGCGGTGCCTGCGATGATGACGGCGCGTTGCCGATAGCAGCGCAGGAAGTCCGATTCCTCGCCCTACTTCTCCTTGTCGATCGTGTACTGCTCCTCCTCCACGGATGCGGTGTTGGCCGGTGGGCCGGGTTGAGACAGCACCCTGTGAGGATCAAGAGCGACGGGTATGTCCTTGTCTCTCTCGACCTCTACTCGCGACCGCCCTCGCGGACGTCGCAGACCGTCAATCACCTCATCCCAGGACATGAGGGACTCGATTGGTGTCACATTCACCTTCCCGCCGTCGACGCGATTGCCGAGTCGTCTCGCAGGTGCGGATTGTCACTCGAGGGGATACTCCATGCGGTTAAGCAGGCCCGCAGCGATGCTGCTCACGTCCATTCTTGCCGTCACTTCCGGCATCGCCACCGCAGCAGCCGCCAACGCATCGATATTCGATACGACGAACAACACCATCGTTCGGATCGACCCACTCGAATGGGAGATGCGGGGCGACATCGTCATCAGACAGATCTCCTGCACCGGAGATGGGGCGCTGTCGGGCTGCTACCTCCCACAGTGGGAGGAGATCGCCCGCAATCGCTTCTACGCCCCGGCCGGCGCTACGACGGATGTTATTTCCCGGAACATTGAGCTCGGGGAGAAGTACCAGTTCTTCATCGAGAACGCAGTGGTCGTCAATGACGGCGAGAGCTACGACGTGGCGAACGCGTGCTATTCGACTAGGCGGGGGAAGCAATTGAGTGAGCTCTCTCCGGCAGCGGCGAGTGAGCGGGTGGCCGCCGCCCTTCGCGAGGAGATCCTGGACGGCCGCATTCCCCCGGGTTCGTGGATCCGACAGGAGGAGGTGGCGGCCCGACTGGGCGCCAGTCGGCTACCTGTTCGCGAGGCCCTGCGGATGCTCGCCGCAGAAGGACTCATCACCGTCGAGGCCAATCGCGGTGCGCGGGTCCCTGCGCTGGATCGCCGCGAGGTCGAGGTGCTGTATCGCATGCGCGAGCGCCTCGAACCCCTCGCCCTAATCGAGAGCCTGCCGACCCTCACCGATGAGCAGCTCGATCGCATCCTCGACCTGCAGTCCCGGATAGACAAGTGCACCGACATCCGCGAATTCCTCGTGCTGGATCGCGAGTTCCACCTGGCGACCTACAGCGCCTGCGACATCGACCACCTGCAGGACACCGTCACCCGACTGTGGAATGCCACCCAGCACTACCGACGGGCCTTCATGGAACTGGCCGGCCCCCAGCGCCGTTGGGTGGTCAATGCCGAGCACAGCCTGCTGGTGGATGCGATCCAGCGCCGCGACCCCGTCGACGCCGAGCGCTACCTCGTCGGGCACATCAGGCGCACCCGGCGTGAACTGGTTGCCCATCCAGAGGTGTTCGCAACCTGATCACACGAATGCCATTGCCGTTCGTCAAGTGTGGCTTTACAGTTTGTCATGCGCCCCCCTACACTCCGTGCAGCCACGGCAAACACACCTAGGAGTCACTCATGCCATCCACACCTCACGCCCTCGTCGTGGGTTCGACCGGGATCGCCGGTCAGGCCCTGTGCCAGGAACTGGTGGACAAGGGCTGGCGGGTGACCGGCGTTTCCCGCCGCTCTCCCGTGGCCATCGAGGGCGTCGAGTCGGTCCTGGTCGACCTCACCGATGCCGAGGCGACCCAGGCGGCGCTCGCTGACGTCAACCCCACTGCGGTGTTCTTCGGCGTGTGGATGCGCATGGACTCCGAGGCCGAGAACATTCGAGTCAACAGCGGCATCGTTCGCGATGTGCTCGCTGCGGTGGGCCCGGGCGGCTCGGTGAAGCACGTTTCGCTGATGACGGGGCTCAAGCACTACCTCGGCCCATTCGAGGCATACGCCCAAGGGGAGAGCCGGGAGACCCCGTTCCACGAGTACGAGCCGCGCCTGGATCTCCCCAACTTCTACTATGCCCAGGAGGACGAGCTCTGGGAGGCCGCGGTCAAGTACGGCTTTGGCTGGAGCACCCATCGCTCGCACACCGTCATCGGTTTCGCGGTGGGCAATGCCATGAACATGGGCATGACGCTCTCCGTGCAGGCAGCCATCTGCAAGGAGCGCGGAATCCCCTTCCGCTTCCCGGGCAATGAGATCCAGTGGAATGGCCTCACGGACATGACGGACGCCGACCTGCTTGCCCGCCAGATGATCTGGACGGCGGAAACCGAGGGGTTGCCCAGCCAGGCCTACAACACCGCGAACGGAGACGTCTTCCGGTGGAAGTGGATGTGGCCGCGCATCGCTGAGCTCCTCGGCGTCGAGCCGGAGGGCTACCACACCGAGCCCCGTCCGCTGGTCGAGCAGATGGCGGGCATGGAGGACGTGTGGGCGACTATCGCCGAGCGCGAGGGGCTGGCAGAGGCACAGCTCGACCGCGTGGCGTCGTGGTGGCATACCGATGCCGACATGAACCGTCCGCTGGAGTGCTTCACCGACATGGCCAACAGCCGACGCAATGGCTTCATGGACGCCACCGTCACGCTGGACTCCTTCGCCGCACTGTTCGAGCGGCTGCGCCGCGAGCGCATCATCCCGTCCTAGCCACTGGAGAATGACCGACCTCATGAGGGGGTGAGACACATGAGTGGTCGTGTCTCAGGCAAGTCGATCATCGTCACGGGCGGTGGAAGCGGCATGGGCCGCTCGTTCTGTCTTGCCCTGGCGAACGAGGGCGCAAGCGTCGGTGTACTCGACCTGAGTCGAGAAGCCGCCGAGCACGTGGCTGGCGAGATCACGGCCCTCGGACAGCGTGCGAGGGCGCTGCAGGCTGACGTCAGTAACCGCGCGCATGTCGTGGCCGCGCTCGACGAATTCGTGGAATGGGCAGGAAATCTTGACGTCCTGTTCAACAACGCCGGGTTCAACCAGCCCATGCACTTCCTGGACGTGACCGAGGAGAACTGGCACGCTGTCATGGACGTGAACGCCCTTGGCACCTTGATCGGGATGCAGGAGGGGGCCCGCCGGATGATTCCCCAAGGATCCGGGAAGATCATCAACACCTCGTCCATTGCCGGCCGTCAGGGCTACCCCAGTGTTGCCCCCTACTCGGCCAGCAAGTTCGCCGTCAACGCGCTGACCCAGGCAGGTGCTCGGGCATTTGCCGAGCACAACATCACGGTGAACGCATTGGCTCCCGGAGTGGTGGACACTCCGTTGTGGAACCAGCTTGATGAGGACCTCATGGCCATCGGCGATGCCCAGCGCCCCGGCCAGGCCTTTGAGGAGTTCTCCTCGACCATCCTGCGGGGCCGGGCAGCGAATCCGGATGACATCGTCGGGACGGCCCTTTATCTGGCCTCCGCCGACTCTGACTACCTGACCGGACAGGTCATCATGATCGATGGAGGCATGGTTCTTGTCTAGAAGCATTATAGTCCTCGAGGGGAGGACATAGATCATGAGTCAGGCACCGCCTGTTGACGCCGCTGGAGTGGCGGGCGATCCAGTCGACAATCTGGGCGCGCGTCTGCGCGAGGTTCGCCTGCAGGCGGGATTGTCACTGCGTGAAGTCGCCCGTCGTCTGGGTGTCTCTCCGTCGTTCATCTCCCAGATGGAGAACGGGAAGTCGCAGCCCTCGGTCGCAACCCTGTACTCCATGGCCCAACTCCTGGGCATGTCGATCGATGAACTCTTCGAATTGGGCGGTGCGCGTGCACTCACGGCGACCACCCTGGCCCAGCTGCCAGTGGGTGAATCGAACACGGGGGGCGTCATCGACCCCGTCCACCAGATGATGCTTCCACCGTCGGCTCCGAGCACGAACGGCGAGTCCGGAGAGCTGTTGAATCGATCGACCTTCTCCTCCCCGGGTGATGTGTGGGGCAACCCCGGTCCAGCTCAACGAATCCAGATCGTCCGACCCACGGATCGGCCTCGTCTGGTGATGGACTCCGGTGTCGTCTGGGAGCAATTGGCCGTCAGCCATGATCGCAACCTGGACTTCATGGAGATCATCTACCCAGCGGGTTCGTCATCGACGAACGACGGGCGCATGCTCCGGCACGTCGGGACGGAGTACGGCTACCTGCTCAGTGGAACCCTGCAGATCACCTACGGCTTCGATACCTACACGCTGAACCCGGGCGAATCGATGACCCTGGATTCCTCCATCCCTCACCTGTTGACCAATCCCGGCCTCGTTCCGGCGCGTGGGATCTGGGTCGTGCACCACTGTGCACTGGAGGCCGCACCGCTCGACTGAAGTAGTGTTCACCAACGGTGGACAATGTGCACCTCTCCCCTTACGCTGTGGCCAGCATTGCTGAACCCTTCGACGAAAGCGGGCCTACGGGATGAAGGCACTTCAGTTCATGGCACCGGGCGACTTCTCGGTCAACGACATAGAGACACCGGGTATCGGTGACGACGAAGTCCTGCTGGCCAGCCGTGCCGTCGGCATCTGCCACTCTGACATCGAGCTTCTCGAGGGCCGGTACATCATCCCCTTCGGCTACCCGATCATCCCCGGCCACGAGTGGTCCGCGGAGGTCATGGAGGTGGGCAAGAAGGTCACCTCCCTCAAGCCCGGCGACCGAGTGGTGGGCGAGTGCGTCATCGGCATGGAGCACTTCGGCTTCAGCATCAGCGGCGCCGGAGCCGAGTTCTTCACGGCCAAGGAGTCGTGGCTGCACAAGATCCCCGAGAACGTGAGTTGGACTCAAGGCGCCTTGGTCGAGCCGTTCAGCTGTGGCTACTACGCCACCGTGCGCGCCGACAACCTCGATGGCAGCGACACCGCGATCGTCCTCGGTGCTGGCCCGATCGGCCTTGGTGTCGTCGCGGCTGCATCAGCCAAGGGCGCCCGCGTGATCGTGGCCGAGCCCTCCGCGGAGCGCGTGGCGATCGCCAAGCAGCTCGGTGCGGACGCATCCGTCGATCCCACCTCTGAGACCTTCCTCGACCAGGTGGCTGAACTCACGGGCGGCAAGGGAGCCAGCGTCGTGTTCGAGGCCAGCGGCAAGCCCGCTGCCATGGCCTCGGCACTGGAGGTGGCCGCGTTCCGTGCCCGCATCGTCTACATCGGCATCGATGTCGGCGGCAGTGCTCCGGCCAAGCTCGGCCTGTTCCAGTCGAAGGAACTGCAGGCTCGAGGCATCATCGGCTCGCCGGGTGTGTGGCCACAGACCATCGAATTCCTCTCCCGTACTGGGATCGATCTCACCCCGCTGGTCACCTCCACCTTCGAACTGGGTGAGGCCGACAAGGCCATCCAGACGGTTCTCGATGACAAGAGCCAGGTCAAGGTGCACTACGTCTCCAGTGCGAGCTGACCGATGAAAGCTGGAGTTCTCTACGCCCCGCACGACCTGCGAGTTGAGGATCGCCCTGATCCGCAGTTCGGCGACAATGACTTGCTGATCGCGGTGCGCTACAACGGCCTCTGCGGCACCGACGCGACCGAGTACGCCAAGGGTCCGATGATGGTTCCCCTCAACTCGCCGCATCCGAACAGCGGCCACCAAGGCCCTACGATCCTCGGCCACGAGTTCATCGGCACTGTCGTCGACGCCGGCTCCAATGTCCGTCACCGAATCGGCGAACGCGTCGCCAGTGGGGCCGGTGTCTCATGCGGGCAGTGCCCGCGATGCCGGGCGGGGCGCACCAACCTGTGCGAGCACTACTACACGCTCGGTCTGAGCACTCACGGCGGACTCGCGGAGTTTGCAGCCGCGCCGTCGAACATCTGTGTGACCATTCCTGACTCGATCCCTGATGAGGATGCGGCGCTCGCTCAGCCGCTTGCCGTTGGCATTCATGGAGTTTCGCGCGCACAGGCCAATCCCGGAGACACCATCGTGCTCTTGGGCGTCGGAGCCATCGGGACCTTCATCTGCTCTGCTCTGGGCGAGCACGACGGCCCCGTAATTGCGATGGACATCGATCAGGGTCGGCTCGACGTCGCCCGAACTCTGGGGGCCAGTCAGACTCACCTGATCAGCCCGGACGCTACCTGGCAGGAACTGCGCGACCTCGTTCCCGGAGGTATTCAGACGGTCTTCGAGAATTCCGGGGCTCCGGGTGCAACCGAGCGCGCTCTCGGCATGGTCGACATGGGCGGCAATGTGGTGCTCGTCGGTCTCAACAAGAGTCCGCAGCCCCTCACCCTCGCTGGTGTGGTGCTTCGAGAGGTGAACGTCCAGACAACCGTGGCACACGTGTGCGGAACCGATATTCCGGCCGCGCTGTCACTGCTGGAGCGAGTCCGATTGTCGCAGATACTGCCCGCTCAGTCGATCACCTTGGACGACGTGGTCGAACAGGGTTTCGAGCCTCTGGCCAATGGTGCGGTGAGTGGCAAGCTGATCGTCGATCCCCGCCTTGGCTAGCGTCGCCATTCTCGGCGTGGGCCGCATGGGTGCGGCCATGGCGCGCAAGCTCGCCGAGGCCGGCCACTGTGTTTCCCTGTGGAATCGCACGTCTCAGGTGGCAGACGATCTCGCCGCCGAGATCGGTGCCACGTCGGCTGCGTCCCCGGCAGACGCCGTGCGTGGAGCGGATGTCGTCATCAGCATCCTGTCCTCGGGTGCCGTCACGGAGACCGTGCTTCTCGACCCCACGGTGATGGATGCCCTCGCAGCGGACACGGTCGTGTGCGACATGGCGACAAGTGGCGTTGCCACCGCTCACCGCCTCAATCGAGAATTTGCCGCCCGCGGCATCGATTTCGTGGATGCGCCGGTGTCGGGAAGCACGCCGACCATTGCCGCTGGCCAGCTTCTGGTCATGGCCAGTGGTAGTGAGAAGGCCGTCGGGAAGGCCGAACCCGTACTGGCAGCCTTCTCCAAGCGAGTAGCCAATCTGGGTGAGCCCGGCGCCGGTCAGGCCATGAAGCTGTCCGTCAACCTCGTGGTCCACACGCTCAACTCCGCGGTCTCCGAGGGGTTGGCGCTTGCGTCGAGCGCCGGTATCGCTCCGAGCGACGCCTACGACATCTTCTTGGACAGCGTCGTGGCGGCTCCCTTTGTGAACTACAAGCGGGCGGCCTTCCTCGACCCCGGTACCCCCGTGGCCATGAGTCTCGAGCTGACCCACAAAGACTTGCGTCTGATCACCGCATTCGCGGCCGAGCAGGGTGTGGACACCATCGTGGCGGACGCCGTCCGTACCGAGGTCGGCGCCTCATGCGAAGCGGGCTTCGGGGAGTCCGACATGGCAGCGCTCGCCAGGTTCCTGGGAGCTCCCACAGCAGAGTCGTGATCGACGCGACGCTCAAGTTGCGGGACACGTGAAGTCGTGTTGAACGAGAACAAGTATCGATTGGCTCACTGTTCATTCGTTATAAACCTGTGATGTTTACGTGTTGTGAACACGTGAGGTGGATTGTAAAGTCCTGCTGAACTTTTGGATCGTTGCATCACGAGAGAGCGGGGAAGCAGTGGCCATTGATGTTGCAGCCAGCGCGCCGGTCAACCCCGTGGCGACGCGTGCCTCGCTGCTGCAGCGCACCCCTCGCGGTCTGATCACAGTCATCGTCGCGGTGATTGCCCTGTTCATCGTGAGCGCGATCTTCGCTCCATCCAGCGTGACCAGGGGACCACTGTTGGGCATGCTGCCATTCGCCGCGGTGCTGGCGATCGTGGCGCTTGGACAGACCCTCGTGGTGCAGCAGGGCGGGATCGATATCTCGATCATGGGAGCGGTGTCACTGACGGTGGTCATCGCCACGCACGGGCCTTCAGGCGATGATTCGAAGGTCGTGCCGTCTCTACTTGTGGCGCTCGTCGTGCTGATCCTCGCGGGTCTGGTCAACGGCGTCCTCATCGGCCGAATCGGCCTGAATCCGATCATTGCCACGCTAGGTATGAACGCCATCCTGTACGCGGTTGTCATCGCCTACTCAGCGGGTATCCCCACCATGAACACCGGCCTGCTGGAGTCCGTCGCTGCGGGTATCACCTTCGGAATCCCGAACGCGGTCTACTGGGCAGTTCTCGCGACGGTGATCGTCACGGTCGCCGTCAAGAGAACCGTAGCCGGGCGACGTTTCGAGGCGATCGGTGCCAATCCGATGGCAGCGTGGGCTGCGGGTCTGCGTGTGAAGAACCAGCAGATGAGCGCCTACGTGTGGGCGATGGTCCTGTACTGGCTGGGTGGCACGCTCCTCGCCGGCATCCTGAAGCAGCCGACCGTCTATCAAGGTGACGGCTACCTGCTCCCGTCGGTGGCAGCGGTGGTCCTCGGTGGCACCTCCCTGCTCGGCGGCCGGGGCTTTCCAGTGGCGACAGCACTTGGCGCCCTGTTCCTATCGCAGTTGTCGAACTTCGCACTCGGGCTAGGCGTCTCGTTTGCGTTCCGAACCATGGTCGAGGCCATCGCCCTCATCGTCGGCGTCGGTCTGTACACCGTCGACTGGAAGGGCGTTCGGAGCAAGCTCGGCGGAGGCAGGAGTCAGACAGCAGCCCCCGAGGGCTGATCAGAGATTTCGCCGTGGTCCAGACGGCCATGGTGGAGCGACGCGGCGATAGTGCCGCCCAACAAGAAGGGAATCCCGGATGAAGCGGAATCGCATCATCTTGACAGCAGGTGCTGCGATCGCCGCACTTGCGCTGGCCGCCTGTGGCGGTTCGTCCGACTCGGACACGGCTGCCGATGCTCCTGCGTCCGAGGCTGCTGCTGAGGAGGCCCCCGCTGAGGAGGCCCCCGCTGAGGAGGCCCCCGCAGACGACATGGCCGCTGCTGGCGATGTTCCGTCCTGGTGTGGCCCCAACGAGATCACACTCGGCTTCGCTGACGGCTTCGGCGGTAACGTATGGCGCCTGGTCACCACCGAGACCGGCCGACGCGAGGCCGCTAAGTGCCCAAGCGTCAAGGAGCTCATCTACACCGACGGTCAGGGAGACCTGCAGAAGTCCATCTCTGACATCCAGGGCCTTGTTTCGCAGGGTGCCGACGCTCTCGTGGTGTTCCCCGACGCCAGTGAGGCGATCCTGCCCACCCTGAAGGAGGCGTACGACGCAGGCGTCGTGACCGTCCCCTACCGTGTCTACCCCGGTGGTCAGGATGGCGCCGACTACACCGCCTACATCGCGCTGGACGCCAAGAATGACGGCCGGAACTACTGCGAGTGGATCAAGAAGGCCCGTCCGGACGGTGCCACGGTGCTCGTGGCCTCTGGCCCGAAGGGCAACAGCCAGGGAACGGACATGTCGACCGAACTTCGTTCCTGCCTCGGCGCAGAGGGCGACAAGTACACGTTCGTCGGTGAGGATCCCTTCGAGGTCACCAACTGGGACCCTGCTGAGGCTCAGAAGGTCATCACCGCTGCGGTCGCCAAGTACCCCGAGATTGACGTGATCGCATACGACTTCGGCCCCGCATTGGTTGGCGCGCTGCCGGAGTTCACCAAGGCGGGCCGTCCGATTCCGGCTCTGGCCACGTCCGATGGCAACATCCTCGGCTGCTTCTGGCAGGAGCAGCAGGAGGCTGGCAACGGCTTCGACCTGTTCACGGTTGCAACGGGCAACGATCACGCCCGTACCGCGATCGACTACGCAGTCGCAGTAGCCACGGGTGGCGAAGTTCCGGCCTCGACCGCTCACCAGCACGCCATCTTCGAGGACAGCCTGGATCCGTCCAAGCCGGTTCAGTGCCGCCCCGATCTGCCGGAGTTCACCTTCCTCTCTGCTGAGCTTGTCAGCGGTGACGATCAGGCGAAGCTCCAGTAGTAGTTCCACAAGTCACGGTGGGGGCGATCCCCAAGGATCGCCCCCACCGTGATCCACGTACAACCCCAAGGGCGATAGACCAGCGAGTCTGAAGAAGGTGAAGATGACGTCTCCCACTGTGGCACTGGACGAATGCCTCGTCCTGTCGGGCATCAGCAAGTCCTTCGGAGGGGTCCACGCTCTTGAGGACGTCTCGCTCGAGGTCCGAGCGGGCGAGGTTCACGCCCTTCTCGGAGAAAACGGCGCCGGCAAGTCGACCCTCATGAATGTCGCCTCGGGTGCCCTCGTTCCCGACAGTGGGGTCATCACGATCTCTGGCACTGTCCTGGAGGACATCACGCCGGCAGCGGCCAGGAACGCCGGCGTTGGGATGGTGCACCAGCATCCCGCCGTGCTGAACGACCTCACGGTCGCCGAGAACATTCGCATCGCGGTCCCGAATCACGTCCTGAAGTCCGCTGGATCCATCAAGGCTTCCATGAGGGCCATGTTGGATGACGTCGGCTGCACCGCCCACCTCGAGGATCGAGTGGGCAATCTGTCGCTGGCTCAGCGCCATCTGCTTGAGCTTGCCAAGGCTCTGGTGATGAAGCCGCGGATCCTGATCCTCGATGAGCCCACCGCCCCACTGGCGCAGGATGCCGTCGACCTGTTGTTCGCCCGAGTGCGCACGGCAGCCGCGTCCGGCACGGGGGTGGTCTACATCACCCACCGATTGGCCGAGGTTCGTCAGCTTGCCGACCGCGTCACCGTCCTGCGAGATGGCAAGAACCGCGGCACGGCCAATGTGGCTGATGTGAGCGATGAGGAGTTGCTCTCCTTGATCGTCGGGCGCCAACTTGAACAGACATTCCCCCCGAAGGCCGCCAACCCCGGATCAGTCTTCCTGCACCTGAAGGACCTGACCAGTGCGGGAGTAAGCAACGTGAACGTCGAGGTTCGAACCGGTGAGATCCTGGGCGTTGCGGGCGTGGCGGGCAATGGTCAGAGCAAGTTGATGGCAACACTCGCCGGGCTCACTCGATTCACAGGCGTGGTGCGCGTTGGAGATTCGGACCTCTCGGCCAGGGAACTCCGCAAGAGCGCTGCGTACCTCCCCGCGGATCGCCATCGTGAGGGCCTCATGATGTCGATGTCGGTGCGGGAGAACGCCGCCCTCCTCGCCCTTCGGCGATTTGTGAAGGGCGGCCTGCTGAGCTCTCGTCGCGAGACCGAGATCGTGGGCGCCCAACTCTCCGAGTTGGAGGTCAAGGCGCCGAACATGGACGCAGGCGTGAGTTCGCTGTCCGGAGGCAACCAGCAGAAGGTCGTGTTGTCCCGGGCTCTGCTGTCCAACCCGAAGATGGTTGTGGCAGATGAGCCGACTCAGGGTGTGGACGTAGGCGCACGTGCCGAGATTTATCGCATCCTCCGTGAAGTCGCCGACTCCGGCACTCCTGTTGTGGTCAACTCCTCCGATGCTCTCGAACTGGAGGGCCTCTGCGATCGAGTCCTGGTCATGTCGCGTGGCCATGTGGTCACGGAGTTGACCGGTGACGAGGTCACGGAGGACCGAATCGTCGCGGCGGCCGTCAGTGCCACGGCACATTCGGCTGACGCCCACGGTCTTGAGTCGAAGGGATCCTCCCGGTGGAGTCGCTTCCTGCAAGGGGATTACTCACCGGTGGCCATCCTCGCGATCACCATCTTCCTGCTGGCCATGTATGTGTCATCCCAGAACGATCGATACTTCACTGCTTTCAACATCAGCGCCATCTTGGGCATCGTTGCCATTCTCGGCTTCATCTCCATGGGCCAGACGGTGGCATTCCTGACCCAGAACATCGACTTGTCGGTAGGCCCCCTTACGGGATTCCTCGTCGTCGTGGCGTCGTTCTACATCGGCAACGAAAGCACGACCGGGCAGATCATCCTCGGCCTGATCCTGATGCTGCTGGCGGCAACTCTGACTGGCTTGATCAATGGAACCCTCGTCAGATTCGGCCATTTCACCTCGATCGCCGCGACGTTGGCCACCTACATCGGTCTGCAGGGTCTGGCGTTCATCTTGCGAGACGGGCCAGAAGGAACCATCAACAGTTCGATCACGGGGTTCATCAAGACCAAGTGGGGACCGATCCCTGCCGCCTTCGTCCTGCTGGTCATTGCTGCCGTCGCATTCGAGGTGGCCCTCCGTCGAACCCGGTGGGGTTTGAACATTCGCGCCATCGGCTCGGATGAGCAGATCGCCAAGAAGCTGGGTGTCAACGTCACACGCACGGCGATGTTCGCCTTCATCACGATCTCGTGGATCGTCTTTGTCGGCGGCCTGCTGTTCATGGCGCAGATCGGCATCGGCGACCCGTCACAGGGTGCGGCGTTCACACTCACGTCCATCACGGCTGTCGTTCTCGGTGGAACCGCCCTCGCGGGAGGCCGCGGGTCCTTCATCGGCACCCTACTGGGCGTCGTCCTCCTGTCGCAGGTGTTGAACGCCACCACGATGATCGGCCTCGATCAGTGGTCGACCTACTTTGCCCAGGGCGCACTCGTAGTCGTGGCGGCTCTGGTCTATCACGTCATTCGTACCAACCGACGCGCATCACGCTAGGAGAGATGAGGTCAACAATGCTGGCTGCCCGCTTCTACGGAGCGAAAGACATCCGTCTGGAGGACGTTCAGGTCCCGCAGGTCCGCGAGCCCGATGACGTCGTCGTAGAGGTGGCCTACTGCGGCATCTGCGGCACTGATCTCCACGAGTACATGATGGGTCCGATCGTCACGCCGTCGACTCCTCACCCGCTGACCGGCGCCACCCTCCCGCAGACCCTGGGTCATGAGTTCTCCGGCACTGTGGTCGAGATCGGTAGTCAGGTCGGCGACGTGAAGGTCGGCGATCGAGTCGCCATCATGCCGGCGATCGTGTGCGGTCGCTGCTACCACTGCCGTCGGGGCAACGGTCACCTATGCGTGCGTTTCGGCTGCACTGGGCTCAGCGCTGAGACTGGCGGCCTTGCAAACTTCGCGATGCTCAAGGAATACCAGGTTTCCAAGCTGCCCGATTCGGTCAGCGATCTCGAAGGTGCAGTCATCGAGCCTGCCTGCGTGGCGGCGTACGGCGTGGATCGTGCCGGGGTCACTGGCGGTGACGTCGTCCTCGTCACGGGGGCGGGTCCGATCGGCGTTCTCACTGCCATGTACGCCAGTGCGATCGGCGCTTCCACTGTCGTCATCGCCGAGCCGAATCCGCAGCGGGCGGCTCTCGTCAAGGCGATGGATATCGGCCCGGTGGTGGATCCGACTGAATCTGGATTCGCCGACATGATTGCGGATCTCACCGAAGGCGCCGGTGTCGATCTCGCAGTGGAGTGCTCGGGCACCACGCCGGGCCTCACCACGGCGATCACGAGCACGCGAGCGCGCGGTCAGGTGGTGCAGACAGGCCTGCACACCGCCCCTGCGACCGTCGACATGATGCTGCTCGCCAACCTCGACATCTCCTTGCACGGCAGCTGGTGCTGGTACATGACCGACTGGCCGCGCATCATCCGCCTAGTTGCTTCGGGCAAGTACCCCGTCACCAAGGCCGTAACGGCGACCATCGATCTTCCGGATGTTGTCACCAAGGGCTTCGATGTGCTGATCGACCCGCAAGGCGACCAGCTCAAGGTTCTCGTCAGCTCGCGACAGGGGTGATCGACATGGGAATGGAGCTTGAGGCGATCCATCACGCCGGACTGATTGTCAGTGATCTCGACCGATCCATCTACTTCTACCACGACATTCTGGGCCTCCCCTTCGCAAACGAGCCCACTCCCTGGTTCGAGGGACCGGGTCTGGAGAAGGGCGTCGGCGTGGAGAACGCGCGCCTGCGCCAGGTGTGCTTCTGGGTGGGCGACAAGTCGCAGATGGAACTCATCGAGTACGACAGCCAGCCCACATTCCTCGGTGGTCCGGTGCCGAACAACCACCGTGGTGCCGCTCACGTCTGCTTCAGGGTCGAAGACATCGCCAGCAAGAAGGCGGAGTTGGAAGCCAAGGGTGTCGTGTTCTACTCCGACGTCAACGTGGTCGACGAAGGGCCGCTCTCGGGCTGGCGTTGGTGCTACTTCAGCGATCCGGATGGCCTCGCCCTGGAACTCGTTGAGATCGCCTATTACAACAAGGACGATCGCGACGCCGCAGCGGCCGACTATCTCTCCTCGCGTCCCAGCATTGAGGACATCCGCAGCCGCTCGGAGTTCCCCTTCGCGGTCGAGTGATCACCGCGCACCAGTTGAGAACTGTCCACAAGTCAATCTGTTCATCTACAAACCCATTGGAGGGTTGTCATGGGGTCCCCGACCTACGGAAACATGAATGTCGACTGGGAGAACCGGCTCGACATGTCGCGGCTGCGCGAGCAGCGCCTGGCGCGACTGAATCAGTCGCTTGCGGCTTCCGAATTGGGCTCGGTGCTGACCTTCGACTTCCACAACATCCGTTACATGACGGGTACCCACATCGGCACGTGGGCCATGGACAAGCTCATCCGCTTCGCCGTGCTTCCTCGCGGAGGGGCCCCCGTGCTGTGGGACTTCGGCTCGGCCGTGAAGCACCACCGGATGCAGGCCCCGTGGCTGGACTACGACTACGCCGCATCGCATACCGACGCTCCCCTTACCGGTCATGAGCGTCACCACAACGCGGTTGGCCCAGTGGGCCCGTGGGTGGGCGACGATCAGATCGGCGGCGGCGCACGCTTCGGCATCTCAACGCTGAGAGGCACCATCGGACCAGGCGCAAAACGGGCCGAGGATGTAGCCAAGAAGGTGTACGAGGTTCTCGCCGAGCGTGGTCTGCAGAACGAGCCCATCGGCGTCGACATCATCGAACTGCCGGTTCTCTTCGCCATGCAGGAGCTCGGACTCAAGGTCGTCGACGGACAGGCCGTCTTCCTCGAGGCTCGCCGGATCAAGACCCCGGACGAGATCGGCCTGCTGACGCACGCAGCATCGATGGTCGATGCTGCCTACGAGAACCTGTATGAGTTCTTGCGCCCCGGCGTTCGTGAGAATGAGACCGTCGGGCTCGTCGCGAAGACGCTCTACGACCTCGGGTCTGAGCACGTCGAAGGCGTCAACGCCATCTCCGGTGAACGCTGCTCGCCCCATCCGCACGTGTTCTCGGACCGCATCATCCGGCCGGGTGACCCTGCATTCTTCGACATCCTCCACTCGTACAACGGATACCGGACCTGCTACTACCGGACCTTCGCAGTCGGCTCGGCGTCGCAGGCGCAGCGTGACGCATACAAGATCTGCCGCGAGTACATGGACGTCGCCATCGAGGCGGTCAAGCCCGGAGTGACCACGGCCGACATCGTGTCCTTGTGGCCGAAGGCCGAGGAGTTCGGCTTCCCGTCAGAAGAGGCGGCCTTCGCCCTGCAGTACGGCCACGGCGTCGGGCTGAGCATCTGGGAGCGACCCATCTTCTCGCGCTACACCTCTTTTGATGCGCCGGAGGTGCTGGAGGAGGGCATGGTGTTCGCGCTCGAGACCTACTGGCCGGCGAAGGACGGCTGGGGCGCGGCTCGCATCGAGGAAGAGGTGATCGTTCGCAAGGACGGCGCCGAGGTCATCACCAAGTTCCCAGCAGAGGAACTTCTTGTCGCAGGCAAGCGGTACTACACGACCGGAGGCCCCCTCAGCACGCTGCGTGACTCCCAGTCCCACAAGAACACGGAGACCCACGCTAGGACTCAGGCGGATCCGGCCTCCTGACGGCACTGCAGAAGAGATGGGGAAGAAAGCATGGATCTCGGAAATGGCCTGGGCCATCTGACGTATTCCACACTCGTCCACCCGGGCGACACGTGGGACGAGATGAGGCACAGTCTGGAGACCTATGTCCCGGAGGTGAAGCGCCGGTTCTGCCCGGATCAACCCATGGGCGTCTCCCTGCGCATCTCGAATGCCTCGGCTGAGAGGCTCATCAACGACGCGGATGAGCGTGCGCGCCTGCGCGAGTTCTTGGATCAGAACGATCTCTATGTCTACACCGTGAACGCCTTCCCCTATGGACCGTTCAAGGGTGAGACGGTCAAGGAGAACGTGTACGAACCCGACTGGTCAACCGACGAGCGGACCCAGTACACGATGAACGTGGCCAAGATCCTGACGGACATCACCCCGGCGGATGTGGAGCCCACCATCCAGACGGCTCCATTGGCCTTCCGCCCGAAGGTTGTCGACGAGGCGTATGTGGCCGCCTTCACCGACAACGTCCTGCGCGTCGTCGCCTACCTGATGGATCTGGAGAAGGAGACGGGCAGGCGCGTCAAGGTGGCGCTCGAGCCCGAGCCCTACTGCTTCCTGGAGACGATCGAGGAGACCGTCGAGTACTTCCAGAAGTGGATCTACACCACTGAGGCTGCCAAGCGGGTCGCAGAGTTCAGCGGCCAGCCGCTGGCCGAGGTCTTCCAGGGCTTGCGCCGCTACCTCGGCGTAGTCTTCGACATCTGCCATCAGTCGGTGGAGTTCGAGGACATCGCCGAGGATCTGCAGATGCTTGTGGATGCAGCCATCCCGATCTACAAGCTGCAGGAGGCATCGGCACTGAATGTGCCGGATGTCGATGACGAGATCGTGCGCGAGCTCAAGCGGTATGCGGACACCATCTACTTGAGCCAGACCACTGAGCTGCGTGATGGAGTCATCACGAGGTACCTCAATCTTGAGGACGCGATTGGCGCCTATGAAGCTGATCCCGGTCCGCGCGCATGGCGCACCCACTTCCATGTCCCGGTATTCCTGGACGACCTGGGTCCGTTCCGCACCACTCGTGACGGGATAGACGCAGCACTGGCCTTTCACTTGGCGGCGCCGCTCTCCACCCATCTGGAGATTGAGACCTACACCTGGGACGTGCTTCCGGAGCATCTCAAGACGGGTGACATCATCGACTACGTTGTCAGGGAGCTTGAGTACGTCAGGGGCAAGTTGATGGGTGGTTCAACGGAGTGGGGAACGGCGACGTGAACGGCAGCTACTTCCTGGCGATGTCGGAGTTCTTGGTCGACGAGGAGGAGGTGCTTGACGAACTGGTCGAGCATCGCGCCTGGTCGAAGGCGGGCTACGACGAGGGCATCATCTTGTTCTCGGGCAGGCTTGATCCCCCTGAAGGAGGGATGATCTGCTTCCGGGCGGAGAGCGCGGAGGCCGCCGCCGCCTTCATCGCCTCCGATCCGTTTGCCGTGAGCGGGGTGGCGAAGTACACCCTGATCAAGTTCACCCCAACGACCTTTCCGTGGCGGAGTAAGGCGTTTGCGGCCTTCGACGCGATGGATCGCGTCGCGGGCTAACTCCCGTCTGCCTAAGGCGGAAGGGCATGTGCACGAATCCGGGAAATCGTGTGCACGCTGCTGGCAGGACACCGAGACAGGTCAGGTTCCATGGGGTTCAGAAGTTTCGCAGGGCCCACGCTCTCAACATTGGGGGCGCAAAACAGTTCACAGGCGCGCACCAGCACGTACCGTGGTGCATGCCGAGCCAGTCCATCGCAAATGGAGTGCCCGTGAACAAGGTCCTAGTCTTTGCCCTCCCCGTCGTGGTCGCTATAGGACTCGCGGGATGCTCGCAGGACTCCGCGTCCACGGACGAGGCAACGCAGGTTGGCGGAATGGCGGTCTGCGACGAGGCCGCGCTGACCACCGCGGTCAAGGATTATCTGGCCTCTGATCCGGAGGCTGGCGCTTTCCAGTCCCTCGATGGTTTCGAGTGCGCTGACGGCTGGGCCGTCACGTTCCCGACCGTCGGCCCCACCATGGATGAGGCCTACACCTACACACAGATCTTCCAGGCCGAAGGGCAGTTCTGGATTCCGGTCGCACCGGCTGACCGGGGCAGCGTCTGCGGCACCTTCAACGCGGATGACCCGACGGCCTATCCCGCTGACTCAGAGGTGCCGGAGTCGATCTGGCAGGCGGCCTGCAACACCAACTGAGCTCAGCACTGGCGCCGGAAGCGCTAGAGCGGCCTGGCCGCGGAGGCAATCGGATCACTAGGTCATCTCCCTGTGCCACGATCAGGGAATGACACCCGTGGTGCTGGGCCCGCGGTACGCAGCGGCCGTGGAGTACGCGGCACGCATGCACGCCGATCAGGTGCGCAAGGGAACGACCATTCCCTACATCTGCCATCCCCTCGCGGTGTCAGCACTCACGTTGGAGGCAGGGGGTGACGAGGA
>Ga0233451_10000796_pt1 | contig 31192 bp, 23 predicted proteins | sample 011ome_29_FD_183052 | JGI IMG/M metagenome (GOLD analysis project Ga0233451, IMG submission 183052) | Coastal salt marsh microbial communities from the Groves Creek Marsh, Skidaway Island, Georgia - 011504CT (spades assembly) | ecosystem: Environmental > Aquatic > Marine > Intertidal zone >... | reverse complement strand
ATACAGGTTCTTTTTGCTTTAAAGAAAAAGGTGTAGCTTTGAAACAAAGCACATTTATGAGAATTCTATTTTTGATTTTTTTTGGGGCTCATCTTGCCTTGGGCCAATCCTATTTTACCGAACGCTATGAGCCTTTTCAAACAAAGATACCCGCTCCAGAAACTTTTTTGGAATACGAAATAGGGTCCCAACATACCCGACACGATCAAATTGTAAGTTATTTCCAAAGCTTGGCCACACAGTCAGACCGTGCTCAGATAAGTTTTTATGGTAAAACGCACGAAGGCAGAAAACTCACCATGCTCATTGTAAGCTCAAAAGAAAATTTAGCACAAATAGAAGCCATACAAAAAAAACATTTGGACTATGCCCAAGGGAAATTAGAAAAACAGCCAGACGTACCGGTAATCGTCAATTTGGCCTATAATGTTCACGGAAACGAACCCTCTTCTTCTGAAGCGGCTTTGTTGGCGGCCTACACACTTGTCGCCTCTGAAAATCCGCAAATACAATCATTTCGAGAAAATGCAATCATTTTTATCGACCCAACGATTAATCCAGACGGGAGAGACAGACATACCCAGTGGGCTAACAGCTACAAGGGATCTCCTTTGGTTTCAGACCCTCTCGACGCAGAACACAATGAAGCCTGGCCTAGGGGGAGAACCAACCATTATTGGTTTGATTTAAATCGCGATTGGCTCTTGGCCATTAATCCAGAAAGTCAAGGAAAATTAAATTGGTACCACCAGTGGTATCCCAATGTGGTAACAGATTTCCATGAAATGGGTAGCCAAAGCACTTATTTTTTCGAGCCCATGAAGGCCAATGGTTCTTTGGACCCCATCATGCCTAAAGAAAACTATACAGCACTTAATGAATTGTTTGCCGGTTATTTTTCAAAAAACTTGGACAGTTTAGGGTCCTTATATTTTACAAAAGAAGTTTTTGATGGTACATATCCAGGATACGGGTCTTCGTATCCTGATTTACAAGGAGGACTGGGCTTACTTTTTGAGCAGGCAAGCTCAAGAGGATTAAAACAAAAAACAGATTATGGATACATAACTTTCCCCTTTACCATTAGAAATCAGTATGTTTCCAGTTTGGCAACAGTTCAAGCAGCAGTAGAAAACAAAGCCCTACTACGAGACTATCAAAAAGTGTTTTTTGAAAGCGCACTAACTAGAAGTAAACAAAGCAAGATTAAAGCGTATGCGTTCACAGAACCTGATCGAAACAAAAGAAACGCCTTTCTTGATAAGCTCTATCGCCATCAGGTAAAAGTGATTACTACAGGAGAAAACAGCTACGCAGTTCCCACTGAACAACCACAGTATCGAATGGTACAGACTTTTTTCGAAACCTATGACAGCTATAGGGACAGCGTGTATTACGATGCTTCTGCGTGGTCCGTAGCAAACTTTTACAACATCAAGTACAAAGCGGTTACCAAACTTCCCAATAGTATAGCGGAAGAAACGACAACAAATACTCTTTTAGAACCACTCAAAAAGTCTAATTATGCTTATGTTGTAAATAGTACGGATTATAAGCTTCCTGCGCTCATATACTTTTTACAAGAAAAGGAGCTCACAGTAGCTGCGGCTTATAAGCCTTTTTCGACAAAAGAAAAAGGAGCTTATGCCTTTGGCTCTTTAGTGATTCCGGTAGTTCCACAAAAGAAAAGTACGGATGAAATTTTTAATGTTTTAAAGCAGGCCCAAGCGCATTTTGAAGTTCAAATAGATGCTTTAACCACCGGTTATAATGTTTCTGGAATAGACTTAGGAAGCCGCTACATTCAGCCAGTCCAAAAACCAAAGGCGTTAATGCTTATAGGAGATGGAGTGAGTTCTTATGAAGCGGGTGAGGTGTGGCACCTCTTGGATACACGCGTAGGAATGCCGATTACTAAAGTGAGGCAATCTTCTTTGAATCAAATTCCATTGGAAAAGTACAACACCTTGGTGCTAGTATCGGGAAATTACAAATGGGAAGAAAAAACGATTCAGAAGTTAAAGACCTGGGTGGAACAAGGGAATACGATTATAGCACAGGGAACGGCAACCACAGCCCTTATAAAACACAAAATTATTCAGGAGCAGCTTGTGATTCAGCCCAAAGACAGTTTGAATAAAACCAGCCAAAAACCCTATGTAGATGCACCAGAAAACCTGGGAAGAGAACAATTGGGAGGCGTATTTGTTAAAGGGAATATGGATCTAACTCATCCCTTAGCTTTTGGTTATACCTCAAAAGCCATTAGTCTTTACAAAAACAACCTGGTTTGGTTACAGCCCAGCAAAAGCGAGTATGGAACTCCCGTTGTTTATGATAAAAATCCACATATAGATGGGTATATATCCAAAAAAATCAGAACGCAGTTCCTACCCAAAGCAGCACCAGTGATTGTGAGTAGTCTAGGTAAAGGAAGGGTGATCCTTTTTGCAGAAAACCCAAACTTTAGAGGAACAGCCTATGGTACAAATAGAATGTTTTTAAACGCCCTCTTTTTAGGAAGTGAAATGGGAGTTCCTAAATCAAGAAATTAGGGAGTCAAAAGTGTTTTTTTGTAGGTGACCGATTGTATTTTTTGTTTGGAAAAATATACCGGAAAATAGACGTCTTCTGCCCAATCTTTGTACAGATTGTCATAGAAGGGGCTTTCTGGGTCACCGGATTGTCCAGGAGCATTGGTACCTACAGCAGTGTCCCAGTCTCCTGTAGAAACAATCATGCGAAAGCTAGCACCACTACTTTGACGGTAATTGCTTCCTGTAGAGCCAGGGGTGTATCCATTCCCTCCACGGGGCAGGGGAGCTAAATTGAGTTGTTCTGCTGCAGCTGCATTGGCCACTGATCCTAGTGCGTGGGTCAGTGAGGTATGTTTGTTTGCCGCTTGACCGTACTGCCATTGGTTGGGATCTTCACCAAGGCGGTTTTTTAAGTCTGCAATGGCCGCTTGAAAAGTAGTCACCAAAAAGGCTTCTCTTTTTTTGGGTTCAGTAAATGGGCCTTCTAGCGTTTCGATCCAATCCAAAATCCGTTTCAACTGTAAAGAGGACAAATACGGTTTTACCACATCTGGAATAAATTGCTCTTGAGCGTTTGCTAGGAGCTCCTTTTCCCAAGCAACGTAAATTGCTGCTGGAATGGAGTTGGGTTCCAAACGAAAATCCCATCCCAGAAGTTTATTTTTAAGTGCTTCTTCAAAAGGAGTAAAAGAAAGCGGTTTCAACAAGGGAATCAATGTTTGTGCAGGGAGTGAGGTTACATCTACCTGTAATGCTTTTTGGTCTTCAATGCTAAGATTGTTGTTCTTACTAAGCACCTCATCTATTCGATCTCCTCTGTAGGGATCAGACCAAGAATAACCGATGGCCTCCCAGTGGGGGTACTCTTTTGGAGTTACATTTTGATTGGCCGTGGCGAGATATCCTTTTTCAGGATTGACATCATGGGGCTTTTCCAGTATAGGCAAATACCCTTCCCATTCGAAACGACCATCTCCCGGGACAGGAACCAATCCACTAAAGTTTTTTCTAACGGGGGCGATTCCAACGGCTTGCCAACCAATAGTCCCTTTTTGATCCGCCCAGATCATATTTTCGCCGGGAATATTGCTGTAGGCACAAGCGGCCCTAAATTCTTCCCAATTTTTAGCTTGATCCATTCGAAGCGAAGCAAGGTAGGGAGCCCCTCCAGGTTCTAGCCAGGCACAGCGTACAGCATAGGCTTTTAGTGCTTTTTTATTGAGATAGGTAACAGGCCCATGCAGGCTGTAATACAGTTCAACTTCCTGTGTTGGCCCTCCTTTTACTTCTATCTGCTCTTGAATAACTGTAAAATCTTTCCACTGACCGTTGTGTTTGTACTGTAACGGATTTTTTGGATTGAGGTCGTATTGGTAAAGGTCTTCACCATCGGTTCTAAAAACAGTAAGCCCCCAAGCCCCATATTCATTGTGTCCAATGGAGATGCCCGGAATTTCAGGTTCTCCACCTCCAATGACATTCCACCCGGGCGCCACTAGATGTGCCATATACCTCAAAGAGGGAACAGCGATTCTACGGTGCGGGTCATTGGCCATAGCAGGATGACCGTCAGCTGTTTTTGATCCACTCAACACCCAATTGTTACTCCCAAGCGCAAGCGAGTCTTTAGAAAGCTCATTGTATTGATTCAAGACAGCCACCGCCTCGGAACTGCGATAAGCTTCCAGGAGGTGCTCTGGCTTAAATTGCACCGATTTTCTAAAGGCTTGATAAGGGGCTAGTAATGGCTCAAAGAGCAGCTCCCGATCTATTTTAGGGTCAAGATCAAGTTGGGGTTCTTTAGGATGAAACCAAAGGAGCTCTTTTACTTTATCTGGCCCTATCTTTGCTACCGCCCTACCGATTTGAAGCTCTTCACCAATATTTCCAAGCAAACCTTGGTGTCTTGAGATTACGACCTCTGGAGTCCACTTTTGGGGGAGTAAGCCCAGCATTTTAAAAGGAAGAGGAAGTTTTTCGGGAGTGGTCAAAATTTCTGCAATGTATCGATTCACACCATCTACATAGGCTTCAATTATTGCTTTTCCTTCGGGATGATAGTGGTTCAGTTCCGTATCCAGATCCCCTCGGTATTTGAATAAGCGCGTACCGATGTCTCTATTCAATTCTTCAGGACCTAAAAGCTCCGCTACGGTTCCAGTTGCTTGTCTTCTCCAAATCTCAAATTGAAACAACCGATCCTTTGCGGCGGCATATCCCTGTGCAAAAAATAAATCGTGCTGGTTTTGGGCATAAATATGATTGATTCCCCACTGGTCTCTGAGAATTTCAACCGATTCTTGTAGCCCCTTTACCTGGAGGGTTTCCGTTGAAGAGGAATCCTTTGCATCGCAGCATAGAAAAAGAATACTAAGTAGAAATAGTGAATATAGTCTCATAATAAATGAAATTAGAGTGCATCAGAAGTTTTGATAAAACGGGTTTTTAGATCAACATTGTCCATCTCTTTATCCAAGGGAAACATGGGCCTGTTGATTCGCTTGTAGTCCAATCGTTCCAGATCCTGATCCACACCTCCAGGGGTGAGCGCCATGATCCAATCTCCTCTCATGGCATAGAGCTCAGGGACGAGATAACCAATTTTTACCACCAGAATATCTGCTGCTCTTGGATTCAACCCCAGTTGAGTAAAGTCTTTTTCACGATGATAGGGTTTGCGTTTTTTAGTTACGATAACGCGAATACTTCCAACACGAACGACCACCTCTGTTTCTGCATGTATATCTCCTTGATGAATGGCCTCTACTACCCCTTCAAGAAGAAGAGGAGGCGCGTAGCGATCATCTACTTGAGCACCTACCTTTGCAGTGACTTTGTTGTTTACTCCTACTTTCAACGCTGCTTCAATCAGTTCAGGACCAGGAATAGAAGCGTAGATTAATTCAGGGCCAGAGGATTTTTGAAAAGCGTTGTTTTGCAAAAGTTCTCTTAGAGTCCAGGTTACATCTCCAGCACCGCCAGCTGTTGGGTTGTCTCCCATGTCACTTATGATAAACGGTTTTTTGTTAGAACGAAGAGCTAAAGAAAGACTCTCTTCTAAAGTTGCTGTGGGAGCAACAAATTCAAACTCTTTGCGAACCTCCCAAAAATGAGTAGCCAATTGTTCAGCACCCGCACTTACTGCCTTCTTGTCATCACCAGTAACCATAACAACAGCGTGGTTTCTTGGCTCATCAGCCCAAGCATAACCGATCCAGATCGCCGCATCGATTACACCTTCTTTTTCAACCACCTCAGGGATTTTTGCATACAGGCTTTTACCAGGTTCAATTCGTGTACTGGTCTTTTCTCCAGGTAATAATATAGGGACAGGGATCCAGGCCTTGTATTTGGGCTTGCCTTTACCTGAGCGCAATCGCTCCAAGAGATTGTCTACTGCGCGTTGCTTCGATTCCAAAGCATCTTCATGGGGTGCCATGCGGTAGCAAGTGATCAGGTCAGTGTGTTCTGCTAAACGTTTAGAGACATTGCCGTGGAGGTCCATAGAGGTGGAGATCAAGGGCTTTGTTCCTATAAGTGCACGGATTTTTTGAATAAAATCCCCTTCAGGATCGTCTAGCCCCTCTACACTCATCGCTCCGTGTATGTCAAAAAACAAGCCGTCAATGGGCAATTCATTTTCAAGCATTGCCAAGGTCTTTCCTACCAAAGAATCATAGGCTTGACGCGTAACAATACCCCCCGGCAAGGCGTGTCCTCTAAGTGTAGGCGCCCATAGGGCCGCTTTTCTTTGTGGACGCTCCTCTTGTAAAAAGGGGTAGTAGGTAAAAACGTCTTCTCCTTCACGAGCCAAAAAAGCGGCAGCCTCTGTTTTTGCAGGAGAAAAAGTACTGGATTCTATTGCTAAGCCTGCAATTGCAATTTTAGGAAGTTTAGACTTTTCGGACGGGACTGTGGATTGACAACCAAAAAATAAGACATAAAAAAGAGAAGAGAACAGAAGGGTTCGTAAAGAGTATGGCATAAACTAAAGAATTTATCTAAAGATAAAACTTTCCAATACAAATCAACAAATCTCTATACTGGGATTCATTTAAAAGAAATTGGGGCTGAGGAACAAGATTTTTTTATTTAATAGTTATCTTGAGTACATTAAACGAATGAATTTAAACAAACTATAGTCAATGAAACATTTATGAATAACAGTAGATTACAAACCTACAGGACCATTCAGGATGTTCCCTCTGACCATAGATTAACACTTATTAGTAACAGATGAAACAAGTTTTTTATTGGTCCTTTGTGGCAGCTTTAGCGGGACTTCTTTTTGGTTTTGATACCGTTGTTATTTCCGGCGCAGACAAAAAATTGCAAAGCCTTTGGAACTCTTCGGATGCATTTCATGGAACGGTAGTCATGGCAATGGCACTTTGGGGCACGGTTGTAGGGGCACTCTTTGGTGCAATACCTACCCAACGCTTAGGTCGTAAAAAGACCCTTTTGTGGGTGGGTGTTTTTTACACGGTGTCTGCTGTAGGCTCCGCCTTGGCAAATGATCCAATCAGCTTTGCTGCCTTCCGTTTTATTGGAGGCTTAGGCGTTGGAGTTTCTACCATAGCAGTACCTGCGTACATTTCAGAAATTGCTCCGGCAAAAAGAAGAGGCCAGCTGGTGGGAATGTACCAGTTCAGCTTGGTTTTTGGAATTCTATTGGCTTTTATTTCTAACTATCTGTTGCGAGATATAGGTGAAAATGCTTGGCGTTGGATGATGGGGGTAGAAGCTTTTCCAGCAGTAATGTATACCTTATTGTGTTTTGGTATCCCAAGAAGCCCTAGATGGCTCATCTCAAAAGGGATACATGATGAAGCCAAGGAGGTCTATCACCAAATCGATCCTGAAGCTTCTTTTGATCAATTAGTCAAAGAAATGGACAATTCAAGTGAACAGGAGAACAGAGAAGAATCGATTTTTGATAAAAAATATCGTTTCCCCCTAAAACTGGCTTTTTTAGTTGCTTTTTTCAATCAACTTTCGGGTATAAACGCCTTTTTATACTATGCTCCGAGAATCTTTGAAGAAGGAGGTCTGGGAGAAAGCACCTCTTTGCTGAGCAGTGTGGGGATAGGGCTTACCAATTTGATCTTCACGTTTATAGGAGTTGCTTTGATTGACAAACAGGGACGAAAAAAACTGATGTATTACGGTTCTTTTGGTTATATCATCTCGTTGAGTTTAGTAGCATGTGCTTTTTATTTTCAGTGGGGGGGACTATTAATCCCTATTTTTCTTTTCCTCTTTATTGCCGCTCATGCCATAGGTCAGGGGGCAATCATTTGGGTGTATATTTCTGAAATTTTCCCCAACCACCTTCGCAATTCTGGGCAGGCTTTTGGGGTGAGTGTACACTGGGTTCTCGCAGCGGTGATTCCTTCTTTTGTACCCCTTTTATTTGCTAGTATAGGAGCTGCCGTTGTCTTTTCCATTTTTGCCTTTTTTATGGTCTTGCAATTGCTGTTTGTCCATTATATGATGCCCGAAACGCGAGGGATTTCTCTGGAGGAACTGAGCAAAAAATTGATTGCAGACAACAAGAACAAATAATATGATTTTTAGAAAAGAAAATACCGTTCTTTGTATGCTGCTTTTGGCTTTACTAAGTGCTTGTGGAACCTCAGAAAAAAAAGAGAATCAAAAGGAGATGAACAAAGAAAACGTTGAAGAATCGCGGTATCGTCCAAACTTTCACTTTACACCAAAGAAAAATTGGATGAACGACCCCAATGGGATGTTTTACTTAAAGGGGACTTACCATTTGTATTTTCAGCATCATCCAGAATCCAGTGTTTGGGGACCAATGCATTGGGGACATGCTATAAGCAAAGACTTAATTCATTGGGAGGAACAACCCATCGCATTATATCCCGATGCACTGGGAACTATTTTTTCTGGAAGCGCTGTAGTGGATTACAACAATACTTCTGGTTTTGGAAAGGAAGGTCAAACGCCCATTATTGCTATTTACACCAATCACGACGCTGAAGCGGAACAAAAAGGATCACAATTGTTTCAAACTCAAAGCATGGCCTACTCTTTAGACGATGGACAAACCTGGACGAAACACGCTGAAAATCCAATAATTGAAAATCCAGGCATTCGAGATTTTCGCGATCCCAAGGTCATCTGGTATGAAAAAGATCAAAAGTGGATTTTGATACTAGCAGCAGCACAGATTACTCAGTTTTACGAATCCAAAGATTTAAAAAAGTGGACCTTTTTATCCTCTTTTGGTGAAGGAATAGGAAATCACAACGGAGTTTGGGAATGCCCGGACCTTTTTGAACTTCCTGTAAAAGGAACTAAGGAGACCAAATGGGTGCATTTGGTGAGCATCAATCCTGGAGGTCCCAACGGTGGGAGTGCGACACAATATTTTGTTGGAGATTTTGACGGCAAACAATTTACCGTAGACCCTAATTTTCAAAAAGAAATGGAGCAAGAGCATCGTTTTTGGACCGACTTTGGGAAAGACAACTATGCGGGCGTGACCTATTCCAACTGGAAAAGCGAATCAAAAGGGGTCTTGTATCAAGGGTGGATGTCCAACTGGGAATACGCCCAAGAAGTGCCTACAAGCCCTTGGAGGAGCGCCATGACCACCGCTCGAGAACTTGAGTTAGTGACAGAGCAACCCGGTCACTACCGTTTGCGATCAATAGCTCACTCCAATTGGGAACCCTATATCTCCAAGACTATTGAAAAAAAATTGCTGCCTCTGGAAGGAGAAACAACACTTGTTGAGGAAAAGGACATTGACCTATCTGGGGCAATTGCTCAAATGGAACTCTCAAAATTGGAAAACACAACGTATACGTTTGTTCTTGCCAACAGCAGCGGCGATTCGTTGAAGTTCGGTTATAACCACAATGAAAAACAGTTTTTTATTGATCGTAAACAGTCAGGACAAGTAGATTTTTCGAAGACCTTTGGCGCGAAACCCTCTCTTGCACCTCGGTTTACTTCAAAGGAAACTCTAGAAATCAAATTCATTTTAGACAAGGCCTCTATCGAATTGTTTTACGATGAGGGAGCCACTGTTATGACAGAGATTTTCTTTAGCAACGCTCCTTTTCAAACATTAAGCCTTATTACTTCAGCGGAGCAGTCTCGTGTAGAGGCATTTAGTATTAAAGAATTAAAAAAAGTAAACTAATATTTTTGTAATTGAATGAAAATAAGTTTTCATAAAGTTGAACTTAAAAAGCGCTTTCCACTAGCAATAAGTAGAGGAATTCGCTACCATTCGGAAAACATTTTTGTACGTTTTGAAAAAGACGGTTTGATTGGATGGGGTGAAGCAGCACCAGGAGATACAGAAGGGGCAAGTACCCCCGAAGCAGTACAACAAGCACTGGAAGAGTTTGTTGCCACAGGAATCGAAGGATATTCCATACAGGCATTGTATGATCGCGCTCGCGAAATGAAAATACCTCCCTGTGCTTATGTAGGCTTGGACATAGCCCTTTGGGACTGGACAGCAAAAAAAGCACAAATGCCGCTCTATCAGTTGCTCGGCTTTCCAAAGGCACATACACCAACCTCCGTAACCATAGGAATCAATCCACCAGAGGTAGTAAAAGAACGCATACCTCTTATTATGGAAGGCTCATCCATAAAGTCTCTTAAAATAAAATTAGGCGCTCCAGATGGGATAGAAGCAGATAAAGCAATGTTTGAACAAGTCCTAGAAAGCGCAAAAAACTACGCCGTTAAAATCCGTGTAGATGCTAATGGCGGGTGGGATGTTTCTCAAGCAAAACACATGATGCAGTGGTTGGCCGATCGAGGAGTGGACTATATCGAACAGCCCTTAAAAGAGGGAGAAGAGGCACATCTTAAAGAGCTGTATGACCAGCGGCCTTTACCCATTTATGTAGATGAGTCCTGTCGTTTTTGTGAAAACATACCTCATTTTGCTGCCCATGTTGATGGTGTAAATATGAAGTTGATGAAGTGTGGAGGAATCACAGAAGCGTTACGCATTATAGCTACGGCACGAGCGCATGGGTTAAAAACAATGATAGGCTGTATGAGCGAATCTTCTGTAGCAATAGCCGCCGCCGCTGCCCTTACTGGAGGGATAGACCACATCGATCTAGACTCGCATTACAATTTAGCACCCGATCCTTCTAATGGAGCCCCAATGGTTGATGGGGTTACGCTCCCCCCTGATGTTCCTGGACATGGAGCGGAATTAAAACAAGAATTTTATGCTGGATATTAAACAAAAAGTTGTGGTTTATATGGAAGGCCATATAGACAGCGACTATGGTAAAATGGGGATAGGAGTAGCGCGCTACCTCAAAAACCCTATTGTTGGAATTGTTGACACAACTCACGCAGGGAAATCGATGCAGGACTTTTTTGAACTACCCAGGGCTATTCCCATCCTTAAAAGCCTTCAAGAGGCGGTTGCCCTCGGTGCAGAGGTAATGATATTGGGTATTGCCCCTTCAGGAGGCAGAATTCCTGAGACGTGGACCCCCATCATTAAAGAAGCATTGGAGGCGGGTTTGTCCATCGTCAATGGACTTCACGACTTGTTGTCTCCCAAATGGAGCAATTCCATCAAAAACCCAAAGAATCAGTGGATATGGGACGTTCGTATCCCCCAATTTATCCCGGCAATAGCTACTGCTCAGGCAGCTGCTCTTTCCAATAAAAGAGTGTTGTTTATTGGCACAGATATGGCTGTAGGAAAGATGACTTCAGGCTTAGAAATTTACCAAGAATTACTCAAACAAAAACAGAAAGTAGGTTTTGTAGCTACAGGTCAAATTGGAATAACCATTATGGGTAGAGGAATACCCTTAGATGCCTTTAAACTCGATCACGCCTGTGGTGCTGTAGAACAGGCTGTCCTTGAACAGGCCGACAAAGATATTGTGCTTGTAGAGGGGCAAGGATCCTTACTTCATCCAGGAAGTTCTGCAACCTTACCTCTGATGCGAGGAAGTTGCCCTACTCATCTAGTAATGTGTATACGAGCGGGTAAAAACACACTTCGAAGTCCAGAACACATTGTTGTTCCTGATCTCAACGAATTTATAGCATTAAACGAAAGCTTGGCGACTGTTTTAGGAACCTATCCTCAAGCCAAAGTGATCGGAATATGTGCAAATACAAGCAAGTTGACAGAAAGCGAGGCCAAAAAATTTCTAACGGATTTAGAACAAAAAACAGGAATTCATGTGACCGATCCGGTTCGTTTTGGTGTTCGTGATATTACGGCACAGCTTTTAAAAAGTTAGTACATTTTTTCACGACTTACTTGCTGTGGTGGGGGCAAACCCTTTTCAAGCTGTTCAAAACAATTTAGTACTTGCAAAACACCCTCTCTGGGGTAGGTCAAACTGGCAATATGAGGAGTGATTTTTACTTTAGGATGTGACCATAAAGGACTGTCTACAGGAAGGGGTTCTTCTTCAAAAACATCCAAAAAAGCACCCGAAAGAAGCCCTTCATCTAAAGCCCTAAGGATGTCTTTTTCAACCTGAACGCTTCCTCTGGAAACATTGATCAGGTAGGTAGGCTCTGCAAATTGCTCAAAAAGGGAATAGTTTAGCAGGCCTTTTGTTTTTGGAGTGAAAGGAACAGTACAAACCAGAACATTCAGGGATTTTATAAACTGATCCCATTCTCCCGCTACAAAAGAAGGAAAAGGAGTTTTTTTGGGTGAATGGGAGTAACCTACAACAGAAAAGCCTAATTGCTGGACTTTATGAGCAACATCCATTCCCAAATGACCAATACCCAAAACCCCCACACGTACAGGACGTTCTATAAATTCAAATTGAGCCCAATGCTTCTGCTGTTGTGCTGCTTGAAATTCATACCAAGATCTATGGTGGTTTAAAAGAGCCATTAAAACATAATTACTCATAGAAAAAGCCATTTGAGGATCTACCACTCTACAGATAGGCAGGTGTTTTGGAATGGTCTCATCTGCGAGTACGTGGTCCACACCAGCGCCCATAGAAAAGATAAGTTTTAAGTTCACAAAGGGCTTCAGCGCTCCTTTGGGTTGTTTCCAAACCATAGCACAAACAATCTCTTCCGGCCGGTCTGTTTCTGTGCCAATTAATAGCGGAATGTGCGGGGCTATTTTCTCAAATTGTTCCTTCCACTTTTGTGTGGGCACAGGAGGAGCAATGATGGTAAAACGCATATGTCTTTTTTTTAGAAGTCGATTAAAGATAGGTTAAAATTGTCTCTTTAGAAGAAACTCTCCAAACCTGTTTTTATTCTGTTGATTCTCGTTGGCCTCAGGTTTCTTTAGCGTTTTTGTTTGGTGTTTTTACAGTTGGCGGCAATATCTTGTGCTCAAGCCGTTTGAAGGATGTTTATTTACAGTGATAGTCAGCGGCTCGAGTTGCGATTTGGTTATTTGGCTTTACATTCACTTTGTACCCTAGGGAATTGGCCCAGCCTTTGGCCGCAGCAACCAATTTATGTGATTTGAAATTTTCGTCTTCGTTGTAGTCCATGTCTATTTGAATTTTTAAGGCAATTTTTTGGGTCAGCCATTCTGCCAAATCAATGCTGTATTCCGCCTCTTTCCATAGACGTGTCCACATATCTGAAATGAGATCTTTACGCGATTTACTAAAAATATAGTGCACCCCTCTCGACCCAAACCGATAGGCAATCACGGTTGTATAGCGTGTTTCTTTATTGATATTTTGCGAATCGGTACCGATGTGAATTTCCGTGTAGGGATAATTCTTGATGATCTCCAAGGTATGGTTCACCGGATCGACCCGTTCTCCTTTTATGTTTTTAAACAGCAGCATAAACTCTGCTCTAAGTTAAAAAATAGTAATTTGCTTAGCACTGAATACAAATGATTATGACTAATATTTTATTTACAATTTGCAATACGGGAATCCTAATTGCTTGGGGAGTACTTCTCTTTGCTCCTGGAAAGGCGATTTCCAAACCGTTGATCGCATTTCCATGGGTTCCGCTTTTCCTCAGTCTTTTTTATTCGTATTTTATTCTCGTTTCAGGAGGGTTGGCCGAGGCAGATTTTTCTACTTTAGAAGGAATTGTAAAGCTTTTTCGACAAGCCACTCCAGAGTCTGCTGCTGCAGGATGGTTACATTATCTGGCTTTTGACTTTTGGGTAGGGGCATGGATGGTGCGCCACAGTCAAAAAAACCGCATCGGTCACGTGTATATTTTCATTCCTTTGTTGTGTACTTTTCTCTTGGGACCAATAGGAATACTGACCTATTCTTTAGTTTATTTCTTTAAAAAAAGAATTACTTGGGCCAGATAAACTGTAGTTGCTGATTTAGGTCAGGATGAAGAGAATAAGCTACGGGACAGGTACGCGCTGCACGCTCCAATAAGGTCTGGGTTTTTGTGTCGAATCGCTGTACAAAAGTTATTGAAATTTGAATTTCTACAATTCTACGAGGGTTTGTTCCCATTACTTTTTTTACCTCTGCGCGTGTTCCAGTCAAATCGATATTTAAATCTTGTGCTTTAATTCCCATAATGGTCATCAGGCAAGACGCTAAAGCAGTAGCAACGGTGTCCGTGGGAGAAAAAGCCTCTCCTTTTCCTTGATTATCAACGGGGGCATCTGTAATAAAAGTTGATCCAGAAGCTAGATGGGTAGCAGAGGTTCTGAGATTTCCTAAATAGGTTACTGTACTGGTCATAATGAAAAGAATTTTTGAGAGATTAGGTTTCCAAGAAAAGCACTTAGGCCCAAAAGGAAAGGATAAATAATAAGCAGCCAGATCAAGTTTTTGACCCCCAACTGGCTCCAATAAGACCGTGTTTCTGATAGCCCGATTAAGAGGTCATACCAGCTTTTCAAATGGAGTTTTGCAGCGATTACATTGGCAACAATAGCACCGAACAAAACGAAAAGGCCAACAAGGTATAAACGAATCACATTCAAAAATACACAAGTTTAATTTGTATTGCGTACATTGAAATCAAAAGTCGTATATGCTTTTTAGGTGGATTATAAAACTCTTTTGCTTTCTCCTAGCGGTTTTGGGCATTGTTGTTACAGGGATTATGTATACCAAGCTTTCCTTTATCGACTGGCCTTATTTAATAGGGGGAGCTTTCTTTTTGGCCGTGGGAATTTTTGTACCTGTTCAAAAGAAAAACTAACTTTAAAACAATAAATAAAAAGACAATGAAAAAAAACATTTTTTTACTACTGATGTTGGCGCTGATACTACCTGTACAGGCACAGCAAATTAAAACAATAAAAAAAGACCTTCAACAAAGTATTGAACAAAAACAAAAAGAATTAACAACCCTTAGTGATGCCATTTGGGAAGCCGCAGAAACGTCTTTAGAGGAGTACAAATCCTCTAAACTTCTAAAAGACTACGCACGGCAAAATGGATTTGAGGTAACGGAAAACGTTGCAGAGATTTCCACCGCTTTTATGGCCAAATACGGATCGGGGAAACCTGTGATTGGTATCCTTGGTGAATTTGATGCCAATGCTGGAATTTCCCAGAAGAGACAACCCACAAAAGAGGCTCGTATAGAGGGTGCTGCAGGACACGGCTGTGGGCACAATCTTTTTGGAACCGCTAGTTTGGCTGCTGCTGTAGCAATCAAAGAACAGATAGAAAAAGGAACCCTTAAAGGAACAGTTATCTTTTATGGAACACCCGCAGAAGAGACCATCTTTGCTAAAGTCTGGATGGCACGCGAAGGGGTCTTCGATCAACTGGACGTATGTATGGACTGGCACCCTGGAGACAACATCATTTCGGGAACAGAAACCAGCAAGGCCTTGGTAGACTTTCGTGTTATGTTCTATGGAGAAACGTCTCACGCTTCCGCCGACCCATGGAACGGAAAAAGCGCGGTAGATGCTATGGAGCTCTACACAACAGGATTGAATTACTACAGGGAGCACATTTTACCGACTTCCAGAATTCATTACCAAATCGAACAAGCAGGAAATGTTGTTAACGTCGTACCCGATTATGCTAAAATATGGACTCGCTTAAGAGAAAATAGCGTAGAAAAAGTAGACGAAATGTATGAAAGAGCACTGGACATAGCCAAGGGGGCCGCTTTGATGACGGGTACCCGATACGAAACAAAACTCATCTCCGGTATTTATGAAATACTGGTGAACAGAACAGGAGCAGAAATCATGCAAAAAAATCTGGAAACTCTTGGAGAGATCACCTATACGGAAGATGAAATAGCCTATGCTAACACCATTTTAAAAGAGTCGGGGAAACCCCAAATTGGAATTAACGGAAAGGTAACCCCTCTACAAGAGACGTTACCCGCACAGGGAGGATCTACAGATGTAGGAGACGTAAGTCAAGTGGTTCCTACCATACGTATGTCAGCTACAGTTGCTTCTGATGGCGGCCCTTGGCATTCTTGGGCGGTGGTAGCTTGTACGGGCATGTCTATTGGTCACAAAGGGATGATCTATGCTGCAAAAGCCTTGTCGATGACCATGGCGGACTTGTACAAAAACCCCAAGCTGGTAGAAGCAGTTAAAGCAGATTATCAAAAAAATAAAAAATCAGAACCGTACAGACCTAGAATTCTCCCCGGTCCACCTAGTTTGGATTGAGAAGAAAAAAGATTAGCTCAACCAGCCTCTTTCTAGCATTTCGATTTTAACCCGTTTTGATAAAAAGAGAAGAGCAAGCATATTGGGAATGCACATTAATGCAAAGGCAAGGTCTATGATGCCAATGACCACCTCCACAGTAACTAAGGCAGAAAAAATGATGCTCCCAATATAAAAATAGTTGTAGAGGGGACCCCATTTGAGGTGGGTGAGGTACCCAAAGCACTTGACACCGTAGTAGGAATAGGTAAACAAAGTGGAGATACCAAAAACAAACACCATAACCAAAAGAAGAAGGTCTCCAACTCCAAAAAACAACCGTCTAAACGCTTCCAGTGTTAAAACGATACCATTAAGTCCTTCTACTTTATATGCTCCACTGATGATGACCAATAAGCCAGTGATCGTACAAACCAATACGGTATCTAAAAGGGGGCCAAGCATGGCAGCCAGCCCTTCGTCTGTGCCTTTTGAACTTTGTGATTGACCGTGGTACATAGGAGCATTACCAACACCGCTTTCATTGGAAAAGACCGCTCTCCGTACACCTAATATAACCAAACCCCAAAACCCACCCGTTACAGCTGTATTGAAGTTAAAGGCTTCGAAGAAAATCAGCTTGAAGGTAGGAAGTACCGCTTCTGCATGAGTCACCAACATATAGAGACCCATTAAAAAATAAAGCCCCACCATGAGGGGGACAAGATTTGATGTAACCCGAACAATGGAACGCAAGCCCCCAAAAATGACGAAAGCACTCGCGATAGAAAGAACGACTCCAAAAATCAATTTCCATTGTATGGTTCCAAGGGCAATCATACTATTCGGCTGGAGTACATCCATAAATGTTTGTGTCAATTGATTCGCGGTAAAAGCAGGAAGCACACCAAAAAGACCTGCGACAGAAAACCAAATGGCTAGAGATTTCCCCCACTTTTTTATACCCAACTCCATGTAGTACATTGGTCCACCCAAAGGAGCACCAGAGGGTTCGAAAGTGCGGAGTTGAACGGCCAAAGAGCAAGAATAAAATTTGATGACCATACCGATGAGAGCCGTCAGCCACATCCATACCAATACCCCGGGGCCACCCATATGAATAGCGATGGCAACACCAGAGATATTTCCCAAGCCTACCGTAGCCGCAAGTACTGCGGACAACGCTTGAAAACGAGAAATCCCTTTGTTTTGTTCTTTTGAAAAAAGGAGTTTAAAAGCGGTTTTAATCTTAAATAAAGGAACGCCTTTGCTGTGAAAAGTCAAATACAGCCCTCCCCCAACTACCGAGAAAAGCATCACCCATTCTAAGGGACTAATTAATCGTTGTAAGCCCAGCTCCAGAAAGGCAATCCAATTGTCCATGCTGAAAAATAGGCATTAATTTTTAGTTCCGTAAAAAAAAGAACCGCTTTTAAATCATAAGCGACATTTATGAATTAAAATTTTGTTTTGTATTAAAAAAAAACAAACTTTAGGAAAAACATAAAAAATGCAAACAAGAAGAGACTGGCTGCGCTCATCATTAGGGATTGGAGGGATGCTTTTAGCACCACACAGCATCCTTAGCGCACAAGAAAAAGAAGCCTTCAACCCCCGCAGTTTAGAGCCCATAATTCGTTTGAGCTCCAATGAAAACCCCTACGGTCCTTCAAAAAGGGTACAAGAACGCATCAAAGATTCCTTTGTTCACGGATGTCGTTATCCGTATGCGTATTCGGACGATTTAGCCGCTATTTTAGCAAAAAAACACGGTGTTGCTCCAGAGTCAATTATCGTTACTGGGGGCTCCACAGAAGGGCTGAAGATTGCAGGGTTAACTTTTGCTTCCAATGGAGGAGAAATTATCTCAGGGGAGCCGACCTTCCTCGCAATGATGGACTATGCAAAACAGTGGGGAGCCACGATCAACTGGGTTCCTGTAGGAGCGGATAAAGGGTATGATCTAGATGAAATCGAAAAGCGCATTTCTTCCAAGACAAAACTGGTATTTCTCTGCAACCCAAACAACCCCACAGGGACCCTTGTGTCTGCAGACAAGCTGGTCGATTTTTGTGCGAGCGCAAGTAAAAAAACGATTGTCTTCTCAGACGAAGCCTATTACGATTTTATTGAAACCCCAAACTATCCCAGCATGGTTGACGCAGTAAAAAGAGGAGACGATGTGATTGTTTCCAAAACGTTTTCTAAGGTGTATGGACTTGCAGGACTTCGAGTGGGCTATTTGATTGCCAAGCCGGAATTGGCGGCCAAAATCAGAAAAAATATTGTCGCAATGAGTAATGTTCTTGCCATAGAGGCGGCAAAAGAAGCCCTTGAAGACGAGGCCTTTTATCAATTTTCTCTTGCACAAAACAGAGAGGCAAAATCTCGAATTTACACTCTTTTAGACCACCTTAAATTGGAATATGTACCCTCCCACACCAATTTTGTGTTCTTCCATTCTCAAAAGGACATCCGAACACTGGGTCCTATGATGTTAGAAAAAGGGGTACGTATAGGCAGGCCTTTTCCTCCTTTTTACGACTGGTGCCGTATCAGTACGGGAACCTTAGAAGAAGTGGATGTCTTTATCAAAGGAATGCTTGAAATTTACGAAGGGTAGGGCTTATTTTTCTTTAACAATGATGTAGGTGGCTTTGACACCTGTAGCCAGATTCCAACGGTTGGCGCCCACGAGTTTTCCTTCGTCATCAAAAACGCGAACTTCTGCTGTATTAGGTCCAGAGGCCCCCTGATTGAGCGCCACAAAATCAATTTTGTTGAACCCCATAATAAGATCGATAGCAATGGTTTTAAATCGTTCTTGAAGGAGTACCTGAGGGACGACCTCTTTGTCATTGACCATAATTCGAATTAAGTCACCGTCTGGGGATTCGTGGTCGCGAAGCGCTATTTGGACGTATTTTCCATTGTTGCGAAAGTCGCCGAGGTACTGATCTGTTTTAAATTGATTTGGATTTTTTTCTTCCTCTGGCTTCCGATTTAACCTGTTTTCATACCGTTTTCCAGGGTCTAGAAACTGCTCGTTTTCTCCAAAGAGCAAACGCGGATTTTCAATGTCGTTCTTAGGGTCTTCAAATTTTATTTCTGGAGTAAAGAAATCTTCTGAAAGAAGGGATTTGTTTTTTTTGGGGAGAAGCAAAGAGGGTCCTTTTTCCTTGGGTGGAGGAACAACAAACTTTGGAGGATCTGTCAATTCCGTCTTTTTCTGACCCCAGCTGTTGCTAAAGCAAAGGCAAAAAACCACCAAGCAAAAAGACATTAAGGACCTCATTTATACGCTTTTTGTAACAAACCTAGTAGGAAATCAGATGATACTCAAGTGTTTTAACAACTATTTAATCTTGAAGAGGTGTTTTTTGTTATCTTTAATTAAACCAATTTGAAAATACTGATGCAGATAACAACGATCGACTGGCTGATAATATTTTTGTTTTTTGCCATTTCTCTTGGGATTGGAATTTATGTTTCTAAATCTTCAGGACAAAGCGCAAATGAATACTTTCTCTCGGGCCGAAGTATGCCTTGGTGGCTTTTAGGACTTTCTATGGTCGCCACGACTTTTTCTACTGACACACCAAATTTGGTTGCAGACATTGTCCGGACTAACGGTGTATCTGGAAATTGGGTTTGGTGGACTTTTTTGATAACGGGACTATTAACGGTTTTTGTCTATGCTAAGCTGTGGCGAAGGTCCAATGTGAGTACCGACTTGGAGTTTTACGAGCTGCGTTATGGAGGGAAGCCAGCACGTTTTTTAAGAAAGTTCAGAGCCATTTATTTAGGAATTATTTTCAATGTAATTACCATGTCTGCAGTGACTTTGGCGGCCATAAAAATAGGAGGAATTATGTTGGGACTTGAACCTTGGCAAACCGTTCTGACAGCCGGATTAGTAACAGTAACATTTAGTGCTATAGGTGGATTTAAAGGGGTCGTTTATACAGATATGATACTGTTTTTTGTCGCCATGGGAGGTGCCATAGGCGCAGCGGTGTACTTGGTAAATCTTCCAGAGGTAGGTGGCTTGGAAGCACTGCTTGCCAACGAAAATGTAGCGGATAAAATTTCCATCCTTCCCGATTTTGGAGACACTGAAGCATTGATTGCCTTATTGATCATCCCTCTGGCGGTCCAGTGGTGGAGCTCATGGTATCCTGGAGCAGAGCCCGGAGGTGGGGGATATATCGCCCAGCGGATGTTTGCTGCAAAAGATGAAAATCACGCGATTGGAGCAACCTTTTTCTTTAATATTATGCACTATGCCCTACGCCCATGGCCTTGGATAATGGTGGCTTTGGCTTCTTTGGTGGTTTTTCCAGATTTGGCCAGTATACAACAGGCTTTTCCGAACATTACACCAGATAAATTAGGGAATGACTTAGCCTATCCCGCTATGCTAACCAAACTTCCTACAGGACTACTCGGTTTGGTTTTAGCTTCATTGATTTCTGCTTATATGAGCACGATTTCCACACAGCTCAACTGGGGGTCTTCTTATATTGTTTACGACTTTTATCAAACTCAAATCAACCCCGAAGCATCCCAAAAAAGACTTGTAGCTGTAGGCCGTTTATCAACAGTTGTGCTTATGGTTTTGAGCACACTACTCGCGCTCTTGTTACAAAACGCCATGCAGCTATTTAATCTGCTTTTGGTCTTTGGCGCAGGTACGGGATTGATTTTTATTTTGCGCTGGTTTTGGTGGCGAATCAATGCTTGGAGTGAAATCGCAGCAATGGTTGCTTCTGGAGTGATTTCACTTGTATTAACTATTCCAAGTATAAAAAACACGCTCTTTGGAGCTGAAGGGTTTCTGCCCGGGTGGGCAGAATTTCCTTTTGTGGTAGCCGTGACGACCAGCATATGGCTTATTGTCACCTTTGTTACCCCATCAGAAGATCCCTCTGTATTGCGGTCTTTTTACAAAAAGACACAACCTGGAGGACCTGGATGGGCAACAGTTATTTCGGATGCTCAAAAGGAAGGTGTTGATCTGCAAGAAGACCACGCCGCCTGGAGTGTTCCTTCTGGAATACTGGCCATGCTTTTGGGGTGTGCTTTGATATACAGCACGATGTTCAGTACTGGCTATTTGATCTATGGAAACTATAACCTGGCATTTCCATTACTCGGTTTGGCCTTGGTCTCTGGCTACCTGCTGTTAAAAACTTGGAAAAAAATACGGGTAAACGTCCTTTGAGGTTAGCCTAAAATAATTCCAGCGATAGTCGCAGACATTAAAGAAACAAGCGATCCAGCAACCATAGCTTTAAAGCCCAATTCGGTAAGAAGCTTTTTGGTTTTGGGAGCGATGATTCCAATACCTCCTATTTGTATTCCAATAGAAGCAAAATTGGCAAAGCCACACAACATATAAGTGGCCATAACAACGGATTTTTGATAGGAGAAGTGCGTAGCGCTGAGGCCGTTTTTTAAATCGACTAACTGGGTGTATCCTACAAATTCACTGGCTACGAGCTTCACCCCTAGAAGCTGCCCCATCAAGGCGATGTCTTCGTTTGCCACACCTATGATCCACATCAGCGGAGCAAATAAGTACCCCAATAAAAACTCAATGGAAAAACCTTCATAAACAGTATTGGTCGCAATCCAACTGTTGATTCTGATCAGATCACCAAATCCCGAAAACACATTGCTTAGCATCGCAATCAACGCAATAAACACCAAGAGCATCGCTGCAACATTCACCGCCATTTTGATACCTTCTCCTGTTCCTATAGAAATAGCTGTAAGTAAATTCGAGCCTATTTTGTCGTTTGATATCGTGATGTCTGTAACGATTTCCTCCGTTTGTGGATAGATGATTTTCGCAATAACTATTGCCCCAGGGGCTGCCATAACTGAGGCAGCGAGGAGGCTTTTTGCAAACTCCAAACGCATCACAGGATCATTACCTCCTAAAAAACCGATGTAGGCCCCCAGTACGCTACCGGCAACAGTGGCCATTCCTCCCACCATAACGAGAAAAATCTCGGAGCGGTTCATTTTTTCTAGATAGGCTTTGATTAATAAAGGAGCTTCTGTTTGCCCCAAAAAGATGTTTCCTGCAACAGAAAGACTTTCAGCTCCTGAAATTTTAAAAAGCTTGGTGAGGCCCCAAGCGAGAAAACCAACGACTTTTTGAATAATTCCGAAATAATACAAAATGGAGCTCAGAGCAGAAAAGAAAATGATGACCGGAAGGGCTTGAAACACAAAAATAAAACCGTAGGTGTCAGTATTGCCAAATTCACCCAATAACATTTTGGTCCCCTCTCCTGTATATTCCAATACTTTGATGAAAAAATTTCCCATCGCCTCGAAGAGCGCTTTGATCCAATTAATTTTTAAGACTCCAATGGCGATAAGTACTTGAACCAGTAGTCCAAGCCCTACTGTTTTCCAAGCAATGGCTTTTCGATTCGCGCTAAAAAGATAAGCGATAAACAAGAGGACCAGCATTCCTAGCGCCCCTCTGAAGAGGTTCTCAACAGAGAAACCCGCATTTGGGATTAATTCCATAAGGCTTTACAAAGAGTCTAAAGATAAGAAAAGGAACCTCATTTTATGAAATTTTAATATATTCGAGCGATTCTAAAGGAACTTTAGAAATAGAGGAGTAATGAAAAAGAAGATGAGATTATTAGGATTACTACTTTCTGTTATTTTGCTTACGAACTGTCAAAAGGAGACCAGTACATTAGAAATCGACACCGCACCACAAACGACTGCAGATGCTCCAGAGGCAAACGTAGAGGAGCGTGTTTTGGTTTGGTCAGATGAGTTTGAGGGTGCTTCTTTAAACATGGACAATTGGTCTTTTGAGTTGGGAGATGGCTGTCCCTTTTTATGTGGTTGGGGAAACAACGAGCTTCAAGTGTATACAGATGAAAATCACAAATTGGAAGACGGAATGCTGGTGATTTCAGCAAAAAAAGATTCGGAAGGAAACTACACTTCTACTCGAATCATCACAAAGGGGAAAAGAGAATTTCAATACGGCAGAATAGAAACACGCGTTAAAGTGGCAACAGGCGCAGGCCTTTGGCCAGCTTTTTGGGCGCTAGGCAGTTCAATAGACACCACCCCTTGGCCGGATTGTGGAGAGATTGATATCATGGAATATGTCGGACGAAAACCAGGGGAAGTTTTTACATCAGTACATACACGTAGCAGCTTTGGTAATACGGTCAATACTCAAACGACACCCTATCCTAATATTGAAGACGACTTTCACGTTTATGCCATAGAGTGGAACGATACCTTTATTGAATTTTTTCTAGATGACAATCGGATATATCGCTATGCACCCCAATTTCAAAATCAAGAAAATTGGCCTTTCGATCAACCTGTTTATCTTTTGATAAATCTTGCTATAGGGGGTAATTTTGGAGGAGCTGTTAGCAACAGTTTGGATTTTCCAAGGGCGTTTTATATCGATTACGTTCGTGTGTATCAATAGAGTAAAGCGCTAGGCATTCGCCCGTACTATTTTTTCGATAACTTCTTTGGCTGTCAGCAATTTGATTTTGTGAACACTGTCGTTGTAGTTGCCCTCAGTAAGATCTTTTTCTATTATTTGGAGGAGTTCTTCTGCACTTAATGCCATGATTCTATCAGTTTAGAGGTACTTCTATGGTTAAAATTCTAGTGTGTACACTGCAGTTCAAAGTAAACTGCTCTGTGTCCCAAACTCCCAGAGCATCTCTTTTTTCGAGCTGTTGTCCAGCCACTTCTGCTGCTCCCTCTATAAGGAATACATACACTCCATTTTCTTTTTTGTTCAGGGTGTAGTCCAGGCTTGTCGTTTGATCGAATTCTCCCAAATGAAACCAAGCGTCTTGATGGATCCACAAAGGAGCATTGCCAGATTTTGGGCCTACAACTGGATACAAGCGATTCGGTATTTTTAGTGCCTCTATGTTTTTTTGATCGTAGCGAGGAGTCACGTTTTGTGTATTTGGGAAAACCCAAATTTGTAGTAAGCTTACCTCCTGGTCTTTGTTTCGGTTGTATTCGCTGTGATAGACCCCTGTTCCTGCACTCATCACCTGAATTTCATCCGCTTCGATTACACCGATGTTGTCCATGCTGTCTTTATGCTTCAAAGCTCCTTTTAGAGGAATAGTAATGATCTCCATATTGTCGTGAGGATGTGTACCAAACCCCATGCCCGGTGCTATGGTATCATCGTTCAACACTCGCAGGGCACCAAACTGTATGCGATCTGGATTGTACCAGCTTGCAAAACTAAAGGAGTGTTTGGCTTGAAGCCAACCGTGGTTTGCCGCACCTCTCGTATCAGCGGGGTGAAATACTTTTTTCATACTGCAATTGTCCTTTTTGTCAAGGTTTCATCGTCTTTACTATAGGCAGCAATGAAATTTTTAAATCTCTTTCCAATCAGTTAAATTAAAAAAAATCAATCCGGCTTAGAGCCACTGACAATCAACTGTTGTAGACACAAATGTACTATTTATTTTCTTTCTTTTTTTCCTCTAAAGTCTTTTTGGTTTGGGAAAGTGTATCTATGAGTTCTTTTTTAGCTTTGAAATAGCTGATGAGGGTTTTAATTTTAGCTTCGTTTTCCTCTTTTTCAGCCTGTTTTTGTTTTTCTTCTGAGAGTGTGTTTTGAATTTCCATATAAGTACTCACACCAAAGCCAATCACGATAGCAATACAAACAATATAGGCAATAATTTCTTCAACTTCTGAGAGGTACATATTTGATTATCTTAGCACAAATTTAAAGAATAGGAGCTAGGATGACCGTATTGGGTAAAAGAATTTGGTTGGGATTAGGGTTTTGGATCAGCATGCTTTTAACGCTTCAAGTAAAGGGTCAAGATTCTTCAGTCACAGCAACGGTAACTCTTGATGAAGTTGCCCTTCTGGCCCCCAAAACGGCAACACCAGCTAGTCAATTACCCCTTTCAATCAGCGTTCAAGACCTGTTGCCAATACAAGGGAGCTCACAACAGCTTTCGCTACAAGAGTATGTCGAAGCGGTTCCAGGACTATTTGCTCAAAATGCAACCAATTATGCTCAGGATTTGAGGATTTCCATAAGAGGATTTGGTGCACGAGCGGCCTTTGGGATCCGGGGGGTCAAAATTATTATTGATGGTCTACCAGAAACCACTCCCGACGGACAAGGGCAATTGGACAATGTACCTTTGGGGATACTCCGTAACATCGAGGTCTTGCGAGGGCCCTCTGCCAGTCTTTATGGCAACGCTTCCGGGGGGGTGCTCTACCTCAATACAATGGATACTCTAGAGAATCAAAACGTTCAATTCCAAAGCCGTTGGGGTTCTTTCGGGTTTCGATCCTACCAATTGAATACTGGAATAAAGAAGAAAAAAACCCTCGCTTTATTCCATGCCAGCCATACCCAAACTAACGGATATAGAACTTTCAGCGGGTTTGAACAAAGCCTTTTTAACATCAAAGTAAAACAGCAGCTGACACCGCAATCCAAAGTACACTTTCAGCTGAATTACACCCACAGCCCCAGAGCAGAAGATGCTGGGGGATTGACTTTAGAAGAGACCTTAGCAGACAGAAACCAAGCACGTCAACGCAATAACGATTTTGACACTTACGAAAGTATTGACCAGTTTAAAACAGGACTTCGCTGGCAACAACAATGGCGTAGTCAGTGGCGTTTAGAAACTTATGCTTTCTACAATTACCGTACTTTTTATGGTAAACTTCCTTTTGAAAATGGGGGGATTGTTGCTTTGAATCGTAATTACTTCGGCCTGGGTAGTCATTTGAACTATCAGCAAGGAGGCCACCGCTGGCAGTTGGCTTTAGAAACTGCACAACAGGCCGACCAAAGGAATCGTTACAACAATCTAGAGGGAGTACAAGGAACACAGAGTTTTTCACAATTGGAGCGTTTTGGTAGTATTGGGATTGCTGTTTTGGATGAAATCCAGTGGAAACACTTCCTCTTGCGAACCAGTATTCGCTATGACGATCTTCGTTTAGGAGCAGATACTGTTTCACAACAGCAACACTATCAGGTGTTAAATCCCAGCATAGGAATCAGTTATAAACTGGCTCCTTTTCAACAGCTGTACTTGCGCTATGCCAGCAGCTTTGAAACACCAGCACTTTCTGAGCTTTCTGCCAATCCAAACGGAAAGGAAGGACTTAACCTAGCCTTGGAGCCTTCCAGAGCCAATAACTATGAACTGGGATGGAAAGGCAACTGGAAAAAGCTGAAAATAGAGGCCACAGGTTTTTATATAAAGAGTTCCAATGAAATTTTACCTTACGAATTGGAGGCTTTTCCTGGACGTTCTTTTTACAGTAATCAAGGAGCAACAAGTCGAACGGGAATTGAATTTTTTGGCAGTTACCAAGGGAAACATTGGGATGTACAAGCCAGCGCTACCCAAGCTCAATACCATTTTCTTGAAGGGAATAACAAAAGAGGGAAGGCCCTTCCTGGTCTACCGAACACTCAGTTTTTTGTTCAGTTCAACTACCAAACCTCAAACCACTGGCAATTTCTTATTACGGGAGTACATTACGGCGCCTTTTATGCTGATTCAGCCAACAGTGTTGCCATCAATCCTTATCAAAAAATTCGAGTCCAAGCAAGCAAAAAGTTACTATGGAAGGGGCAAGAATTTCAACTTTTAGGGGGAATCAATAATCTTTTTAATACCTCCTACTTCGACAACGTTCGAATAAACGCCTTTGGCAAAAGGTTTTACGAGCCAGCTCCAGGCAGAAACTTTTTTGTGGGTCTTAGCTTGGGGATTTAAGAGCGATTCATTTTTTGATTAGCCCTCCTTTTTTTGGTTTTTTTCTTGGAGAAACAAACAAAAGGAACAGTTAAAATTCCCATTCCTTTTGTATCTTCAGCTCCCGAAAGCGTTTGAGCCTTAGTCGCACTCTTTTTTTTGGGCCAATTTCTTTTCCACTTAGGGGTTAAATAGAAAACTCTTGTTACTTTTATTCTTATGGGAAAATATGTGTTCTTTTTACTGCTTTCTTTTTCTTTTTGTAACGGTCAGGCGCTACTAGAGCTCCGTCTTAAAAGGCAATTGCGTAAAATCCCTGCTTTTAAAGAAGCTTTTGTTGGGGTAAGTGTCTCGGAACTCGAGACCTCTAAATCCCTTGTTTCAATCAACGAGGCCAAATACATGACCCCAGCCTCCAACACCAAACTCCTCACCTATCTGGGTGCCATTCAAAATTTTGACTCCCTACCTAGTTTGTATTATTCTGTCAAAATCGACTCGGTGATTCAGTTTAAATCCTCCGGCTATCCGCTGTTGCTTCATCCCTTCTATTCGGACCCTGAGCTTACCGCTTTTTTTAAACAAGAATCTGATTTTGAATATGTTGCTCCTTCTATTCATCCGAAACCTCAAGGCCCCGGCTGGTCTTGGGATGACTATTCCTACTACTATGCCTCCGAGCGAAGTCCCTTCCCCATCTATGGCAATGCCGTTGGGATTACAAAGGTGAATAATGAAATTAAAACACTTCCTTCGGGTTTTGATTTTATTTTAAAAAGCGACTCTCTGGCTCCGGTGGCTCAGCGTGCTAAGGACGCCAATCGCTTTGAAATCAACCCTCTTAAGCTTAAAGAAGGCGACACCCTCTACCGCCCTTTGATCACTTCAGACTCCCTTTTTGTAAAGCTCCTGGGACAGGCTGTAGGGAAAGAGATTGCTTTGAGTACCGCTGATGACTCCTCGGTTTGGACTCCCCTTTACACCGGGGCTGAAGAGGTGCTTTACAAAGGCCTACTTCAAAACAGTGACAACGGAATTGCAGAGGCCCTGCTACTGATGATAGCACAGAAAAACAACGGTGTTTTATTAGCGGAGCAAGCAATCGACTCCCTCCAAAAAAAATGGTCCCAATGGACTCCAGACCCCTTGATTTGGGTGGACGGCTCTGGTGTGTCGCGCTACAATATGTTTACCCCCAGATCGCTTGTTGCTGTGTTAAAGGAGATTTATAAAACCTCTTCCTGGGATCAAATCCTATCCCGCTTTCCGAAAGGTGGAGTATCAGGAACGCTGAAAGCTTATGATGTAGATCAGGTATACGGAAAAACAGGTACGCTAAGACACAACCACAACCTCTCGGGCTATTTGATCACCAAAAGAGGGAAAACACTTGTTTTTTCTCTGATGGTTAATCATTTTACTACCCCTACTTCGGAGGTACGGGCAGGTATTGGAAAAGTCCTTAGCTGGTTGCAACGAAAAGTGAAATAAGCTTTTCTTACCCCAATGGTATGAAGCCAACTAGGATACTGTTTGTTAGAAATCATCCCCTTCTTTTTCACCAGTGTAAGAAGGGATTTGCGTAAAGAGAAGCTGTTATTTCTTTTGTAATGCCGCTGCAACCTCAGCAACCTCCTCTAAAACCCGAAGTAAATTACCACTCCAGATTTTGGCAATCTCTTCATCGCTATAGCCTCTTCGAACAAGCTCTAGGGTCACATTAAAGGTCTCTGACGCATCTGCCCAGCCTTCAATGCCTCCTCCGCCGTCAAAGTCGGAGCTGATACCCACATGGTCAATTCCTATCTTATTTTTGATGTAATCAATCTGATCTACAAAATCAGCTACATCTACCGGGGGGTGTTCTTTTTTTAGTGCCGCCAGAGCTACTTCGTCTTCTGGGTTTTCTAAGTTTTTTAGTGCTTCGCGGTATTTTTCATGTTTTTCTTTATTCACAAAAAGAGCCAGTGCAACGGTTTGTACCACTCCACCACTTTCTTTTACCCACTGAAGCTGCTCGTCGTCCAGGTTTCGAGGGTGGTCGGAAAGGGCTCTCGCTCCCGAATGTGACGCGATAACGGGGGCTTTAGAATGGGCAATGGTTTGACGAATGGCTTCTTTCGAAGGGTGGGAGATGTCCACCATAATCCCGTAATAATTCATCGAATCAATCACTTTTTTGCCCAATTCACTAATGCCGTTGTGTTTAGCTGTATTGTCAAACTCCCCTGTATTGGAGTCTGAAAACTGGTTGTGGCCGTTGTGCGCTAAAGACATATAGCGCGCGCCTAGGTCATAATATCTTTTTACTTCGGTCAAGTCCTCCCCAAGCGGATAGGCGTTTTCAACCCCAATCATGGCTACTTTTTTCCCCATTTTTCGAAGGCTATCAACGTCTTTGGAAGAAAGGGCGAGCCCTATTTTATTGGGGGCATACTCCTTTACCAAACGGTGAATGGCATCGAATTTCGCCTGGGCATTGTCTGCTGCTTTTTTATATCCTTCTTCTGTAAGCTCTCCTTGTCCGGTGTAGACAATAAACCAGGCTACATCCAATGCTCCGCTTTCCATTTTAGGAAGATTTACTTGGGTGTCTGTATCCATAGCGTAGTTTAGCGTATCGGTAAAGTTTTTTACGTCAATATCATCGTGGGTATCTAGGGTTGTGGTTTTCAGGTGGATGAGTTGTGCTTTTTGGATAAGCTGAACTTCTGGGTTCCCCGTAGGTTTGTCTTGACAGCTTGCTGCAATAAGGGCTACAATAAGTAAAAAGATGCTTTTTTTCATAAAACGGTCTGATTTTTGATTTTGAAAGTTAGGAAATTTATATTTTTTGCTGTTTTACCTATTAATTGTTAATAAAGGGTAAAAATCAAACAAAAATCAAAACACTGAAAAACAGTGCTTTAAGAATAGAACCCCTCTTTATCTCCTCATTTTTTAACAAAAAATTAAGTTTGGCACGAAACTTGTAATTACTCACACGTGCGATTTTGCACAAAACTTTAATTAATTAAATTTTTATCAAATGAAAAAAGGTTTATTATCAATTTTGGCGGGAGCACTAGTTTTAGTGGGATGTCAAAATTATGACGATCAATTCGACAGCCTTGAATCACAAATCAACGCGTTGGCTTCAACAGTTGCTGGTTTGTCTCAGGTTCAGAGTGATCTTGCTAGCCTTGCGGGTACAGTTTCTTCTTTAGCAAGTACTGTAAACGGTTTAGGTAGCCAAATTGACACAGCAGTATCTAACGGTCTTGCAGATATCCAATCGGATATCGACGCGATCGAAGCTGCTGTAGCTGACGTTGCTTCTTCTGAAGAAGTTTCTGCTCTTTCTGATGCAGTTGCTAATTCACAAGCAGATTTAGATGAATTATTGGCTAATTCTTCTGTGTTTACTGGAGATGTTACAATTAATTCAGTTGCTACATTAGATGCATTCCACGCAATGGGATCTACTCTAGCTATTGTTAATGGTAATGTTGATATTGATGTAAGCACTGATATGGATATTACTAAAGTACAGGAAGTTGTTAATCAATTCTTGACAATTACTAAAGATTTAGATTATACTGCAGCTGCTTCAACAATAGATGAGGTAACTTTTGATAATCTTACTGGCGTTCAATCTCTTACTTTAGAGCAACCAGGAGGATATGTCTTACCTAAGTTAGTTTCTGCTCAAAAAATTTACTTAAGTGATAAATACAAGAGTTCAGTTGAAATAATCGATTTCAGAAAACTAGTTAATGTTACTTCTATTGGTACAGACTCTTATACTTCAGGGGCAATTACTTTTGATAAGGCTACTGAAATACACTTAACATCATTACCATATTATGCAGGTACTTCTCTATCTATTACTGGTAAGAAAGGTGGAGTAATTGATCTTTCAGCTCTTGATGATGTTGATTCTACTGGTGAACAATCTGGTTTAGATTTAACCTTAAATGGACCTAGTTCAGTTTCTATCTCAAACTTAGATGGTAAAGGAGGAAGCATTACATTAGAGAATGTTGCAACAGCAGTTATCAATGATTTTGATGGGGATATTACTATAGGTGCAGGTGTTGAATCATTTACATCTAACAATGTTGTTACACTAGCTGGTGCAATGACTGATATTGTAACTCTTGACATTAAGGGTGTTTTAAATCCTAATCATACTGCAACTACTGCTGATGTTGGACCAGCAATTGCACTAGATGCAAAAGCCGATCTTGAAACATTAACATTGAGTGGTACTTTTGATTCTGTATCTGTTACTGCAAATACAAACTTGA
>Ga0233451_10000789_pt1 | contig 31307 bp, 17 predicted proteins | sample 011ome_29_FD_183052 | JGI IMG/M metagenome (GOLD analysis project Ga0233451, IMG submission 183052) | Coastal salt marsh microbial communities from the Groves Creek Marsh, Skidaway Island, Georgia - 011504CT (spades assembly) | ecosystem: Environmental > Aquatic > Marine > Intertidal zone >... | reverse complement strand
GAACTTTAAAAAAAATGATCACGGAGTTAAACAGTCCCATCCATTATTTTTTAGAAATGGAGAGTGGTTATGTACATGTCAACCAATGTATTGGAAAGCATATCACGATAAGTCATATAGGTTCTCAGTGTTTAAACTGTTCTCAAGAACTCCCCATCTTTAGACAAGGTTTTTGCAAATCTTGTTTTTTTGAAACCCCCGCAGCTGGAGATTGGATCATGCGACCCGAGCTGAGTAAGGCACATTTGGGTGAAGCAGACCGCGATCTGGAATATGAAAAAAAAATGCAACTCCAGCCTCATATTCTCTACCTAGCGCTAAGCAGTCATCTTAAAGTGGGTGTCACTAGAAAAAGCCAAGTACCTACGCGTTGGATCGATCAGGGTGCACATGAGGCCCTGGTGCTTTTAGAAGTTCCTAATCGCTATTTGGCAGGAGTGGGAGAAGTGGCGCTTAAGGAACATTTTTCGGATAAAACCAATTGGAGAAAAATGCTTCAAAATGAATCGGAACCCATCGTTTGGGAGGAAGCGTTTCACAAGGCTTTAGATCAGTTACCCAAGGATTTGAAACCCTATATGAAAACTACTGCAGCGCTTGAAAAATTTGAATTTCCTGTACAGTCGTATCCTACAAAAGTTGCTAGTTTAAATTTGACTAAAACACCGCTTTATGAAGGGAAACTCATGGGAATTCGAGGGCAATACTTACTCTTTGAAGATCAAACGGTTTTTAATGTACGGTCCAATGAAGGGCAACGCGTCAAGTTGCGTTTTCAGTCCTAAATATGTTTGCTAGAATCGGCTAGAAGCTTACGCAATTCCGTCATTTCTTTTTTGGTCAAGTCTCTGTAGCGCCCCACTTTAGTATCCAACTTGAGGTTCATAATACGAACTCGTTTTAGCTCAACTACCCGATACTCTAAAAACTCGCACATTCTTCGAATCTGGCGATTGAGGCCTTGGGTTAAAATAATTCGAAATTGTTTTTTGTGGATTTGTTCTACAAAACAGGGTTTGGTAATCGTATCTAAAATGGGGACTCCACTTCCCATTTTTTCAACAAATTCTTCTGTTATAGGCTTGTTTACTGTTATGATATATTCTTTTTCGTGATTGTTCCGAGCGCGTAAGATTTTATTGACAATATCCCCATCATTGGTCAATAAGATCAGCCCTTCACTCATTTTATCCAAACGACCAATGGGAAAGATGCGACTTGGATAATTGATGTAGTCGATAATGTTGTCTTTTTCTACTCGAGTATCTGTTGTACAAACGATCCCCTTTGGTTTATTAAAGGCGATATAAACCGATCCTTCCTGATGGTTTTCAACCAAAATTCCATCGACTTCAATACGATCCTGGGGACTTACTTTTTGTCCCATTACGACGGCTTTTCCATTGACTTGGATGCGGCCTTGATCGATCAATTTGTCTGCTGCTCTTCGAGAACAGTGTCCAATTTCGCTGAGGTATTTATTCAGTCGTGTCCCTTCGGATGCTTCGCTCATAGTTTAAATTTCAATTTCATCTGTAGGCTTTAAATCAAAGGTTTTTCTAAATAAACCTACAAAAAGATAAAGTAGGGGTGTGTCTAGAGCTGCTACAAAAACTTTAAAAAGAAAACTAGAAAGGACTAGTCCCCAAAAAAGACTCCAATCCAATACACCAAAAGCACTCAATAACCCAACTACGAGAACCGAATCAATAAGCTGTGAGCTAAAGGTTGAAAAGTTATTTCGCAACCAAAGCATTTTACCCTGAGTCAGTTTTTTCCAAAAGTGATAAATACGAATGTCCACAAATTGAGCCAGTAAATACGCAATCATGGAGGCCAATACAGCGATAGGAGAAAGCGCAAAAACCTGATTAAAAGTGGAATCGTCTATGGGCGAGTTGGCTAGGGCAGGAACTGCATTGGCGAGCAACAGAATTCCCATAGAAAAAAAAGAAGCAAAAATACCGGTTACTACAACTTGATTGGCTTTCTTTTTGCCGTAAATTTCTGAAATCAAGTCCGTAATTAAAAAGGTAAGGGGGTAAGGTAAGACCCCTACGGAGAGTTCAAAAAGAGAATTGCCAAAAAGCTTAAAATCAAAGGGATACCAATAAAAGAACTTTTGGAAAATCAAATTGGATACCACCAAAGAAGTAATAAATAATCCTGCGAGTAACAGGTAGATATTTTTAGCAAGTTCTTTTTTTTGAGCTGTCATTTAGTGGATTTTTAATTCAAAAGGCATAAGGGTTTGGATGTAGGGAGAGGGAGTTTTAGTTTTGAAATTTTTAAATGATAGCAATATGTCCTTGGGGATCCAATTTTCAATTGGGTTTTGTAGTTCAATAGAGGGGCTGATTCCTTTCAACATGCTTTCTAAACTTTCTTCAAATTTGGGGTATTCCAAGGTGTTGTAGGTTTCAATTCCTGCACGTACTGCAGCCTCTGCGATGGCATCTTCCAAGCCTCCCAAACGGTCTACTAGACCTAATTCTAAGGCTTGTTTTCCTGTCCAGACTCTACCTTGGGCAAGATTTTCAACCACTTCCGGATCTAAAGAACGCCCTTGTTCCACCCGTTGTTTAAATTGGGTATAGGTCTTTTCAATACCTTTCTCCAACTGCTTTTTAAAGGCTAGGGTTAGCGGTTGGTAGGGACTGTAGCCCAATGCATTGGGATGGGTTTCTACCGTTTGCGCTTGTATCCCAATGTCCTCTAAAAAATCGGTTGCGTTGGGCAAGGTGGCAAATACCCCTATGGATCCTGTAATACTCATTGGGTCTGCAAAAATAGCATCGGCTCCCGACGCGATATAATACCCTCCTGAGGCTGCTGTATTTCCGATTGACACTATCACAGGTTTGGATTCTTTTACTTTTTCAATGGCACGCCATAGCAGTTCTGAAATCAAGGCACTTCCCCCTGGGGAATTAATTCTTAAAACTACCGATTTGATCCAATCGTCTTGAGCTAAATCTTCTAGCGTTTCAACGAAAACACCCTGGGCAATGATGGACTCGGTACCTTCACCATACAAGATGGGTCCATTGGCAAAAACAACCCCTATGCGATCCTTAATAGCACTGTCATAGGAAGCGTTACTTGCATTGACACGGTTTTGGGAGACCAACTTCAGTTCGTCTTCGAGATCCATTTCCAATCGAAGCTTAATTTTTTCGTCAAATGTATCCTCGTAGTAAAGTCCATCAACGAGTTTGGCTTCTAGAGCTTCTTCTGGAAGACTTGGTGTGTTGTCATTGATCAAAGCATCCAAAGCCTCTTCGGTAAACCCTCTGTCAGAGGAAACTTCTTCTCGTACCGTTGACCAAAGATCATTGAGGAGACTGCTAATTTGGTATTCATTTTCTGCACTCATTTCGTTTTCTAAAAAGGGCTCCACGGCACTCTTGTACTTTCCGTGTCGTACCACTTCCATTTTAAAACCATAGGTGTCTTGAAAATTTTTGTAATAAAGTACTTCAGAGGCCAAACCCTTAAATTCAAAAGCTCCTGCTGGATTTAAAAAAATAGAATCTGCTACAGAAGCAACAAAATATCCTTTTTGAGTAAAAAAATCTCCATAGGCATAAATGAATTTTCCTGCGGATTTGAATTTTTTTAGGGCTTTTCTAATGCTGTGCGCCTGTGACCACCCCGCTGTTACAAAATCGGAACGCAATCGGATTCCTTCAACGTTAGGATCTGTACTGGCGGTTCGAATGGCAGAGAGTACATCGGGTAGCGCAATGACTTCTTCATCAATTCCCAAGAATTGTTGAATTTCATCAAAGACAGGAGGACGCTCTACAAGTGGTAGTTTCAAATCTAGGGACAGTATGCTGCTTGATTTTAAGGGCCGGTTAGCAGACGGAGCGTTGAGTAGGCTTGCTGTTGCTGAAAAAATAAAAAGAAGAATTGCAAAAGCGAATCCAATAGCAGTTAACGTACCCAAAACTGAGGCAAAAAAACTTCGTAGAAAATTCATGTAAAATGTTTTGGTGCTACAAATATAAGGTTTTGTAGATTTACAATTATTTTAGAATTTCGTTTTGAAAGATCAAATTATTATTTCCCTTGGGAGTAATTTAGGAGACCGTATGGAGTTCCTTCTTAAAGCACTTGCTTTGCTGGAAGCCTATCCCATTTCGGTAAAGCAATTGTCTCAAGTTTACGAGACGCCTGCATGGGGATTTGAGAGCACTCCTTTTTACAACGCCTGTGCAAGCCTCGATACAACCCTGGACCCTCAGGCTCTTTTGGAGGTTTTTTTGGAAATCGAACAACAACTGGGCCGTTATAGAGAACCTGATTCAGGTTATGCTGCAAGAACCATTGACTTAGACCTTTTGTTTTATAAAAATGAAATTATTTGTACCAGTGATCTTAAGGTTCCCCATCCCAAATTGCACCAGCGAAATTTTGTTTTAAAGCCTTTGAGCGAGATTGCTCCAAGCCTTACCCACCCTATTTTATTTCAAACGGTAGAACAATTAGTAGCGCAAAGTCCAGACCCTGCTGAAGTTATTCCTCTGAAATACAATTTGGGTCTTCCCCCCATTCTTAAAGTATTTCCTTATATCGCAATCGAGGGGAATATTGGTGTAGGTAAGACAACTTTAGCTAGTCTGATTGCAAAGTACTATCAGGTTGTATTACATACAGAAGCGTTTGCTGAAAATCCACATTTGGAAGATTTTTATCAAAATCCGGAGGCCCATGCCTTGCAAGTAGAGACCTATTTTTTGAACGATCGATTTGAAAAAGACACACTTTTTTGGGAAAAAGAGCCCGAGGCTGTAATTGCAGATTTTTGTTTGCATAAGTGTTTGGTCTTTGCAGCAGAAAATTTGAGCTCAGACGAGTTTGAGACGTATAGAGAAAAGTTTGATTTAGAAATTGAACAGAAAAAAAAGCCGAGTTTATTACTCTTTCTAAAGGCATCGGTAGTTCATTTAAAAAAGCAAATTCAGACCAGAGGGCGCTCTTTTGAACAAGGTATTGAGGAGTCCTACCTAGAACAGATCGAAGCGGGATACCGCAGACTGTTGAATAGCAACCTTCCTTTTCCCGTTATAGAAATCGATGTGGATCGGATTGATTTTGAAAAAAACGAATACGCTTTTCAAAAAATTTTAAGAGCGGTATTTAGAGCTTCTTTTTCGTAAAAAAATCCCAGACAATAATTCCTGTAGCCACACTGATGTTTAAAGAATGTTTCGTTCCGAATTGCGGAATTTCAAGCGCTTGCCCACACCTGGTGACTACTTCTTGCGCGACCCCATGAACTTCATTGCCCAATACAAACGCATGGGCTTGATTTGGGTTGGGTTGAAATTGGTCAAGTGGTGTTGCGGCTTCTGTTTGTTCGATCGCCCATACCGAGGTTCCCTCCTTTTGTAGCTTTTTTACAACGTTAAGTGCAGATTCAGCATATTCCCAATGGACATTTTCTGTAGCTCCAAGGGCTGTTTTATGAATGTCCTTATGTGGCGGACAAGCGGTAATACCACAGAGGTATATTTTTTTGACTAAAAACGCATCTGAAGTACGGAAAACCGAACCGATATTATTTAAACTTCGGATATTATCCAAGATTAATGTCAAGGGCAGTTTCTCAGCAGCTTTAAATTCCGCCACCGATTTTCGGATCAATTCTTTGTTTTTGAGTTTGCGCATAACTTGTTAGAAAAAACAAAAATACACAGTCTGATTTTTATGAAGGGATTTGCATCTTTGTTTTTGGGGAAACCTTCAAATTTTAAATACATTCGTAAAAACCAATTTTCGTGCCCAAAGCCGCTAAGGAGACACCTCTAATGAAACAATACAACCTCATCAAGGCGAAATACCCTGATGCGCTCTTGCTGTTTCGTGTGGGGGACTTTTACGAAACCTTTGGTCAAGATGCGGTAAAGGCCGCAGGAATCTTGGGTATTATCTTGACCAAACGCGGCGCTGGGAGTACAAGTGAAACCGAATTGGCTGGGTTTCCACATCATTCGATTAACACCTATTTGCCCAAACTAGTAAAGGCAGGGTGTCGGGTGGCAATTTGCGATCAATTGGAAGATCCCAAGTTGACAAAAAAAATTGTAAAGCGAGGAGTTACCGAGTTGATCACCCCCGGAGTATCGCTCCACGATGATGTTTTGGACCAAAAGAAAAACAACTATCTCGCTGCTGTATTTTTTGAAAAACATTGGGGAATTTCTTTTTTGGATATTTCTACAGGCGACTTTTGGGTAGCGGAGGGAAATGGAGAACAAATCGAGCAGTTGTTGCAAAGCTTCGGACCCAGTGAAGTGTTGGTTCCCAAGCCAAAAAAACAATTTTTTAAGGAACAGTTTGGAGAGCAATACCCCTGTTTTTATATTGAGGATTGGGCCTTTGAGAAGAGCACAGCGGAACAAAAACTAGTATCTCATTTTCAAACCCATTCACTGGAAGGCTTTGGAATTCAAAATTATACGGCTGGAATCAGTGCGGCAGGTGCGGTGATGCATTATCTTTCGGATACGCAACACGACAAGCTGCAACACATTACCCATATTACACCTATCCGTCAGGAGGGCTTTGTTTGGTTGGATCGATTTACCCAACGAAACTTAGAACTCTTCTACCCCAACCATCCGGAAGGGGTGCCTTTGATTCAGATTATTGATCAGACACAAACCGCTATGGGTGCCCGTTTGTTGAGACAATGGATGGCTTTTCCGCTTAAAGAATTGAAGCTTATTGAAGAACGTCAAGAGCGCGTTCAGGATTTTTTGGAAGAAACAACACTCTTGGAACATACGGAAGAAGCGCTTTCAAAAATTATTGATATTGAACGGGTCATGGCAAAGGTTGCCACAGAAAAAATTAGTCCTCGTGCCTTAAATCAATTGGCAGATTCTCTGGAGGTTTTAGAAAATTTTAAAAAGGTTTTGATGGAGGGATCGGCGAAACATTTAAAAGTTGAGCTTGAAAAAATTCCCTCCCCCCAGGAAGTACTTTCTTTATTAAAAAATACCTTGCACCCTGAAGCCCCTGTAGTGGTTTCAAAAGGCAATGTGATCGCAGCAGGGTTTTCGGAACGGCTGGATGAACTCAGAAGTCTAAGAGATACATCGCAATCTCATTTGGACGCCATGCTGGAACGGGAAACAGAACGCACCCAAATTCCGTCCCTTAAAATTGCATTCAACAATGTTTTTGGCTATTACATAGAAGTTCGAAATACCCATAAGGACAAAGTCCCTGAGGAGTGGGTACGAAAACAAACTTTGGTCAATGCCGAGCGTTATATCACGGAAGAATTAAAAACTTTTGAAACAGAAATTCTTCAAGCGGGAGAACGTATTCTCGCATTAGAACAAGAGTTGTTCGCCGCTTTGATCAAAAATTTGCAAAAGAATTTGGAAGTACTAAAGCAAAATGCAGCTGCCGTAGCACGTTGGGATGTACTTTGTGGCTTTGCGAAAATGGCGCAAAAGAATAACTACTGCTGTCCAACGATGACCGCTACTACCCGTTTAGACATTCAAGGAGCACGGCATCCCGTAATTGAAAAACAACTGCCCTTAGGGGTTCCCTACATTGCCAACGACCTCCAGTTGGATCGGGAGAAACTGCAAATCATGATGATCACGGGGCCCAATATGTCGGGTAAATCGGCTTTGCTTCGTCAAACCGCATTAATCTCGTTATTGGCTCAGATGGGAAGTTTTGTTCCTGCTACCAAAGCCACTTTAGGAATTGTGGACAAAATCTTTACTCGAGTAGGGGCTAGTGATAACATATCAATGGGAGCTTCTACCTTTATGGTGGAGATGAATGAAACCGCTTCTATCCTCAATAACATATCCGAAGCAAGTCTGGTGTTATTGGACGAAATTGGGAGAGGGACTAGTACCTATGACGGAATTTCCATCGCTTGGGCGATTGCTGAATATCTACACGAGCATCCCTTTAGACCTCGTGTCTTATTTGCAACTCATTACCACGAATTGAATGAGATGACCAACGCCCATGAGCGAATCAAAAACTTTAATGTTTCCATTAAAGAAACGCAGGAAGACGTTCTGTTTTTAAGAAAATTAGTTCCGGGAGGGAGTGCCCACAGCTTTGGAATCCACGTAGCTAAAATGGCGGGTATGCCTCAGCATGTTTTAGCAACAGCAAAAGAAAAACTCAAAGTGTTGGAGGCCTCGCACGGATTGAAAAAGAGCCCTTATAAAAAAGATACAGATACAGAGCTGCAGCTAAGTTTTTTTAATCTAGACGACCCTTTGTTGGAAGCCATTCGTGAGGAAATCACCGCTTTGGACATCGATACCCTAACACCTGTAGAGGCTTTGATGCAGTTGAATCAAATCAAGCGTAGGCTCTCTCAAAAGAAAAATTGAATTACTTCACCCCTCGATCTTTTAATTGATCGGGACCCGGGACCATATTCTTTTTGTGCTCAGTTACAAGACTCTCAATGTTCTTTAACACTTCGGGATGAGTTTCCGCAATATTGAACTGTTCTGAAGGGTCGTGATTCAAGTTGTACAGTAAGGGCGGGTCGTGTGTTTTTTTGTCACCAAACTGACCGTATTCTCCCTGTGTGATAAAGTGGGCTTTGTAGGCTCCTAAGCGCGCAGCATAGAGTTGAGTTCCCCGATAATATAAAAAATGGTCTCTTGAAGCTTTTTGTTTTTCGAACAGGAGCGGACCTAAGTCGTGACTGTCCAGAGTACGATCTTTAGGAAGGGGAACCCCAGCGATCGTACTAAAGGTATGGAACAAATCTAGGGTGGAACCGATTTGATTTACAATACCGGGTGCAATTCTTCCTGGTGCCCAGAACACGGTGGGAACTCGCATGCCTCCTTCCCAAGTGGTTCCTTTTCCAGCAAAGAGAGGTCCTGCGCTTCCGCCTTGTTCTTTAAAGACGGTCCAGGGACCATTGTCCGAAGTAAATACGACGAGGGTATTTTTATCCAGACCTTCTTCTTTTAACGCTTTTATAATAGTACCAATACCCTGGTCAATGTCTTCTACCACATCACCATACAACCCACGAGCACTTTTACCCAAAGCTTCTTTGGAAGCAAAGAGTGGAACATGAGGCAGGTTGTGTGCCAAATAAATAAAGAAAGGCTGATCCTTATTGTTTTTGATAAACCGAATGGTTTCTTCTGAATAACGGCGTGTAATCGTATGTTGATTTGCTGGCCGTTCGATGACGGTGTTGTTATGAATTAAGGGAACTTGAAAATTTTCAATTCGATTGTTTTTAGGATCGGTAATCAATCCCCAATAACCTCCCTTTTCTTCTAATACAGATTGGGGAGCATCCATATCATTGGAATAGGGAATACCAAAATAATAATCAAAACCATGTTGCAAGGGGAGGTATTCTTTTTGATGTCCCAAATGCCATTTTCCGATACAGGCAGTAGTATAATTTGCTTTTTTAAGTTGTTCGGCTAGGGTAATTTCATTGCTGGGAAGCCCGTGATGTGAATCTGGGAAGAGAACGCGATAGTTGTCGCTGCTCATTCCACTTCGCACAGGGAGACGCCCCGTCAATAATGCGGCTCTACTAGGGGTACATACACTGGCTCCAACATAAAATTGTGTCCATTTTTGTCCTTCTACCACCATTTGATCTAGGTTTGGGGTCTGGATGGTGGGATGCCCAAAGGAACTCAAGTCTCCATAGCCCAAGTCGTCCGCAAAAATGACAATAATATTTAGGGGTTGTTCATCATTTTGAGCTGTGAGACTTTTGGAAATTGAAAAAAAAAGAAAGAGAAAGAAAAATCTTAAGGTGTGCATGTTTTTGATTTTTAAACGGTTCCACCAATTTAAAAAGAATTTTTACTTTTTTTAATTTAAAACAGAGTTCAATATTTAGTAGAAAATAAATTTATTTTACATTTGCATTCCATTATGTAGAAGCAGCTCAAGGTAGCGCATCATCCACCAGAGGCGGATGAGGGTCATTCAGAGTTTTGAAATAGAATGCGAAAGTAGCTCAGGGGTAGAGCATCACCTTGCCAAGGTGAGGGTCGCGGGTTCAAATCCCGTCTTTCGCTCTGTCGTTTGCTCGGATGGTGGAATTGGTAGACACGTTGGACTTAAAATCCAATGACCATTGCGGTCGTGCGGGTTCAAGTCCCGCTCCGAGTACTTTAAGAATCCGTAACTAATTGTTTAACATAAGGTTGCGGATTTTTTTATTTTCAATTGGCAACATATTGGCAACAAATCATATGTTTTTCACCTCAATAACTAAAAGCTAAAACTTTACAAGCACTCCTATCCCAAACAAAGGGGCATGGGTTTTAGAAAACAGTTTTTCTATTGAAACAAGGAGATGGGATTTGACATACAATCAAAAATTTATGAATTAGGGGTATAAAAGCTTGATTTAAAAAAAAAATATTATATTGGAGCTTTAATATTATCATTTGACTAATGATTTTATTTTTGAACTAATATAAAAAACAAAAGAATATTAATTAAATTTAACTAAAAATGAAAAAAGAGTTTTTAAAAAAAATCTCATTTCTTTTCTCGCTACTACTGACAATTAGTACTTATGCGCAATCCGTCTCAGGTATTGTAATGAGTGAAGATGGCCCCTTACCAGGTGCAACAGTACAAGTAAAAGGAACAAATATTGGTACAAGCACCGATTTTGACGGAAATTTCACAATTCAGGCTGACGGTACCGATGTATTAATTGTATCGTTTGTAGGTTTTACCTTGCAAGAAGTACCTATCGAAGGTCAAGATCAGATAACTGTTACACTTCAAGCTAGCAACGAGCTTGATGAAGTAATTATAACTGGTTATGGTACACAAAAAGATAGAGAAATTACTTCAGCCGTAGTTAATGTTGAAGCTGAAGATTTTAATCAAGGGCCTATAAATGATGCTGCACAGCTCCTCCAAGGAAAAGTTGCAGGACTTCAAATTTATAAGCCAGGTGGAAACCCTAATGAAAATCCAACAATACGACTTAGAGGAATCTCTACATTAGGTGCAAATACATCCCCTCTTGTTGTTATTGACGGTGTCCCTGGAGCGACTTTAGCAAACATTGATCCAAATGATATTGAAAGTATGACTGTTTTAAAAGATGGTTCAGCAGCCGCAATTTATGGTGCTCGAGGTTCAAGTGGTGTAATACTTGTAACAACTAAGAGAGGATCAACTGGAAAAACGGAATTTTCATATAACGGTCAATACTCTGTTAGCTCTATATCAAGAGAAATACCTGTTTTGTCTGCTCAAGAATTCTTAACTAATGGAGGAACAGATATTGGAAATGATACCGATTGGATTGATGCAATCACTAGACAAGGACAATCTCAAATTCACAATTTTTCAGCAGGTGGAGGAAGTGAAAACACAAACTATAGAGTATCAGCTAACCTAAGGGATGTTGAAGGTATACTAAATAATACTGGTTTTAAGCAACTTAACACACGTGCAAATGTTAATACAAAAGCATTTAATGACAAATTAACTTTAAATTTTAATTTGTCTTACACTAAAAGAGATGCTGATCGTGGTGATGAAAGAGCATTTGAATTTGCTCAATTCTACAATCCTACTGCTCCCATATATGGTGCTGATTCCCCTTTTGTTTTTAATTCAGCTCAATATGGAGGATATTTTGAACAATTAGGTCTTTTTAGAAGTTATAACCCTGTATCAATTATTGAGCAAACTAGAAATACTAGAAACTCTACTGACTTTAACTATAATGTTAACGCCATTTTAGAGGTTGTTGAAAATTTAGACCTGACATTTAGAGCCGCTGAGCAAAGAACAACATCTCGTGACCAGCTATATAGACCTACTACCCTTTTATTTGAAGGTAATGCTGTAAGTCCTACTAGAAGAGGTCTTGCTAGTTTAGGATCATTCGATTTATCTACTAAAGTCTATGAAATATATGGTGCGTGGGACAAATCATTTGGCTCTACGGATTTAGTATTTACAGCAGGTTATTCATATAATCAGATTAACACATCTGGAACAGGCTTTTCTTTGGGTGACTTCCCTGACAACACTTTAGACTATTCTGATGCGATTCAGAATTCCCAAGATTTATTAAACGATGGCTATATTAACGCTAATAGTTATGCTTCTCCAGATGAAAAAATTATTGCATTTTTTGGTAGATTAAATTTAACTCTGAATAATAACATATTTGTTAACGCAAGTTTGAGACAAGAAGGTTCTTCCAAATTAGGAGAAGATAACAAATGGGGGTTATTCCCAAGTGTCGGTCTTGGTGCTGATTTCAATTCAATTTTTGACTTAGGATTTGATCAGCTTAAAGTTAGATTTGGTTACGGATCAACTGGTTCTCTTCCTAGTGAAAATGGTCTCTCTTTAGAAGCACGGAATTTTGTTTACAGTGGTGGCGGTTCTGCAGGTGGGGCAACCACTCTAGCACGCGCTGCTAATCCTGATTTAAAATGGGAAGAAAAAGGAGAAACCAATTTAGGTATTGAATTTAAAAGCGGTCCTTTGTCAATTGATTTTGATATTTACAACAGAGTCGTTAAAGATTTCATTATTGATAGGGAAGTTGATGCATCAATTTATGGTGTAAATAGAAGATTCGAAAACGCAGGTCAACTTTCTTCTCAAGGTGTTGAGCTAGCATTAGGTTATGATATCGTAAATAATGGAACAACATCTTACAATACCGGAATTGTATTATCTTCTAACACAAATATTTTAGATGAATATGTTTTGGATAGAGCTCAATACGGTTATTTAGGTTCTCCAGGTCAAAATGCTGTTGCTATGGTTAAAGTTCAAGTTGGACAGCCTCTTGGTGAAATTTATGGTCCGGTATGGGAAGGAGTAACTGCAGATGGAGGAAACCAATTTAGAGATGTAAATGGTGACGGGACAATTAATACCGACGCTGGAAATGTATTAAACGAAGATTATGATGGTGAAGTATTAGGACAAGCTTTCCCCACATTAGAACTTGGATGGACAAATCAAGTTGTTTTTGGAGATTGGTCAATAAATGCATTCTTTAGAGGTGCTTTTGGCCATAGTTTAATAAATACTTTTAGAGCTTTTTATGAGCCTAATGTACCCTCTCAGACTTCATATAATCAAATGAATACAAGATTAAGAGAACCAACCCTTGGGGTCGCTCAATATAGTTCTTTATATGTAGAAAAAGCTGACTTCTTTCTTTTAGATAACTTAACAATAGCTAAACAATTTAACTTTGGTTTTGACAAAGGAGTAAAAAGTGCTGTTGTATCTCTTAATGCAAATAGACCTTTTGTTATTACAAATTATACAGGTACGGATCCAGCACCAGAACTTTTTGATGCAGGAAATAATGCTGATGGAGGAGCAGCTGTTGGAACAGATGCCCTACTAGCACCTGGTATTGATAGAAGAGCTGATTATTTTGCAGCTCGATCGTTCACTATTGGGTTAAGATTAACGCTTTAATAATGAAAATGGAGAAAATGAAAATGATGAAATCTAATAAATACAATATAAACATGAACACTTTTAATAAATTATTTATATTTTTCTTGACTTCTTCTTTAATTTTGTCTTGTACTGATTTAGAGGAAGATTTAAGAGGAGTTATTGTTTCTGATATTACAGTCGAAGGAATAACAACTGACTCAGGGGGTGGCGCAGGAGGAGATGCACTTGAAGGTGCTTATTCTCAGTTGAGAAGCACCGGAACAGCAGGACACACAAATTGGTATTCAGCACAAGAGCTTGCTTCTGACGAAATGGTAGTTACCACAAAAGGTGGTGACTGGTATGATGGTGGATGGCTAATCGATTTTCATAAGCATAATTATAGTCCCACTAACGTAGCGGTTACTAATAACTGGAACTCACATTATGCAGCTATTAATGCAACTAATGAGTTGCTTGATGGTGGTACTTTAGATTCAAATGGTACTGCACAAATAAAAGCATTAAGAGCTTATTTCTTTTGGAGACTGATGGACTTGTATGGTAATATTAAGCTTCCTACTTCAACTGGACAAGATGCGCCTCAATCTTCAAGAGCAGAGGCATTTAGCTTTATTGAATCAGAATTGTTAGATGCAATTGGCGTATCTTCAATTTCCGCTTCTATGGATTTAAGCTCAAGTCCTCTTGGAACCACCAAAGATGCATACAGAATAAATAGATTTGGTGCACTTGGTGTTTTGGCCAAGCTATACCTTAATGCTGAGGTTTATACTGGTACTCCAAGATATCAAGAAGCTTACGATGCTGCAAACTACATAATAGAGAATGGAGGTTACATATTGTGTGATGTTGGTTGCAGTGTAGCAAACCTTGGTAAAAGACCTAGCGTAAGTACTGATCCTGATGAACTAGAAGGATTTGCTGCTGTATTTGCCCCAAATAATGAGGGCAATCCTGAACATATTTGGTCTGTAAAATATGATCAAGCAACTGCTGGAGGATTTAATTTGGCTATGATGTCATTACATTATTCTAGTCAACTTACTTGGAATTTTGATGCTCAACCTTGGAATGGATATTCTACATTAGAAGAATTTTATAATTCCTTTGATGATAATGATCAACGTAAAAAAGCGAGTTTTATAGCGGGTAACCAATTAGACTATGGTGGATCTGATTTACTTGATTATGCCACTGATGATGGAGATCCCAGACTAGAGTACACGCCATATATTAATGAAATTTTTCCCGATGGTTGTCGCCAATGTGGTGTAAGACCGGGTAAATTTAGTTATCAGCAATTTGGAAGACCCGATCAAAGTAATGATTTTACTTTAATTAGATTAGGACAGGTTTATTTAATAAGAGCTGAAGCTGCAGCAAGAGCTGCTGGGGATTGGAGTCAAGCACTTCCTGATACTAATATAATTAGAGCTAGAGCTGGAGCACCTGCCTTTTCTTCAATGGATGCTGACAAGTTTCTCGCTGAAAGAGGTAGAGAAATGTTTGGTGAAGCTGTAAGAAGAACTGACCTAATCAGGTTTGGTAAATACAATGATGCTTGGTGGGAAAAACCTGCATCAGAACCCTACAAAAACATTTTACCTATACCTTTTGAAGCCATTCAAGCTTCTGGCGGGTCATTAACTCAAAATCCAGGCTACTAATTTTAATTAAGAACAAACAATAAGACCCCCTTTTTAGGGGGTTTTTTAGTTAACAGTTTAATTTAAAAAAAGTTGTTAAAAAAAATTTCACTTTTAATATTTGTTATTTTACTCAATTCATGTAGTAACGAAGAGATTGGATTCACTCTCATAGATGAGTATTCAGGGATAAAGTTTGAAAATAATCTATCATTCACTGAAGAACTCAATCCTTATACTTTCAGAAATTTTTACAACGGAGGTGGAGTTGCTATTGGAGATATAAATAATGATGGTTTAGATGATATATATCTAACTGGCAACATGGTTGATAATCACCTTTATTTAAATAAAGGTGATTTTAATTTTGAGGATATAACTTTAACGGCTGGTGTTTCGTGTAATAATGTTTGGTCTACTGGTGCAACTTTTGTAGATATTAATGCTGATGGATTTTTAGATTTGTATGTTTGTAAGTCAGGACCACCTGGAGGACAAAACAGAAAAAATGAGCTTTTTATTAATAATGGTGACTTAACATTTACAGAAAGGGCAAGTGAATATAATTTAGACATTTTTGGCTTATCTGTTCAGTCAGCTTTTTTTGATTATGATCAAGATGGGGATCTTGATTGCTATATATTAAATAATTCCTTCAGAAGTGTTGGTGGATATGATTTAATTGAAGCAAAGAGAGAAATTCCAGACCCAAAAAACCAAGGAAATAAATTACTTGAAAATGTCGATGGTAAATTTATTGAAGTAACACAAAAAGCAGGAATTTACAACAGTGAAATAGGGTTTGGATTAGGAATCACTTTAAGTGATTTTAATAATGACGGTTGGGTAGATATTTTTATCTCAAATGATTTTTTTGAAAAAGATTATTTATATATAAATAATAAAAATAAAACATTCACTGAAGCATCAGATATTTACTTTAAATCATTATCCTTAGGATCAATGGGTGCAGATTCTGCAGATTTAAACAATGATCTATTAACAGATTTATTTGTAACTGAAATGTTACCAAAAACATTTGATAGGAAAAAAACAAAAGCAATTTATGACTCTTGGGACAAACATGAGCTTGCTGTATCAAAAGGTTATCATTATCAATATCCCCGAAATGTCCTTCAAAGGAATATGGGTGATAATAATTTTTTTGAAATTGGAAGATTTTCAAATTTAGAAGCCTCAGAATGGAGTTGGGCTTCATTGATATTTGATATGAATAATGATGGTTTAAAAGATGTTATAATTTCTAACGGGATTTATAAGGATTTATTAGACAGAGATTATTTAAATTATGTTTCTAACCAACAATTAGTTGCTAATCTTGTTAAAACAAAAAAAGAAGGTATAAAGAAATTAATAGACTTAATGCCTTCAGAACCTGTGAAAAATCAAGTCTATTTAAATAGAGGAAACTTTTTGTTCGAAGAAGTTACTGATAAAATAGGCTTTGACTTTAAAACTTTTAGTAATGGCCTTGCTTATAGTGATTTAGATAATGATGGGAGTTTAGATGTCATTATTAATAATGTGAACATGCCTGCATTGATTTATCGAAACAACAATCGGTTAAATAATAGTATTCAATTCTTATTAAAATACAGTGAAAAAAATATAGATGGTATTGGATCAAAAATTATATTAAAATACAATAACGGAAATCATTCCATGATTGAGCATTTCCCATCTAGAGGATTTCAGTCCTCAGTATCAAATAAATTACACTTTGGAATTGGAGATAGAATGAAAATAGATAGTGTTTTTGTTGTTTGGCCGAATAACAAAATATCTCTTTTCAAAAATTTAAAGGCAAACGAAATTCATCAATTAGATATCAAAAAAGGAGAAGAATTTAATAAAAAGTTAGATTACTTTTTAGAAACCAAAAATATTGATATAAGAGAGAAAAATAAATTTAAGTTTACTCATCAAGAAAATAACTTTGTCGATTTTAATAAAGAAAGATTGTTAATAGAAATGCATAGTAATGAAGGTCCTTCAATTACAGTTTCAGATCTAAATAATGATAAGTATACTGATTTTTTTATAACTGGTGCTAAAAATCAATCATCAGCTCTATTTATTTCTGAAAATGAAACTTATAAAGAATATACTTTTCCATTTAATGAATACTCTAAATCAGAGGATGTTGAGGCACACTTTTTTGATAGTGATAACGATGGTGATAAAGATTTATATGTAGGTTCTGGAGGAAAAGCTTTCTCAAAATATGATCAATTATTGAATGATAGGTTTTATATCAATGATGGGAAAAATAATTTTAAATACTCTAAAGAGTCCTTTGTATTTGAAAAACCTTTCGCAACTGGATCAATTGACGTTGCAGATTATGACAATGATGGAGATTTGGATGTTTTTATTGGAGAAAGATTTAACCAGAATGTATATGGATTACCAGTATCTGGTCATTTATATAAAAATTTAGGAGACAACAATTTTATCGAAGAAAAACACAAATCATTTGATAAACTTGGGCTTATTACAGACGCTAAATGGATTGATTTAAATGGTGATAAATTAATGGATTTAGTGATTGTAGGAGAATGGATGCCAATAACAATCCTTTTAAATAATGGGAAAGGATTTGATAATAAAACTTCTTCATATAATCTTAGCAAATCTAATGGTCTATGGAAAGCGATTGAAGTTGTTGACCTAAATAATGATGGGCTTTTAGACTTTATTTTAGGTAATTCTGGTAACAATTCTTTTTACAAGCCGGGTATGAAAATGTTTATTAACGATTTTGACTCAAATGGCACTATTGAACAGATAATATGTGAAAAAATAGGTGGAAAATATTTTCCTATACTAGATAAAGATGAATTATTAAGTCAAATACCTTCTTTAAAGAAGAAATTATTTTATTATAAAGACTATTCAAAATTATCAATGAGTGATATTTTTGGATCCAAATTATTGAACAATTCTATTAAACGAGAATTAAATGAATTAGAGAGTTGTATTTTTTTAAATACTTCAAAAGGTTTTTTAAAGACTCCCTTACCATATGAAATTAATTATTCATCAGTTTATGACATAGAAATATTATCTCAAACTCCTAATGTTATTAAAGTGCTGTTTGGTGGTAATCAGAGTAAAATAAAACCTCAGTTTGGAAGGCAAGATGCATCTAACGGCTGGTTGGTCGAATTAACAAATCATAAAAATGAGTTAAAATGCAAAACCCCAATCAATCTAAATATTGACGGAGAAATTAGAAAAATTACCACATTTGAGTTTGGGAAAATAAAAATGTTTCTGACAGGAATCAATAACAATGAGATTAAATTATATGAGATTAATTGAAATTACAAGGACAATACTAATTTCATTTCTTTTTTTAAAGCTAACTAGTTGCGATTTTTATTCGGACTATCATAAGGTAGTTAAAAGTGAAATTTCTAAAGGACAAATAAATAATAATTTAATATTAGGATTTAGTTTAGGAATGACAAAACAGCAATATTATGATAGATGTACTTTTCTTAACAAGAATAAAATTATAACAGTAGGTGGATATAATTTTAACCCAGAGCAGATTCTAACATCAAACACAATAAATACTAAAAAAATTAAAATGTCTATTGATCCAAGTTTTGATGAAAACAAAATTATTGATGGAATGCAGCTTAGGTTTAGTTTTCTTGGTTGGTCAAATTGGAATACTGACTACCAATCAAGTGTTTTAATATATCAAATAAAAGATTCATTAAATTCTTGGCTTCCAGGAAATGATTTTATAGATGTTAATCTTGAAGGTATTCGTGATGAAACTCTTGTAAAAGTTGATGGGACTAGAAGAATTGTACTTTATAAATTAAATTCTAAAGACGTTATAGCGAAAATAAGTAATCTCAAATAAATTTTATGAAAAAACAATTTCTATTTTATGTTTTGGCTATTTTGACTATCTCTTGTGATTCAGAAATATTTGAATTGAAAAAAAATGACTTAATAGGAATTGATTTTGAGAATAATTTAAAGTTTGATGATGATTTTAATGTTTATAAATACAGGAATTTTTATAATGGTGGAGGTGTTGCTTTGGGTGACATAAATAATGATGATCTAATCGATATATATTTAACATCTAACCAGGGTAAAAATAAACTATATCTAAATTTAGGTGATTTTAAATTTAAAGATATTACAGAATTTGCTAATGTAAGCGGAGAAAAAGCCTGGTCAACAGGTGTAACAATGGCTGACATAAATGGAGACGGATATTTAGATATATATGTTTGTAATTCTGGTGATGTGGAAGGAGATAATAAACAAAATGAATTATTTATTAATAATGGCGATCTTACCTTCACAGAATCGGCTTTAGAATATAATCTTAATGATAAGGGTTTTTCAACACATGCAAACTTTTTTGACTATGATAAAGATGGTGATTTAGACGTTTATATCCTTAACAATTCTTTCCAAGCAATTGGGAGTTTTGACCTTAGGAGAAATGAACGTCCAAAAAGAGACGTTCTAGGAGGTGATAAGCTTATGAGAAACGACAATGGATACTTTATGGATGTAAGTGAATCTGCCGGTATTTATGGAAGTGTTATTGGTTTTGGATTAGGTATAACTATTGGTGATATTGATGGAGATAATTGGGATGACATTTTTATTAGTAATGATTTTTTTGAAAGAGATTATTTGTATATAAATCAAAAAAATGGAACCTTCAAAGAAGATCTAATAAATAGAATAAATTCTATAAGTGGAGCTTCTATGGGAGCTGACATTGCAGATATAGATAATAATGGGACAAATGACATTTTTGTTACAGAGATGCTCCCATCAGATTATCAAAGATTAAAATCTGTAACCACTTTTGAAGGGTGGGATAAATATAAATACAATGTAAAAAATGGATACCATCATCAATTTACAAGAAATGTATTACATCTAAATATTGAAAATGATAAATTTAGTGAGATCGGAAGATTTTCCGGTGTAGAAGCATCTGATTGGAGTTGGGGAGCACTATTCTTTGATTTTGATAATGACGGCCTTAAAGATTTATTTGTCGCAAATGGAATTTACAAAGATTTAACAGATCAAGATTATCTTCAATATATATCGAACAAGGAAGTTATCAATTCTATTGTTTCAAAGAACAAAGTAGACTACAAAAAATTAGTTGAGATTATTCCATCAAATCCTATTCCTAATCAATTATTTAAAAATTTAGATGGTTTAAAATTTGAGAAACTTAATAACTCTGGTCTAGAAAATCCAAGTTTTTCAAACGGATCAGCTTATGGCGACTTAGATAATGATGGAGATTTAGATCTAGTTGTCAATAATGTAAATATGCCTGTTTTTATTTATGAAAATCAGACAAATAAAAAAACTAACTACATAAAATTTAAACTTATCGGTGAAAAAAATAATATTTATTCTGTTGGAGCAAAAATTTATATAGAAAGTAATGGGTTAAAACAAATGCAACAAGTTCAATCTGCAAGAGGTTTTCAATCCTCTGTAGATTTAAGACCCAATTTTGGAATTGGAAAAAGTAACAAAATAGAAGCTAAAATAATATGGCCTTCTGGGAAAACTATAAATTTATCTAATGTAGAGCCCAACCAAACTATTGTATTGTTTGAAAAAGATGCTGTGATTGAAGCAAACAAGAAAACATCAGTAAAAGATAACATTTTTCGAAAAGTGTTGCTAGATTCAATTGTGAGACATGAAGAAAATAATTTTGTTGATTTTAATCGAGACAGACTTTTATTTCACATGTGTAGTACAGAGGGTCCAAATCTTGCTTTAGGTGATATTAATAATTCTGGTTCTAACATTTTATTTTTATCTGGATCTTTGGGAAATTATATCAAATCATTTCAAGTTGAAAAAAACAATTTAATTAAGGTTGAGAAAGAAGTTTTAAGAGAAAAATTAGATTTTGAAAATTCAGCAATTCATCTTTTTGATATTGACAACGATAATGATTTAGACTTATATCTCGGAAGTGGAAGTGTTGAGCTTTCAAAGTATTCTGAAAAGTTATATGATAAAATTTATATAAATGAAGGAAATGGGAACTTTAAATTAAGTACTCAAAAATTACCTGATGTTGATCATAAAATTAGTACGGGTACAGTTTCATTTGATGATATAGACCAAGATGGTGATATAGATATTTTTGTTGGGGAAAGACTTAAGATCAATAATTATGGCCTTCCTGCATCTGGTTTTTTATTGATTAATGATGGAAAAGGAAATTTTTCAAATCAAACTTTAAAAATATCCCCTGAACTTATCGAAATTGGAATGATTACGGATTCAGAGTTCTCCGATATTGATAAGGATGGTGATAAGGATTTGATTGTACTAGGAGAGTATATGGGTATCGAAATATTTATAAATGATAATGGTTATTTTTCAAAGTTAAAAAATGATTTAAGTGAATTAAAGGGTTGGTGGAATACAGTTCATATTGAAGATTTAAATAATGATGGTCTTGATGATTTAATCGTTGGAAATCATGGCTTAAATTCAAGATTTAAAGCCACTATTAGTAATCCAATAAAATTATATCACAATGATTTTGACAATAATGGATTTACCGAAGCAATTGTTTGTTTTACGTCTCAGAATGGGAAAGAATACCCCTATTCATTAAGGCATGATTTAATTGATCAAATAAAAACATTGAAAAAAACTTTCCCCAACTATAATTCTTTTAAAAATCTTGACATAAAAAAAATTATTAACGAAAAAACTTTATCAAAATCAACATTAGCAGAAGTGAATTATCTAGAAACCAGTATTTTTATAAATGAGGGTAATTTAAAGTTTCGGAAAATTAAAATCCCAAAACCTGTTCAATTTAGTCCTATATATGCAATCGAAACATTTGATTTTGATTATGATGGTGATATGGATATAATTATGGGGGGGAATTTATATAATGTTAAACCTGAATTTGGCAGATATGACGCTTCATATGGTGTCTATTTGGAAAATATAAATGGTGAAAAATTTAATTTTTATAATAATGGTAGGGGATTTTTTGTAGAAGGTCAAATTAGAGACCTTAAAGTCTTGGATGATAAAGTTTTTGTTGCTAAAAATAACTCTGATATAGAAGTTTTTCAAATAATTAAATAATGAAAAATAAATCTCTCATTCTAAGTCTAATTTCTGTAATTTTTATTTGTTGTAATCCTAACCAAAAAAAAATATCTAAAAGTGAAATATTTAAAACCTTAAGTGCATCTGAAACGGGTATTGATTTTCAAAATTTGTTAAGCTATAGAACCGAACTAAATATAATTGAATATTTATATTATTACAATGGTGGTGGAGTAGCAGTAGGAGATTTAAATAATGATGGATTAGAAGATATTTATTTTACTGGCAATCAAGTTCCTGATCAACTTTATCTCAATTTAGGTAGTTTAAAATATATCGATTGAATCAGGTATAATTTCCGATAATTCATGGTCTAGTGGGGTTACAATGGAAGATATAAATGGTGATGGTTATTTAGATATATATGTTTCAAAAGTTAGCCCAGCTAGTCCACAAGCTGTAAAAAATAAGTTGTATATAAATAATGGAGACTTAACATTCACAGAAAAAGCTCGTGAGTTTGGATTAGATTTTTCTGGTTTTTCAACACAAGCTACTTTTTTTGATTATGATAGAGATGGAGATTTAGACATGTACCTTTTAAATCACGCTATTCATACTGTAAGAAGTTATGGGACTTCAAAAAAAAGAATGGAATCAGATTCTTTAAGTGGAGACAGAATGTTTGAAAATAGAATAAATGAAAATGATAAAAAATTCATAGATGTTACAAAGTCTAGTAAGATTTACGATACCCCACTAGGTTATGGATTAGCCGTTACAACAACTGATATCAACAATGATGGTTATCTTGATATTTATGTTGGTAATGATTTTCATGAAAACGATTACATATATATTAATAATAGAGACAAAACATTCTCAGAATCATCCAAAGACAATTTAGTTCATATGTCGCATTTTACAATGGGTGTAGATGTTGCAGATTTAAATAACGACGGTTTCTTAGATATTTTTACGACTGACATGATGCCCTTCGACTCTAAAGTTTTACTAAAATCTGGAGGGGAAGACACAGATAAAATATCAAGAATCAAAAGTGAATTTGGCTTTCAAAAACAGTTTTCAAGGAATAATTTTCAATTAAATCGTGGGGATGGTACTTATTCTGAGATTGCATTTAAAACAAACACCTATGCTTCAGATTGGAGTTGGGGGGTTTTACTTCAAGATTTTAATGTGGATGGTAAAAATGATATTTTTATTTCTAATGGTATTTATAAAAGACCGAACGATTTAGACTATATCAATTATTTAAGCAATATTGATTTCACAAACTATAATAATTCACAGCAAGATGAAATCAAAAATGAATTAATAAATAAAATTCCAACAAATAAAATTTCAAATATTTTATTTACCAATCAAGGTAATCTTAATTTTAAAAGAAATGCTGTAGGGGAACCCAATTACAGTACTGGTGCAGCCTATAGTGATTTAGATAATGATGGCGACTTAGAGATCATTTTAAACAATCTTAATTCTCCTTCTGAAATATTAGAAAACACTACCAATAATTTGAAAAACTTTGTTTCCTTTTCTCTGAAAGGAAGTAAAAAACATAATATAACTCGTGGTAGCAAAATCAATATTTATACCAAAAATAACATCTTAGTTAAAGAGAATATTACCACAAAAGGTTTTCAATCTTCATCTACTAATCGAATTTACTTTGGTTTAGGAAACGAAAAAAATATTGACTCTATTGTTATTAGATGGCCAGACGGATTTGAACAAAAAATATCTGATCTTTCAATAAATAAGAATAGAATAATTAAAAGATCTGAAAATAATTTAAAAGTATCGAGCAAAGATTTAAGAAATAAAGTAAATGTCAAGGCATCAGTTAAAATTTTACCCATTAAACATCAAGAAAATATATTTTACGATTACGAACGAGAACGTTTAATTCCTGAAAGATTATCATATGAGGGACCTGCTGTTATTAAATACGATTTTAATAAAGATGGAATATTAGATTTTTTTCTAGGCGGTGCCAAATATCAAGGATCTAGAATTTATTTGGGATCAAAAGAAGGTGAGTTTTTTTTAAAACAAAACCCAGATTTTGAAAAAGATAAAGACTTCGAAGATGTTGATGCTGCTCTTTTTGATTTTGATGGGGATGGTGATAAAGATTTGTATGTGGTTAGTGGTGGTAGTGATAATATGGAACTTGATAGATCTTTAACTGATAGAATTTATATAAATAATGGAAAAGGTGATTTCAAAAGAATAAAAATTGGCTTACCAAAAACTAATGGCTCAACTGTTTCTGTTTCAGATATAAATAAAGACGGTTACGATGATCTATTTATTGGTAGTCGCTCTATTCCTGGCTCCTATGGGTTAAGCCCGTATAGTTTTATTTTACTTAACAATAAAGATGGAAAATCTTTTAAAGTGATTGATAAAAAACGTTATGGAATGATAACAGATTCTGAATGGTTAGATTTTAATAATGATGGATTGAAAGATTTAATTCTTGTTGGTGATTGGATGCCAATTCGTCTTTTACTTAATAAAGGTAATCTAACCTTTATAGAAGTGACTTCAGATTATGGTTTGGAAAAAACTAATGGCTTATGGAATGTAATCTTTCCCTATGACTTTAACAAAGATGGTAAAATTGATTTTTTAGCAGGAAACGCCGGACTTAACTTCAAGTGGAAGGCTAGCCAAAAAAGACCAGTAAAAATGTATTTGGATGATTTTGACAACAACTCCCAATTAGATCCAATTATATTTTATGATTATAATGGAAACTATGTGCCATTTACCTCGAGAGATATTTTAAATAAACAACTTCCCTATCTGAAGAAAAAGTTTAATTCATATAGCTCGTTTTCTGAAGTTGATGATTTATATGAACTTACAGGTAAAAATGAAGAGGATTTATTGGAAATAAAATATTTATATGATTTAGAGTCAAAATTATTTATAAATAGCAAAGATGGTTTTAAATCAATATCGCTTCCTGATGAGGCTCAATATAGTAGCATAGAAGATTTTTCAGTAAGCAATGAAAATTCTTTTGAAGTAATTTATGTTGGAAATACAAGATATCTTGTAAATGATCTAGGGAGTCCCAACTCAAATCCTGGTGGAAAATTATCTGAATATGATACTATTTCAAATAGTTTTAAAAAGTCAGAATTTTTAAAATTACCGGTTGGCATTAATGGAAGAAAGATATTTGAATTTGAAAACGGAAAAACTTATATTTATACCAATGATGATTACATTTTTAATGTAAAATAAGATATTTTGAAAGCATCGGTTTACAATTTATTTCTTCTAACTATTTTTTATTCATGTTCAATTGATATTCCTAAGCAGGTAATGGTTGAAATTGATGAAATTGATAGGCTAGTGGATTTTAATTATGATGTACAGCCTATTTTATCTGATAGATGCTATCATTGTCATGGTCCAGATGAAAACTCTAGAAAAGCTGGACTTCGGTTAGATGATGAAGAAATCGCTTTTTCAAAGCTTTTGAGTGGATCAAGAGCCTTAGTTTCTGGGAGTCTATTTAAAAGTGAAGTAGCCCATAGAATTCTTTCAACAGATCCAGAGGAGATAATGCCTACTCCTGAATCTAAACTTTCACTTACTGATAAAGAAAAGGCTATAATTTTAAAATGGATTGATCAGGGTGCTCAATGGAAAGATCACTGGGCATTTATTCCTCCAGAAGAAAATAAAATAATTTCATCTGAGAGTGAAAAAGCAATAAATCCAATTGATGTTTTTATTAATGATAAACTTAATGAAAATGGATTAACTTTTTCTGAACCAGCAAGTAAAGAGAGATTATTAAGAAGGGTTTACTTTGATTTAACTGGCTTACCTCCTTCCCTAGAGGATGTGGAAAATTTTAAAGCAGATAAAAGCTCTATGGCTTATGAAAATATTATTGATAAGCTGCTCGCTTCAAATGAGAATGCTGAAAGATTAACAATGGATTGGTTAGATCTGTCCAGATATGCAGATTCTCATGGTCTCCATGCAGATGGACTAAGAACTATGTGGCCTTGGAGAGATTGGGTAATTAATGCTTTTAAAAATAATATGCCTTATGATGAGTTTGTAACCAAACAACTTGCGGGTGATTTATTTCCTAATCCATCAAGACAAGATGTAATCGCCACTGCTTTTAATAGAAATACTCCAATGACAGCTGAAGGTGGGGTTATAGATGAGGAGTGGAGATTAAATTATGTCTTTGATAGGGCAGAAACCTTTGGAACTGCATTTCTAGGCTTGACGGTAATGTGTGCGAAATGTCATGATCATAAGTTTGATCCCATTTCACAAAGAGATTATTATGAACTTGCAGCTTTTTTTAATCAAACAAAAGAACTTGGGATGACTGGTGATGATGGTGATTTTGGACCTCTATTGCTGCTACCAGAGCCTGAAAAAGAAAAAATTCTAGACGAAATACAAGAGCAAATTACCATAAAGAAAAAGCAATTGAAATTAAAACAAAATGAATTGTATGAAATTTATAGTTATGTTGATGAGTTAAATAACAAAAATAATTTAAAATCTATCGAAAGGTCAATTATTCAAAAAGTTTCTTTTGAAAATTTCAAATCATTAAAAAAGAAAAGTCCTGATATTAGTTATATCGTTCAAGGAAATTTTGGAAATAAGACCTCTTACGTAATTGACAACAAGTCAGATATCACATCCAACGAAATGCCAAAAATTTCAGATGGAGTGGTTGGAACATCATTTTCTTTTGGAAATGAAAATGATGTTTTGTACTTAGAGTCAGTCCCTAATTTTGAATGGACTGATTCGTTTTCTGGTGCTTTGTGGCTAAATACTAGAAAGAGAAAAAAAGATTTTAGCCAAACTATTTTTGGAACAACAGGAGGTAAAAATAATTATTGGAGAGGTTGGGATATGTTCTTGGATGATAAAAATTATATCAATTTCAGATTGATAAGTTCTTTACCTGGAAATGCAATTCATATAAAATCTCCAGACTCATTAAAAGTTAATAAATGGGATCATATTGCCTTTACTTATGATGGGTCAGGAGAGGCAAGTGGAATTAAATTATTTTTAAATGGAAATCAAATTAATCAAATTGTAAAAACTGATAACCTTTATAAATCAATTAAACCTGTGAGTAGTTCAGGAATAAGAAAAGAAAGAAGATCTGTAAAAGTTGGGGAAAGTTATGATGGATCAAGTGGTGATAATAGAATATTTAAGGGTAAAATGGATGAGCTTTTTATATTTAATAAATCACTTTCTACATTTGAAATTAAAACCCTATATAATAAATATGAAATTGATGAAAAACTAATTTCAAATGAATTGAAGCGTAAACATTTAGTTCAAGAAAATATAGAGCAAAAGAAAATAAAAAGTGATATATCAAAACTTAAAAATAAATGGCTTAATGAAGTGTCAGATGTAATTGAAGTCATGGTAATGGAAGACATGAAGGAGCCAAGACAATCTTTCCTTTATGATAGAGGCTTATACACTAATAAAAGTTACGAAGTCGTAGCAAATACTCCTAGCGTTTTGCCAGAATTTTCAGAGGATTTGCCTAGAAATAGATTGGGGCTTGCTAAATGGCTGTTTGAAGATAAAAATCCATTAACTTCTAGGGTGACAGCTAACAGATATTGGCAAATGATTTTTGGTAAAGGTATAGTATCTACTCCTGGTGATTTTGGATTACAAGGAATGCTACCTTCACATCCTGAATTACTTGATTTCCTTGCTGACTTTCTGGTTAGTAATAATTGGGATGTGAAAAAACTTATAAAATTAATGGTGACCTCATCTACTTACAAACAAAGCTCGTCACCTAACCAAAAATATGTTGAAATTGATCCAAATAATATCTATTTATGGAGAAGTAATAGCTATAGACTTCCAGCTGAAATGATAAGAGATAATGCATTAGCTGCCAGCGGACTTTTAGTTAAGAAGATTGGAGGGGAAAGCGTTAGACCATATCAACCTGATGGATTATGGAGAGAAAAATCAAATTTTTCAATCAAATTATTAGATTATAAAATTTCTGATATTGATGAAGACCTCTATAGACGAAGTTTATATACTTTTATAAGAAGAACATCTCCACCACCTTCAATGTCTGTTTTTGATGCGCCCTCAAGAGAAGTTTGTACCGTAAAAAGGGAAATAACCAATACCCCTTTACAAGCACTAGTTTTACTTAATGATCCACAATTTTTTGAAGCCTCAAGAGTGCTTGCTGAAAGAATTCAGATTGAAAAGCCAGAATCAATTGAAAAATCAATAGAGTATGGTTTTCAATTATGTACTTCAAGGATACCCAGTAGCGATGAGCTTCAAATTTTAAAAGAATTTTACGAAAAACAGTATAAAAAATTTAAAAGTAATCCAAAGCTAGCAAATCAGGTATTTAAAAACGGAAGAAAGACAAGAAATCGAAGTTTAGATAAATATAAAACTGCTGCCCTTACATTGGTAACAAATACGATGTTAAATCATGATGAAGCATATCTAAAAAGATAAATATGAATTGTAATTCACACGATCATAATAAAAAATATACCAGGAGAGATTTTTTGACAAAAACTTCACTTGGTATGGGTGCAGTTACCCTTGGTTCATTGTTAAATACTAACTCTTTGTTAGGCAATTACAATAGTGATTCATTAAATCCACAGCTACGATTACCACACTTTGTACCAAAAGCTAAAAGAGTAATTTATCTTTTTCAAAGTGGTGCACCTTCACAATTAGATATTTTTGATTATAAACCTACTCTAGTTAATTTAACAGGTAAGGAGCTCCCTTCGAGTGTTAGAGGAGATCAAAGGTTAACAGGGATGACAGCTGGCCAAGCAACTTTCCCGATGGTTGGATCTATTTTTAATTTTAAACAGCATGGACAAAGTGGTGCATGGATGAGCGATTTGATGCCATATACTTCTAAAATTGTTGATGATTTATGTTTTATAAAATCGATGCATACAAGTGAAATAAATCATGATCCAGCAGTTACATTTCTTCAATCTGGATCAAATCTTCCAGGAAGACCATCAATTGGCTCTTGGGTTAGTTACGGATTAGGAACTGACAATAAAAACTTACCTGAATTTGTAGTTTTAGTAACAAAGAATAAAAGTGGGCAGCCACTTTATGCTAGATCATGGGGTAATGGCTTTTTACCATCTAAGCACCAAGGGGTCCAATTTAGGTCTGGAAAAGATGCTGTTCTTTACTTAGAAAACCCCCCTGGAGTTAATCATGAATCTCGAAAAGAACAGCTAGAATACCTCAAAAAATTAGAAGATATAAATTATAGAGATATTGGAGATCCTGAAATTTTATCAAAAATGTCTCAATATGAAATGGCGTTTAGAATGCAAACTTCAGTGCCTGAGGTGATGGATATTTCTGATGAACCTGAATATATATTTGATCTTTATGGTGATGACAGCAAAAATCCAGGAACTTTTGCAGCAAACTGTCTTTTGGCAAGAAAACTTGCAGAAAAAGATGTGAAATTCATTCAATTATATCACCAAGGCTGGGATCAACACGGATCACTAAATAAGGATATAAAAGTTCAATGTAAAGAAACTGACCAAGCTACAGCTGCTCTTATTCAAGATTTAAAACAAAGAGGCCTTTTAGAGGATACTCTTGTAATTTGGGGAGGAGAATTTGGAAGAACTGCATATACTCAAGGAAGAATTTCTGATCCTGGTTATGGAAGGGATCACCATCCAAAATGTTTCACAATATTTATGGCTGGTGCTGGAATAAAAAAAGGAATTACTATTGGGGCTACAGATGAGTTTGGTTATAATATTGTCGAAAGACCAGTTCATATTCATGATTTCCAAGCAACACTTCTCCATTTGCTAGGAGTAGATCATGAAAAACTGACATACAAACACCAAGGGCGAAGATATAGATTAACAGATGTTCATGGGAACGTAATTAATGAAATTTTATCATGAAAAAAACAAATAATTCAAGAAGAGATTTTGTAAAAAACACTTCTGTTTTAGGACTTGGGATCATTTCTACGCCTAAAACTTTCTTCATAAATAAAGGGATTGAAAATGATGATCAAATTATAGGCCACGGAGATTTTCGCTATAAAATTGACAAAAAATGGGGTGTTAATGCTCAGTATCCTGTTAATGATTGTCACGAAATGGTATTAGATATGAATAAAAATCTTTATTTGACAACAAACCATAACAGTAATAATATTTTAAAATATAATCGTTCTGGTAAAATAATTGACTCGTGGAGTATAGGAAATGATGGAACTCATGGACTTACAATTAACGATGAAGGAGGTGAAGAATTCCTATATATAACTGACTATGCTGAACATAAAGTCTATAAAACGAATACCAAAGGTAAAATTCTTCTACAAATTGAATGGCCAGAATTTATTCCAGAATACGGCTCTGCTAAAGAATTTAAACCTACAGAAACGGCAATTGCTGATAATGGTGATATATATGTATGTGATGGATATGGACTAGATTATATTATCCAATATAATTCCAATGGTGAATATATTCGACATTTTGGAGGGAGAGGTGATTCAGAATCAACTTTTAATTGTTGTCATGGGATTACTATTGATAATAGATATGATAAGCCATCACTTTTAATTACTTCTAGGACAAATAATGAATTTAAAAGATTTTCTATGGAAGGGAAATTTATAGAAAAATATGAATTGCCTGGATGTTGGATTTGTAGACCCGTTTTAGATGGAAATGAATTGTATTTTGCAGTAATTGTTACAAACTCTTGGGATAAGTTCGACGGAATGCTTGCAGTTTTAGATCAAAATAATAAGGTTGTTTCTTTGCCTGGAGGTAGTATGCCTAAATATCAAGAAAATAAGTTGTTAAATCCAATTTCAGATGCAAATTCATTTTTAAATCCACACGATATTTGTATTGACGAGGATAAAAATTTGTATATTCCTCAATGGAATTCTAAAAACACCTATCCTATTAAATTAACAAGAATTTAATTTTGGATTTAGATTTA
>Ga0233451_10000788_pt1 | contig 31324 bp, 35 predicted proteins | sample 011ome_29_FD_183052 | JGI IMG/M metagenome (GOLD analysis project Ga0233451, IMG submission 183052) | Coastal salt marsh microbial communities from the Groves Creek Marsh, Skidaway Island, Georgia - 011504CT (spades assembly) | ecosystem: Environmental > Aquatic > Marine > Intertidal zone >... | reverse complement strand
CTAGCCACTAGAATTGTGGTTTTTTTTTCGTCATGCATATCAAGCTTTCATTCAGCTAGATTCTTGTCCCCTGAAAATGGGTAGGTATAATCGACTCCCCCAATTGGATATACCTGGAACGCATCATGAGTTTTGTAATGAGAAAACTAACTAACAGGATTACTGCAACGCTCTTTTCCCTGCTGGTGTTGAGCCTGACAGTGCCTGTTTCAGCCCAGGAAGCAACACCCACCCAGACAGTAGAAAACACCGTCAATGCTATCCTGGTCATTCTTCGCAATGACACCCTGACACAGGAAGATAAACGCAACCAGATGCGGGAAAAAATCAGTGCAGCTTTTGATGCCAGGGCCATGTCCCAGAGCGTGCTTTCCACGAATTGGCGCCAGGCCACAAAAGAACAGCAGCAGGAATTCCAGGAACTATTCATGCAGACACTGGAAGACACGTACATGGGAAGGCTGGAAGCCTACACCAATGAAATCGTTGAATTTCGGGATGAGGAAATCAACAATAACCGCTCCCAGGTGGACACGGTCATTGTGACAGCCAATAACGAGATTCCCATCAACTACAAGCTTCGCCTGCGCAATGAAGGCTGGTATGTCTATGACGTGGAAGTGGAAAACGTGAGCATGGTCAGCTCCTACCGGGAAACCTATCGCAGCGTCGTAAGGCGTGATGGCATGGACGGCCTGCTGGAGCAGATGCGGGAACGCGCGGCCCAGTAAGCCCTTTTTTCATCAAAAATCCTTTTTTCTTCTGCCTGAACCGGGCTTTAGGCTTGGCAGGCAGCTATATGCCTGTGATAGAATGCGCGCCCTGACGCAGTCAGCATCCCCTTAAAATCAAGTTAAATCAAAAGCAGAAGCAGCAAAAGCTCGTACAGCTATGTCTCAAGTATTAAGTCTCAAGGAAATCCGCTCCAGCAGCGCCCTCAAAGCGGAAATCAAAAAGCTCGAAGAAGAAATTGAGCAGCTCAAGGAACAGCTTGAGCGCCAGAAAAAGGTCGAGCAGAAACTGCACAACGATATCCTTGATCACAAGAAAGATTTCGAGCACCTGGAAAAACAGTTCAACCACTTCGCCGGCCTGGAAGCCGATTACGAGGCACTGCAACAGGAATTGCAGATGGAGCGGCTTGAAAAACTGATCCAGACCGACCAGAAAGATAACCAGGTCAACACGCAGGTCAAAAAAGCCAGGGAAGAACTGGCAAAAGCACAATCAGAGCTGAAAGAACTCAAGAAACTGGACCCGCAACGCCTGAAAAAGCAGGTCACAGAACTGAAGAAGAAAAACCAGGACCAGGCCAAGGACAACAAAAACCTCAATACTGCTCTGGTCGCCGAGCGCAAGGAAGTCAAAGAGCTCACTGCCGAAAAAACACGACTTGAAGCAGAGGCGGAAGCTGCTGCCAAGCAGGTGGATTTTTTCTGGGAATCAGAAGATGGCAACTGGGCCTTGTTTGAAACCGGCATGCTACTCAAGGATGAAAAAGAAAGTGATGACGCCCTTAACCGAATCCAGTGTCTGAACCGGGAAACCGGCGCCAGCGTGGTGAGCACCGGACTTGGTGATGACGACAAGGCCACCTGGTCATTTGATATCCAGACACCTGACGATATTTCTGTCGAAGCAGGCAAACGCCTTAAGCACATCGCTGCTGAAGCTGAAGACGACGAATAAACCTGTATTTTAGGGCCTTTTTCACCAACTGGTGAAATCCCGGTGTATTGAGTAGACTGGAAATCAGTTACTTTATACTCCAGATTGAGACCAGAGATGTCCACTCGTCAGGCCCCACACCCTATTTCTTTTTCCGGAATCAGCACCGCATTGATTTCAGTTCTTTGCGCTGTTTTTCTCTATGCTGCCGAACCGGAAGAGCCCGGTGTCGTGATTCTCAGCAGTGAACCCAATGCTGAAAACCAGCAGGGGTTTACCAATGCCGTTGTTATCCCTCTGCCACATGGAGGAAGCATCATGGCATTGCGAACACAAGGCACCGGTGTACCTGCCTATACATTCATGCTCGAGCAAGCAAATCTTGTCGCCCTGTTACAGGTACTGGCACAGTCCATGATTCCCCCGGTTGAAATTACGCTTTCACCCTACGAAATCGTAGATTACAGTGAGTCAGGCATGGCAGCTCCTACTGTCGCTATCAAGACAGCTATAGCCTATGTACTGGATGTCAGCATCCAGGTCGACAGTGCTTCGCTGATGGAAACCCTGGACCAGGCAGCCATTGCCTCGGGCTGTAATATCTACCTTGATGGGCAAACCATTGTTGTGGATCGCTGTTAATCCAGTGACCTGCTGGCACCTCAATTACGTTATCATTCCTTAATCACTGAACCGCAGTTCACTGCCTATTAGCCACAGATAAAAACTTATGAAAATTGAACTCATCTGTACAGGTGAAGAAGTCCTGTCCGGCCAGATCATCGATACCAATGCCGCCTGGTTTGCCAATACCCTGATGGATCATGGTCTTGAGCTCCAGCGCAAGACTACTGTTGGTGATCGTATGGAAGACCTGGTGACAACATTCAAGAATCGCAGCCAACAGGCTGATGTCATTCTCGTCAATGGCGGACTAGGCCCCACTTCCGATGACCTGTCGGCCGAAGCTGCTGCCCAGGCCCTTGGTGTGGCGTTGGTGGAGGACTCAGGCTGGCGTAAACATCTGGAGGATTGGTTCACCAGGCGGGGCCGGACGATACCTGCCAGTAATTACAAGCAGTGTCTGCTGCCGGAAGGCGCCATACTGGTTGATAATCCTATCGGATCGGCGCCTGGCTTTCGCCTGCAGCTGAATGACTGCTGGCTGTTTTTTACGCCGGGCGTACCTTCTGAATACAAACGTATGGTCGAGGAACAGTTCCTGCCCTTCATTGAAGCTGAATTTGGCATCTCCGATCCCACCCACCTGCACAAACTGGTCACAATAGGTCACGGAGAATCCACACTCGCTGACCAGCTGGAATCACTGGACATACCACAGGGCATTACACTGGGTTTTCGCCCTTCAGCACCCCACGTGGAAATCAAGATTTTTGGACGCGGTGAAAAAGCCATCAACAGTATGCCCGGCTATATTGGCGACGTTAAAAAGATACTTGGCACCGCCGTAGTGACCGAACGCTTTCCTTCCATTGCCCTGGAAGTGCATACGCTAATGCAGGAGTCCGGCAAGACACTGGCCATCGCCGAGTCCTGCACGGGCGGGCTGCTCACCAGCTTGCTGGTAGAACATCCCGGCTCATCGGATTACCTGCTGCAGGGACTGGTGACCTATGCCAATACTGCCAAGGAGAAAATCCTCGGTGTGAAGTCGGCAACCCTGGAAAGCCATGGTGCTGTGTCCATGGAAACCGCCGCCGAAATGGCCATGGGGGCACGCGCCTCGGTCGATGCCGATTTTGGCCTGGCGACCACAGGAATTGCGGGGCCCGATGGCGGCACAGAGGAAAAGCCTGTGGGCACCGTTGTCCTGGCGCTATGTGACAGGGAGAAATGCTGGGTTCAGACAGTCAACCTGACCATTCGCACACGCACTATCGTGCGGGTCATGAGCTGTGCCGTAGCCCTGGATATGCTGCGCCGTTGCCTGCTCAATGAAAGCCCGATTGTGGAATACCCTTTTATTCCGCGCCGCGAGGAGTCCATCCTGGATATTGACCAGCCCGAATAAAAGCCTTCGTCTTTTAGTCTCAACTCAATGACCGGTGTAAAATAGCCTGTTATGCCGGTAACGGGTCTGCACCCGGGGATTTATTATCAAACTGCAATTTTCCATCCGCTGGAAACTGATCCTTTCCATCGTCCTGCCCCTGATCATCATCACGACTGTGGTGATGGGCTTTGCCCTCAGTCGTATTTATGACTTTGCCGTAGTCAGTATCCAGGAGCAAGAACAGGCCGAGCTGAATCTCTATGCAGCCAGCATCGCAGCACAGTTTGAAGGCCTTGCCCGAATCGCCGACACCACGGCCAACCTGCTGGGACAGGAAGAGGAATTTTTGAAGGATGAGCTTTACGGTCTCCTTTACAGCAATGTGGCAGAAAATCCCCTGGTCTACGGTGCGGCAATCGCTTTTACCCCCTTCAGTTTCAATGCAGACCAGCGCCTGTTCTCTCCTTATGTGTACGGTAAGGACACTGATCTGACCTCGATTGATATCGGGATGGATTCCTACGATTACACCAACGGTGACTGGGAATGGTACAGCGGCGTCCTCAACAGTGGCGAAGCACACTGGACCGAACCCTATTTTGATGAAGGTGCCGGTAATGTGCTGATGACCACTTACTCAGCACCCTTTGACCGGGACAATGAATTTATCGGTGTCGCCACTATTGATATCCGCCTGGACGAACTGCACGAAGAAGCCACCCTGCAGTTCAGCGGCGAGAATTTTGCCATCCTTAGCAAAGCTGGCCATTTTATTTCCCACTTCAATCCCGAGATGGTCATGAATTCCTCCATCCAGGAACAGGTGGCCATGCAGGGCAACCCGAACTACGCCAGCGCCGCCGACAGTGTCATGTCAGGCACCAGTGGTATGGCTGTTGTACGCGACCTGTTTCTCAATGGTGCCGTCGTCAGTGGTGACTCCTGGATTTTCTACACCCCGGTGTCTTCCACGGGCTGGACGCTCACCTCCACCCTGCCACGCGCCACCCTGACAGAAGAGTTGTGGTCCCTGATCAGCATTGCCATCTACGGCCTGGCCCTGATGATTGCCCTGGCGATTGCCCTGACTCTTTATGTCAGCTCGCGCATGACCCGCCCCATCAAGACGCTGTCCGCAGCAGTATCCGAAGTCGCGCGTGGAAAACTGGACACTAATATTGAAAAAATCCATTCCATGGATGAGCTGGGCAAACTGTCTGTCGGATTCAACCGCATGCTCAAGAACCTGAAAAAGCAGCTGGAGATACAGAGCCAGCAAGCCGCGGAAAAACAGATCGTGGAAAAGGAACTGCAGATGGCGCGGCAGACCCAGCAAGCCTTGCTGCCGCATCAGTTCCCGCCATTCCCGGACCGCAAGGAATTTGAACTGCATGCCGTGAACAAGGCCGCCATGCATGTCGCCGGTGACTTTTTTGATTTCTTCCTGATCAATCCCAAGACACTGGTCTTTGTCATTGCCGATGTCAGCGGCAAGGGCATGTCTGCTGCACTGGTGATGGCTGTTACCCGCACCATCGTCCGCAACCTTGCCCGCAGCGGTAAAACACCCGCCGCCATCCTCGCCGAGACCAATGACCTGCTGCGGGAAAACCAGGCCGGCGGCGCATTCGTCACCATTTTCCTGGGTATCTACAACACCAGCAACGGTCGCATCGTCTATGCCAACGGCGGCCATTCACCACCACTGCTGATCGACAAGCATGGACGTTCAGAACAAATGGGCAGCGCCACGGGCACTATCGTTGGCATGCTGGAAAACCAGGAATACCAGAATGCCGAGGCACGCCTGCATCCAGGCGAAACCTTGCTGCTTTATACCGATGGCCTGACCGAAGCGCGCTCACCCAACGGCGAGTTCTATGGAGAAGGCAAGTTAAGAGCCTGGGTGCAGAACCACCCCAACTACAGTGCAGGCAAACTGTGTAATGAGCTGGAAAAAGAAATCTGCGGATTTCAGCAAATGAACCTCGCTGACGACCTGACCATCCTGGCCTTAAAACGCATGGGTTCCAGGGTATCGCGGTTTATTGAGGATCTGGTCAGAAAAGGTAAGTAGGGTCGGGGTTTTCAATGACAGCCGGTCCTCAGGGATTTTGGAGGTTTGAAGAACCGACTGCCACTGAAAATTTTTAGCATCCTTGCTATAAAAGCTCCTGATCCATGGAGCTTTGAAAAATATTTCCCTATTTGGTTCAAACAGAGTAATAATCTTTCATTGCCGAGTTTCCAGAGATGGAAAATTACTGTCAATAACATTTTTTATAGAATTGAATTATTTTTTTTGAGAAATGTATTCCCATATCTGGAAGTACTATTCCCAAAAATAGGAAATATTTTTTATCTATAAATCAATGAGTTGTATTGGAATTGTTTAGAAAGCAATACTGAATGTTCCAGATGGAAAGCAACCAGTTAACAACAGAATTTAATGTAATTTTAGCGATTCCGTCGCTAATCACACTTGCCATTATTTTTTGTCTTTTAAGCATTAAAAGATCGAGAGCACTGCTTTGGGAAAATTTTCTAATTAGCGGGCTTATCGTTGCTTTGGCCTCAATGAATTTGCTTGAAGTAATAACTTTCGGAAATCTCATCGGCAATTTCAGCCTGCTCATCAAACCTTATTATGCTATTGCGATAATTTCATGCTCATTTTTTCTATGTTTGAGTTGGAGGCTAAACAGCCCTTCCGAAAGCACTCAACGAACATTTTATTTAGTTGTTATTCTTGCCAATCTGGTCGTTTTGCCCCTTATTTTGTTCACTGACGCTATTATTACCGGCGCAGTACGTACAAGTTATACAGTTTCCAGGGTGCCGGGAGATCAGTACTGGATATTCCAGATTTACTCATTGGTTTGCATCCTGGTAGGAATGATTTTGATTTGGAGAAGTTATGCAAGGGCTAATAATCCTCTTGATAAGAAAAGACATATCGTCATTTTCTATTCTTTTCTCCCTATAGTGATTACCGGTATCAGTGTTTTGATTTTGATGCAGTTGGGCTTCGATATAAATTTCTCTATATTCCTTCCCCTTTCAACTCTACTTTTCGTAATCGTTTATTTGTTCACTGAAAACAGAAGTGACCTTTTCAAATTTCTGGTCAATATTCCGTATTCTGAAGAGAGAGCAGCTTACAAGGAAGTGAATGACAGGTTAATTGAGTATCTTGCCAGAACCCAAACAGATGAAAAGATATCGTTGAAGGAAGCGATGGGAAGTATTGAAAAAGCATTTATAGCAAGAGCCCTGGAACTGAAGGGCGGGGATCATAACCTTGCCGCAGAAATGCTTTCTATTTCAATGAGTACTATTTACAGAAAGGAAGATAAGTCAGCCGCAAATGATGCAAAATAAAAGCGATTCAATCTATTACTTACGTCGCGAGAACTTTCTCACAGCCTATTACTTACTATTTTCGAGTTTCTGAATCCGCCTGCCAAGACCAGCCAGCTTTTCTTCCACTTCATCCTCGAATTCATCACTGTAGGTATTTTCCTGCAACTCCAGCTCTCGCAGTCGCATCTTTTGCATTCTTTCTTTATGCCCCAGGGAAATAACGACAATCACGAGAACAATACCGCTCACTGTTACTGCTGTCAGGAAAACTGCCAATTCAACACCCATAGAAATTCCTCATTAACAGCGAGCCGCTGCTATAAATCAATCGATTGAAATTATTTTATCTGAATTTGTTCCTGAGCGAACCCACACCACGGCCCAACAGGCTAACTCCCCACTCGATACCATCGATGGTGAGCTTCACGGTACCCAGGACACCGAGCTTGATCTTGTCCCACCAGTGCAGGTCCATGAAGCCGTTGCTCATGCGCATGGCCTTGTAGGTGTAACGGTTCTGCTCCATGCAAAAGGCCAGTGCCGGGATATGCCGGGAGGCAATCAGCGCTGCGATAAACAGGAACAACAGGCCAGGCAGGATGGGCAGGAGAATACCGAGCACACCCAGTGCCACAAAGAAAATCACCAGCGCAAAGCTGATGATTTTTCCGACTGTATGTTTAACCTTTTCTACCATTGCAGAGTTAACCTGTTCCTAATTGTGTTGTAGGTCGGAAGAGTCCGCAGGACGTCATCCGACGCACATTGCGTTAATCGTAATAATAGTAATGACGTTCATACGCTGGCTTCTGTTTCACCGGCGCCAGGAAGAAGTAGAAGATCCAGGCAAACCAGCTCAGGAATATGATGGCCAGGATCCAGCAGACCTTTTCGCCCCCGGTAGTCTTGTTGGAATCCGCGATTATCAGGATCGGCAGCAACCAGACGAAAAAGACTCCGGCCATGAATAATAGGGCCAGTCCAAATGTCAGTACCGGCAACAGCGCTACGCCTACCATGGCGATCAACACAAGGATGAAAAGGGTCGTTAAAGCTTTCATTTTGTTACTCCCGTTGGATTATTGACCAACTTTCTATCGTTTTACCCATTTATGTTGCGAGTTTCGTGCCAAGTTTTTTTATCTATATATATCAGTATGTTATATATTACTGATACTTTTTGAACTACAAATATAGCCACATTTACCCCAACTAGTGGCCTAAATCACCACGCATGAAATTCACGTTGTATTTACCCCCACAGACAGGTGTAATACGGACAGTCCAATCCAGGGAACAGATCCATGAAGCAGTGGCTGACCACTAAAAAGGCAGGTGTGCTCGACAAGTACCGGTCCGTGATCCGGGAAAAAGCCATCGACCAGGCCAAGGTGGAAATCGCACTAGCCGGCAAGGAAGTCACTGACTATACCGCCGAGCAACTGGAAGTGATCGTCAAAGACCAGGAAGACAAGATCGTCCAGAAATACCGCAATTCCACGCTCGTGGTGTTCCTGCTCGCACTGGGCATTTATTAAAGGCTGACTGCACATGTATAACTGGCTGAAAATTGGTGCGTTTATTGCCCTTGGCCGTTTCCTGAAACCCAGGTTGAAAGGTCTGCTGGTGCTGGTCGTGTTCTGGGTCATCATCAGCTTCCTGCATGACGAATATGAAAGCTACGTCGAGCTCTCGGGTAACACGGACTACCTGGTCACTGCGGCACTGGCCAAGATCGCCCTGTACCTCATTGGCTTTGCACTCTATGTATTGGTTATTGAGCGCAAAATCCTGAAACGCACCGCTTCCCAGATCCAGGCCCAGCAAATCCAGGAACGACCCCCGGGTGAAGATGACGGGTTTGATTTTCTGCGGGAAAAGAAAAAACTCAGCAACCAGGCTGACAAGCTGCTGGAAAAATAATTCATTATGTCCGGTTTTGAATATCTCTCTGTTCTCCTCTCTATCATTATCGGCCTTGGCCTGACTCATATCGCTAAGGGTATTACGCGTTCCGTCATTGCCAGGGAAACTGACCAGACCCGCCTTGTCTACGCGTTGTTCACCATACTGGTCATCCTGCTGAACTGGTGGGTCATTTTTCAGTGGAGCGATCATGAAAACTGGACCTTCAGTGAGTTCCTTGTTCTGGTGGGTTGGGCCTTTGGTCATTACCTGATGGCCATCACGCTCTATCCCCCGGCGGACTCCCATTCCGGTAGTTTCGAAAATTACCGTCACTGGTTCATGTGGACATTCGTGGTGATGACTTTTATGGACATGGCGCAAACCGCCTTGCGCGGGGATTTCTTTAACCCCTGGTACTACTCAATTTTTGTTGGTCACTACTCCCTGTTGGCTTTGTCCGGCATTTTTATTAAATCCTCACGTTATCACCGCATACTGAGCTGGTGGTTCCTGGGTGTGACATTAACCTGGGCACTGATCGTTCGACGCTTCCTCGGATAAATCCATAAATTGTAATGACACGTACCTGACTCCAGATGACAAAGGACAGATTATGAGCTGGCAACTGGCTGAAATACCCGACTGTACTGAAGACTCACCCTGCGATCCGGTGGCACTGGTGCTGACACCCCGAGCCAAGGACATCGGCGCTTTTGAAGTGAAACGCGCCCTGCCCGCGCGGCAGCAACAGCGCATCGGTCCCTTTATCTTTTTCGACCAGATGGGGCCTACCGTGTTCGAAGGTGACATTGCCATGGATGTGCGCCCGCACCCTCACATTGGGATTTCCACTATCACCTGGTTATTCGAAGGCGAGATTGAGCACAGGGATAGCCTGGGCTACGAGTTGGTCATTCGCCCCGGTGAAGTGAACTGGATGACAGCCGGGCGCGGCATCGTGCATTCAGAGCGCTCCCCGCAAAGCCAGCGCGATATCAATGCGCCCCTGGGCGGCATCCAGGCCTGGGTGGCCCTGCCGATAGACAAGGAGGAAATTGATCCAGCCTTCTATCACTACACGGACGACCAGATTCCCCAGTTTGATGAAGACGGCGTACGCATCTCGTTGATTGTGGGCGAAGCCTTTGGCCAGTCCTCACCCGTCATTGCCCAGTCAAAAACCCTTTACGCCGAGATCAATCTCGAGAATGGAAAATCTTTCGTGGTACCGGATGAGGCCGAAGAACGCGGCCTGTATATCTATTCCGGTTCACTGGACATTGCCGGCACAGCATTCACAGAGGGCTCCATGATAGTCCTGAAACCCGGCATGGTTGTCGAAGTCACTGCAAGCAGTGTAACGAAAATGATGTTGCTTGGCGGTGATGTACTGGAAGGTGACAGGCATCTCTACTGGAATTTTGTTTCAAGTCGCAAGGAGCGTATTGAGCAGGCCAAGGATGACTGGCGTAAAGGCCGTTTTGAAAGTGTTGCCGGGGATGATGAATTTATTCCCCTGCCGGAAGACCAGTAAAAAAGTTAAAGCACCCTAATCCCTCGCCGGCCTCTTCACCGCTTTATCCGGCTTTTCCAGGTTTTTCTCGATCGCCTCACACAGGGCTTTGACCACTTCTACCCGTGCAAGCTTCTTGTCATTACCCGGCACAATCGTCCACGGCGCATATTCGGTACTGGTATGGGCCACCATGTCATTCACCGCGGCTTTATAGTCATCCCATTTATCACGGTTGCGCCAGTCTTCATCGGTAATCTTATGCGCCTTCCAGGGCGTTTTTTCCCGTTCCTTGAAACGCCTGAGCTGTTCATCCTTGCTCAGGTGAATCCAGAACTTGAGCATTATGATCCCGTTCTCACAAAGCTGCTCTTCGAAATGATTGATCTCATTATATGAACGCTTCCATTCATCTTCACGGGCAAAACCCTCAACGCGTTCCACAAGAACGCGGCCATACCAGGAGCGATCATAAATCGAGACATAACCGGCAATAGGTATGTGACGCCAGAAACGCCACAGATACTGATGTGCCTTTTCCTCATCGGTTGGCGCCGCCACGGAGATCACCTTGTACAGGCGGGCATCGATAGCACGTGTCACACGACGAATTGCACCGCCCTTGCCAGAAGCATCCCAACCCTCAAATACAGCCACCACGGTTTTTTTCTCATGGTGTGCTTTCCAGGTCAGATCAAAAAGTTTTGCCTGGTAATGACTGAGCTCTTCATCGTATTTTTTATTTGAAATCGTCCTGTCGAGATTGACATGGTCAAGTATGGTCAGGTGATTCGCCGGCAGGTCATCGGTCAGGTGTGTCACCGGCACCTCTTCGTTCTGCTCCGGTATGTTTTCATGGGCACCCAGCTTGGCTTCCATGGCGTTGAGCAGAATTTGCCCCACGGTGATATCACGGTAGCGTTTATCCGCAGCCTCGATCAGGTGCCAGGGTGAACTGCCTTTGTCCGTAATTCGGATTGCCCGTTCCGATACCGTTGAGAATTCATCATACTGTTTTGAGAATTTCTGCAGGAGAGGCGAAGTCTTGATTTTCATATCAAGGATATCCTTATCCTTGCGAACTCGTTTTTCCACAATGTCCTTGGACAGGTGAAACCAGAATTTCACGATCAGGGCGCCATCCTGCACCAACATGCGTTCAAACTCTACGATGCGGCGCAGCTTCTGTTCAAAATCGCCGTCATCCAGTTTGCCAAAAACACGATCAATGATCGGCCGTGTGTACCACGATCCAAACATGATACCCAGCGTGCCGCGGGGTGGTAATGCACGCCAGAAACGCCAGTAGTCCGGACGCATCTTCTGCTCATCGGTCTCGTCCCAGAAGGCATTGGTCTGAATATCGCGGGTATCAAGCCATTCACTGAGCCGGTTAACCACCTCACCCTTGCCTGCCCCCTCCACACCGGAGACTATAATGATGACCGACGAGTTGGATTTTTTCAGCGCCTGCTGGATATTGAGCAAGCGTGTATGCAGGTCCGGTTCTATTTTCCGAAAGTCTTCACGGGATATCTTGCGTCCCAGTTCCGCAGCTTCAAACATGGATCAGTTATCTTTGATTGTAGACAGTTGTTTTAATGTACATCGACAAGCAGGAAGACCTGTTGACACGGGTCAAAGAGATTCAGCTAAACATGGCGCGATCGAATCAGTCAGAATCTCAAATTGCTCAGCTATCCTTCTTTAAAAAATTGGACAGCAGGTCCACAGGCAGCGGGAAGACGATGGTGGATTTACCTTCCCCGGAGATTTCAGTCAGGGTCTGCATATATCTTAACTGCATGGCCTGGGGAGATTCAGACAGTTTTTGTGCCGCAGCAACCAGCTGCTCTGAAGCTTCGAATTCACCACTGGCATGAATCACTTTTGCGCGACGCTCACGTTCAGCTTCTGCCTGTTTGGCAATGGCTCGAATCATGCTTTCATCCAGGTCTACGTGTTTTATTTCAACGTTGGAGACCTTGATGCCCCAATCATTGGTCTGCTCATCCAGAATGGTCTGAATACCGACGTTGAGCTGCTCACGACTGGCCAGCATTTCATCCAGCTCATGTTGCCCAAGTATGGAACGCAAGGTGGTTTGGGCCAGCTGGCTTGTTGCTTCAAAATAATTTTCAACATTCACGATAGATTTTTCAGGGTCTACTACACGGAAATAGATAACCGCATTGACTTTAACTGACACGTTGTCACGCGAAATAACATCCTGGGTAGGCACATCAAATACGATGGTACGCAAATCCACTTTCACCATCTGTTGGATAACAGGGATGATGATGATCAGTCCAGGACCCTTGATGGTCTGGTATTTACCGAGGAAGAATACGACCGCTCTTTCGTATTCGCGCAGAATATTGATCGCAGCAAATAAAAATAATGCTGCCAAAACCAGAATGACTATTAAAAACGGTCCCATATGCGTACTCCTCTAATGTGATTCCTTTATTTAAATCAGATTTTTTTAACTATCAGTTCCAGGCCTTTGACTTCTTCAACACGTGCTTTGTCACCTTCTACCAATGGGGTATCGCTGACAGCTTTCCATAACTCACCGTTAATTTTCACCATGCCGGTCTTTTCAAAACCGGTAACTGGTTCTGCAGTCATGCCTACATACGTTTCTATACCGGAAACAGCACCCTGTTTCTGCACTTTCATAAATACCCGTATCGTATAGATCAGCAAGGCTGCTGTTGCCAAAGCTACGGCTGATATGAGGGAAGTGGAAACCGTATATACCCCCATATCCGTATCCACAAGAATCACCGCGCCAATCACAAACGAAATAATGCCGCCAACACCCAAGATGCCAAAACTTGGCATGAACGCTTCCGAAATAATCAGTATGAGCCCAAACAGTACCAGCCCGAGACCCGCGTAGTTGATTGGCAACAACTGCAAACCATAGGCTGCCAGAAAAAGACATATAGCCCCTGTAATTCCCGCAAAACCAAAACCGGGATTGTAGAATTCAATTATCAATCCATAAGCCCCAAGAATGCCCAGGATCAGGATAAGGTTGGGATTGGTAATCACTTTAAGAAACTCTGTGCGCCAGTCCGGCGTGTCCACCTGGATAATCTTGTCCTGCGTATCAAGCACCATGGTTTCACCACCCACCAGGACTTCCATACCATGCATTTGTGTCATCAGGTCTGCAATATCCGAAGCCACCAGGTCGATAACATTCATTTCAAGGGCTTCCTGTGCCGTCAGATTTGCTGCATCTGTCACGGCCGTTTCTGCCCACTCGACATTACGTCCATGCAACTCAGCCAGCCCCTTGATATAGGACACAGCATCATTGAGGATTTTTCTTTCCATTGCTGTAGAGCCTGACTCCGGAGTTTCCAGTTCCGGTGTTTCCTCTCCCGGTATATCGGTTGGCAACGAAGGCATGCCTATTTGTACTGGCGTAGCAGAACCCAGGTTTGTTGCCGGCGCCATGGCCGCAACGTGGCTGGCATAAAGAATATAGGTGCCTGCACTGGCTGCGCGGGAACCTGAAGGGTGAACAAAAGTGGCCACGGGCATATTGGATTCCAGGATGGCCTGGATAATATCGCGCATGGCAGTATCAAGCCCGCCGGGTGTATCCATGGTCAGTATTGCCATGTACACCCCTTCATCAGCGGCTTCCCTCAACCCCTGTTGCAGGTAATCACTCGTTGCAGGTCCGATTGCCCCTTCAATGGAAAACACACGCACAGTTTCCCCTTCGGAATAAAAGGCATTCTGGAGATAGGCCGATGCAGGAAGAAAGAGCAGAAGGAAGGCAAATAACGTAGACAGAACACGACCGGGGCCGGTTTTCATCATCAACGATTCCACTGATGACTTGTGTTGCCCTGTATTGAAGACTGTATTAAATAGCTTGCTGAACTTCCTGTTATGCCTGTTTTGTATCGCCATGCGAAGAACCTCATTGTTCCAGTAACACGACCAGTCAACTATACGTCTCACCTTGAAATAATCTCAAGGGGGAATCCATCTTACCAGTAAATTCCGCCACCATGGGCAATTAATTCGGTGATTTTGATCTCCGATAAGACAGCCAGCTGATAGCCATCACAATAACCAGCAGGAATGGCAACACGCCTTTGTTCACGGCCTGCCAGCCCACTGCATTCTGCAGTGCACCTGAGCTTAGTGACCCGATGGACACGGTGGAAAACACGATGAAGTCATTGAACGCCTGGGCCTTGTTACGTTCGTTGCTGCGATAGGTTTCCGATAAGAGAGAGGTTGCACCCACGAAAAGGAAGTTCCAGCTTAACCCCAGGAAAATCAGTGCTGTCATAAAATGCATCAGCTGCGTCCCCAACAGGTTGATCGAGACACAAAGTACACCGAACATGGCACCGGCAAACATCACACGCAACACACCAAAACGCACTATCAGTGAACCGGTAAAAAAGGATGGCGCAAACATGGCCATTACATGCCATTGAATAACCAATGACGTGTCATCAAAAAGAAAAGCTGCCTGGTCCATGGCCAGCGGGGTTGCTGTCATGACGAATGACATGACGCCGTACCCGAACATGGCGCAGATAAGCGCCACGATATAATCCGGTTGCCTTGCAATGGTTAATATCGATCTGCCAGGTGTTTCGTCTTTCTCCTGCGTCGCTTTGTTGTCATCCATCTTCAGGAAACTCAGCACGATAAAGCTGGTGACATAAACACCGATAACCGCCATATAGCTGCCGGCAAACTCGGCATTGTCTATCCATTCACGGGAATGCCTGGCCAGAGTCGGGCCCGCAATAGCTGCAACCACACCACCAAGCATGGTGTAGGACACTGCCTTGCTTTTATAGGCAATGGGCACACTATCAGCTGCAGTGAAGCGATAGTAATTGCCAAAGCCATTGAATATCCCGACACATGTGGTACCTGCCACGAAACCCCAGAAATTGTTATTCAGGATAGCAGTGCTTGCCAGAATACCGCCTCCTACGCCAAAGCCACAGGCCAGCAGGAAAGCGGCTTTACGACCAAACTTCTGCATCACCATGGCTGCCGGAATACTGGTACACATGACAGCAATAAACTGTACAGCCAACGGCAAGGTCGCCAGGGATTTATCAATGGCCAGGTTGTAGCCGACAAGCGCAGCAGTGGCGACAATGAGCGAATTGCTGCTCATCATCAGGGCCTGGGCCATGGTCAGAATGGGAACATTAGGGTGGAGTGACTTCAAAAAATATCCTGGCTGGTATATCAGCGCCAGTTATAACATCGCATTACTCATTATCCTATTTACCAAAAGGTTGTGCACTCACTTCTACCAGGATGACATAGTCTTCCGCTTCAACTTCAACCGTGCTGATCGGGTAAGGTGTGGCTTCAACTAAACGGAAATACCTGCCATTGAAATAATGCTCGGAGATATCAAGGCCCTGGAGAGTAAGGCCAAAATCAGTACGTTTTGTATTACTGTCGTCCAGCGTCTCCACGGCACGCATGATGACAGTCACTTCACCCGCTGTAATACATAGGACATCCGACGGACAACGCGACTCTGCCAGCACATCCAGGAACTTAAAGCTCAGGCTTTCATCCAGATTGATACTCTCACCATACACCAGGGCAATCTGCTCAACGGCAGGGTCGGACTCAAAACCATAATCCACCAGCTGAAACATAATGGTATCGGTATCCTGGACCTGCATCTGGACATCGGTAATCGTCCGTTGATCATTGATTTCTATGGCAGGAATATCAAGGATGCCGGTTTCAGAGGAAAAATCTGCTGGCTGAGCGACCGCATGTGGCACAGCTATGCACCAGGTCAGTGAAAGAAAACCCAGGAAGGCCATACCCACACCATATACCAGTGCAAATATTCTGTTTCTGTTGGGAACTGCACTTACCTGGGACATCACTAACTCCTGAAACTCCTTACTTTATGAAACCTTGCTTCTAAAGTCCGACTTCAAAAATGCGCCTTCCGGAAAACCTGGAAGGCGCAATCTTTTCCAGCGATATTATTTCCTGAATGTCATAAACAGGCCAATCTGCTTGCGGTATTGCTCGTATTTTTCGCCGAACTCTTCAATAAGACCGCCTTCTTCGTGACGAATTCCCTCGAAAATATATATTGTAAACAATAGCGCCAGGGTTAAACGGGTCACTGACATGTCAGGTGCGCACCAGAGGATAAAGATAAAACCCAGCATCATTGGATGACGACTGTAGCGATACATCCAGCGTTGCTTGAACTCCAGTGGTGTATAGGGCTTGTTATTAAAATATAACCAGGCCTGGCGCAACCCGAATAATTCGAAGTGATTAGTCACAAATGAGGATGCCAGCAGGTACACAATGCCAAACACATAACCAACAATCAGCAGTGCTCTTAATGCCTGCGTTTCAACATGCCACACTGAAGTATCTACAACCTGCCACAGACACATGATCACGATAGTCAAAATACCGGAGACCAGGACAAACGTTGCCCGCTCAAGATGACGAGGTATAACCTGGCAAAGTCTGTCCTTGAATTTTTTACGCGCCATCACACTGTGCTGTACACCAAACATGACGACCAGCAAGGTATTAACTACAAGTGCAATCACCGCGTTGCCATTAGCCACGTCTGCGAAACCAATTGGTGCAAAACCAGCGACGGCAAATATCAACCAGAACAAACCACCAGCGCCTATGGCATAGGCTGCCAGGGCATAGGTCAGTGCAAACATACGGCTACCCGTTTCATTTTCTATTACAACATTTTCTACAGCTTCCATTTTTCCCTCCAAAAATATTTAATTATTTCTATTGTTTTTAGTACTTCTGTTTCTTACTACGCTTACTATTTACTGCAATTTCTTTACCGCCCGCAGTGCAGTGGTAATGAATTCGTGTCATGACTTTCTTGCGCTCTTCCAGTTCGCCCGCACGGTCAACACAGGAAATCAGCCTGTGGTAATTACTCATTGATCTCCTCCTTTCACTTTTAAACCGACTAGTCGGTCTATTTCAAGTTGCTAAAAAAAGGGCTGCTGCCCTTTAGCTTCACTTTCCCCTACCTATCCACCATCCAGTAGATATTCCAGGTAGCGTTTAAAATGCCCTATTCCCTGGCCAAGGAATTCCTGATTTCCATGTGTCTTGGCAGTGATGATTGCCCCTTCTATGACCGCCAGGAAATGCCTGCTTAACTCCTTGCCATTGATCTTCTTTATATTCCTCGCACGAAGCGCCGGTGTAAAAATTGTGGCAACCCCGCGTTCAAATTCCTCGAATAATTCATCAATTTTCTCCAGTAACATGGGATGGCTCTGAGCCACCTCCAATGCCACGGAACCCAGTAAACATCCGTGCTGCCAGAGATCTGAACTCTTATCCTCGATATACTGGACAAAGGCGATGGCACGCATTACCGGATCTTCAATATCCCGGTAACTGCCACTCTGGATAATCTCTGTTCCCCTGCGCTCGTATTCCTCCAGGGCCTGCATTGCCAGTTCCTCTTTAGATTTGAAGGAATGGTAAAAGCTGCCCTTGGACACGCCTGCATGGGTAATGATTTCATCTACAGAAACCGCCCTGTAGCCCCTGCCCTCCATGACATCCAGCGTGGAGTTGATAATCTTTTCTTTGGCAGTGACTCGAGTCATGGGCAGGCAATATAAACCGACCAGTCGGTCTAGTCAACAGAAATTTGCTCCTTAGCTGAATTTTTTGTGTGACCGGTCAAGAATGGTGATTCAAGCGGATTTCAGGAAAGGAATTGCTGCGGGTCCGTGAACTCCAGTCCATGGGCCTGCGCAACAGCTTCACAGCACAGGTGCCCGTCATGCACATTAAGCCCCGCCAGGAATCCCGGATCTGCGGCCAGGGCTTTTTGCCAGCCGGCATCAGCAAGCCGAAGAATATAAGGCAACGTGGCATTGTTGAGCCCGAAGGATGACGTGCGCGGCACTACACCGGGCATATTGGCAACACAGTAATGGACGACACCATCCACGAGAAAAGTGGGATCTGAATGGGTAGTGGGCTTTGAGGTTTCAAAACAGCCCCCTTGATCAATGGCTACATCCACAACAACAGCCCCGGGTTTCATGCCACTGATGATGTTCTTTGTCAGCAGCTTGGGTGCTGCAGCCCCGGCGACCAGCACTGCTCCGATTACAAGGTCTGCCTCCAGGGCATATTTCTCAATACTGGCCTTGTTGGAAAAAACACAATGCACCCTGCCCGCAAAATTATTATCCAGTTCGCGCAGACGCGGCACACTGTTATCCAGGATAGTCACCTGCGCGCCCATTCCCTTGGCAATAAAAGCCGAATTTTCGCCGACTATCCCCCCACCGATAATAAGTACATGGGCAGAGTCCACGCCAGGAACGCCACCCAACAGGATGCCTGCACCGCCGTTGTCTTTTTCAAGACAGCTTGCCCCGGCCTGCACGGCCAGTCGGCCCGCCACCTCACTCATGGGGGCTAACAGGGGAAGCACACCATCGGGTGTATATACCGTTTCATAGGCAATGGCTGTTGCCCCGGATTTCATCAGCCCTTCTGTCTGGGGAAGATCGGGTGCAAGATGCAGATAGGTAAAAAGTACCTGGCCCTTGTCCAGTTGAGCAATTTCAACCGCCTGGGGCTCCTTCACTTTGACGATAAGCTCAGCTTTCTCAAAAACTTCCGCCGCGGAATCCACGATGGCTGCACCAGCACGGCTGTAATCATCATCGGTTACACCAATACCCAGGCCAAGGCCAGTTTCCACTATTACCTCATGGCCATGATGCACCAGTTCCACAACGCTGGTAGGCACCATCCCGGCACGATATTCATTGTCTTTGATTTCTTTAGGTACACCGACGAGCATTACATTTCCCCGCAGTTAACTAGAATTAATAAACTGTTAAGCAAAAATAGTGTCTACTCATTATCATATAACTACCCAATTAAAATTGCGCGCACTTGCCATGGATGTCCTGAAAAAAGCTGTACTGCTCCTTTCCCTGTTTCTGCCCGCCCCGGTATTCGCTCAGGACGATGTCCCGGTTGAGATTATTGTGGAAGGCAAGCAGCCCGGGCCTCCCATGTGGCGAGTCAAAAATGGCGACAACACTCTCTATATTTTTGCCTGGTTATCCCCGATACCCGACAATATTTTCTGGGAATCACAGCGGGTTGAACAGGTCATCGCCGAGGCCCAGGAATACATCATGATGCCCGAAGCGGATGTCTCGGTTTCTCCCCTGGTGATGCTCAATCCCCTGAATATTGTCCGCGGCATGAGCCTGGGTAAACGCATCACCCGTAATGAGGACAAGGCCGAGTTATCCGAAGTGCTCCCTCCTGATTTGTACACTCGCTTTACCGCGTTGAAAGACATCTACTTCCCCCGAAACAAGAAAATTGAAAAAATGCGCCCGCTCATTGCCGGTGCACAGATGGAGCGCATCATCCAGAAAGAAGCAGGCCTTGTGCCGGCCTCGGATGTAGAAAAAAGAATCCGTCGCCTGACCAAGCGCAATCGCGATATCACCGTCACCGAAGTGAAATACGAACAACGACTGGAGGGTGGCTTCAAGGACCTGGCAAATCGGGCGGAAACCATGATGGACAGCTTCCCCTGGGAACTTGAGCTGTCCTGTTTCGAACGACAGCTGACCAAGGCAGAAGAAGACCTGGATGAAATGCTGTACCGGGCCAACACCTGGGCCCAGGGTTATATCCAGGAATTCAAGTTTATTCCCCTGCCGGGTGATGCCGATGATGACTGCACACAATTAATCGCCACCAGCAGTGAGAAGGATATGTACGAAGACATTACTACCACGCTGGAAAACCAATGGCTTACTGCTGCTGAAAATGCACTTGCTGCCAATGCCGTGACATTTGCTGTGCTCGATTTCAGTGAACTGCTTCTGGAAGACGGGCTCGTTGCTCGATTGAAAACCAGGGGATATGAAGTCGTGGAACCATAAATGGTTTAATCACGCCAACAACCATTTCCTGCGTTCAAGTCATCACGGGAATAATGATAGAAGAGCTTCAAAAAATTTTGTGCCGACCTATCAGGATTTCAAAAAACATCCGAAATGCACTGAAGAAACTATAGACCGGGTAACTGTAGGTGGCCGGTTCATTCTTTTCAAAAAGGTAATGGGACACAATCGAAAGACTATACCCCACCGCTATGGCTGAAAGAAGGAACCAGTAGTTCAGTGTTATAAAAAAAGTAACTCCCAGGATGATGGCACCGCCAATGGCCACGAAATGAAACAGCTTCGTGTATTTATGCTTGTGCCCGACAAGGAAGTAGCCTTTATAGAAGGCATCAAGGGATTCATATTCTTTTTTCATTGCTTTTATTCTATTTGTTCCAGAAACTCCTTTGTACCTCAATAAAAGGTTTTCAGGCAATACCGGGGCTGCAATAGCCATAGAATTACTCATGTTTATTTCTTTCTGGACTCTCCAGAAAGTGATGTTTATTCTCTACCTTATCTTTCCGAGCTTTTGCTTATAAGTAATAGGATAGCCAAATCATGAAGAATCTCATCCTGGGCTGTATTGGTATCGCCTGGTTACTCACTGTAACACCAGCGTATCCCCATCACGCTTTTGCCTCCGAATTCGACATCAACAAACCTGTCTCTCTTGAAGGGCCCGTGACACGAATGGAGTGGACGAATCCCCACGCATGGCTGTTTATGGAGTCTGAAGACGAGGACGGCAATGTCCAGTCATGGGCCGTGGAGTTGGTCGGCATCAATGATTTGCTGCGCCTTGGCTGGGGCAGAGACAAGGTGGAGGTGGGTGACATGATAAGCGTTCAGGGATTCGGGGCTCGCAACGGCACCAACACCGCCAATGCCGCGTCAGTCACAATTACTGAAACCGGTGAACTGCTCTGGGAGAGTGTGGCCAATAGTGGACGTGAAGGCCGGGAACGCAGGCGCACTCCGCTCTGATCATTCTCGTTTTGCCCTTAACGCGCAATTAAAAGGTACAACACATGAAGCGTATATTTTTACCTCTATTACTCATGACTTTATCCACCCCGCTTGCTGCGCAATGGCTTGGCATGCCTACTCCAGGCATTCCCCGCACAGCCGACGGCGCACCTGATCTGTTTGCACCTGCCCCTCGAACTGCTGCAGGCCTTCCTGAGCTGACTGGTCTTTGGCGCGCATCAGAGGTCATTGGCGACCTTGATGATGATTCCAAAGTTCAGCCATGGGCACGGGAAACCATGGCTGTTCACGAGCGTAATTACTATCGCGATGGTCCGATGATGCAGTGCAAGCCCGGTGGCCCAGGATATATTGCTGGAGGCCCAGCCGGCGGCGGCAGTCTGAGACAGATAGTTCAGAGTCCCACTGTAATTGCCATGCTCTTTGGCGACCTGACCTACCGGCAAGTATTTACAGACGGACGCACGCTTGAAGAAGATCCTTTGAGAAACTGGATGGGTTACTCAGTGGGTCGATGGGAAGGCGATACCCTGGTCGTCGAAAGCAATGGATTTAACAACAAGACATGGCTGCATGCATGGGGCCTGGAGCATACAGAAAACCTTCGCGTGACTGAACGCTATCAGCGCGTGGACTTCGGACATATGACGGTGGACGTGACGTTTGATGATCCAGGCACCTTTGATGAACCGCTTCACACTGTAGTGGAAATGATTTATGCCGCTGACGATGTCATTCTGGAAATTGTTTGCGATGAAGCCACAGAAGGTGGAGTCAAACACTGGGTAGGAGACAAGCTCTCCGATGCCAGGGCATCGGCTGTTGAACTCGATCAGGACACACTGGCTAACTATGTGGGTTCCTACGAAGGTATCTGGCTGGAGTACCTGACGACTGTTGTTGTGACCCTGGAAGATGGCACCTTGTACCTGAGCAGGAACGGTGAAGAGAAAGAAGAACTTATTCCGCAGTCCGAAAACACGTTTATCTGTGCCACGTGTACCTGGAGCCAGCCTTATGTATTTGATAACTCTACCAATGGGATGGCGCCATCCGTTCAGGAAGTTCAGGTATCAGGCCGGTGGGTGTTTGAACGAGTGGAGTGAATGGCACGCCCGAGAGGATTTGAACCTCTGACCTTTGCCTCCGGAGGGCAACGCTCTATCCAGCTGAGCTACGGGCGCAATAATCGGTTTAATTTTCTTATGTTGCCACTGGGCAACGCTGCTCTTTATCCTACGCTGAGCTACGGGCGCAATAATCGGTTTAATTTTCTTATGTTGCCACTGGGCAACGCTGCTCTTTATCCTACGCTGAGCTACGGGCGCAATAATCGGTTTAATTTTCTTATGTTGCCACTGGGCAACGCTGCTCTTTATCCTACGCTGAGCTACGGGCGCAATATCTTTGATCTTTGATCTTTGATCTTTGCTCCTTGCTCCTTGCTCCTTCAACCTCCTTGCTCCTTCAACGCCGCCATCATAGTGGAAAAAACATCTTCACTCTAGGCTATCTTCTGGTCATAAACCATTCATTCCCGTAGAATCGCGCCTTCTTCGGCACTACTGCTTCTATATAGTCATGTCAGATTCTGAATCCCCAGCACCGGCTAAATCCATGCCCCGGTCATTTGCTGCCCTGGAGTCTATTCCTTTCCGGTGGATTCTTTCCAGCCTGGGTACTTTTTTCCTGGCCATGCAGGGCCAGCTGGTGGTGCGTACGCTTCTGGCCTTTGAGCTGACCGGCAGCACCATGGCGCTGGCCATGGTGAACCTGGTGATTGCTACCCCCATGTCCCTTGGCCTGCTTTTCTCCGGCGCCATTATTGACCGCGTTGAACGCAGGGGACTCACGATCATCAGTCAGACCGTCGTGCTGGTCAATGAACTGATCGTACTGATCTTGCTGGTCCTTGGACATCTTGAATTCTGGCATCTTTTGGCCACCGCGTTTGTATTGGGGATTAATTTTCCATTCCTGATGCCAACCCGTACTGCCATGATCTATTCGTTGGTTGGAAGAGAAAGGTTGGGCAACGCCATGGCGCTTCAGGCCACCTCACTCAACGTCGCCCGCATCCTGGGCCCGGCTGGCATGGGCCTGTTGATCCCGCTGATTACCATGGAAGGCGCCTACCTGGCTTCAATCATGCTTTACGGGTTTTCCATATTTGCCATGTTCATGCTTCCCAAGTCCTATCCCGAGAACAAGGAACCCAAGGGCTTCTTTGAGGACGTGACCTACTCATTCAAATATGTGGCTCACAACAGAGCGATTCTGCTTTGCCTTATTTTTGGCCTCTTCCCTATGCTGCTGGCATTACCGATTATCAGTTTTCTTGTAGTCTTCACAGAATCCGTATGGGGCGTCAGTGAAACTGCGCTGGGCATCATGATGGGCAGTGTTGGCGTTGGCGGTATTATCGGATCACTTCTTGTGGCCAGACTGGGAGATACCATGAAACGCACACGGGTCATGATGTATGCCGCTATTATTTTTGCAATTTTCCTTTCCGGTTTCAGTATCAGTCCTTACTACCTGCTTGCATTACCCCTCCTGCTGATATCCAATATTTTTGCCAACATGAGTCAGACCCTGAACCAGACGCTGGTACAGCTATTGGCAGATAATGAAGTTCGGGGCCGCATGTCATCCCTGATGATGCTGACAGTTGGCCTGACACCTCTTGGCGTTCTGCCGGTAGCTTATTTCGCAGAAATCTATGGCATCGCCAACACCATGTTCATTGCCTGCATCCTGCTGGTATTGGTAGTTATGGCCTTCCTTTTACTGAGTCCCACCCTGAGAAACCTGGACAGTGACAAACGCCTGACAGGAATTCATGAAGTAGGCGATTGAACGAGTATTCATACCATTGCGTTATACTGGCGTTTTACTCCTGACACTAGGAAACATGATTCCAGGGTATGACTAACACAATTTACAAACCATCCCTTTCCCCCTGGACACCGCTAAGAAACAGCCGGACTTTTTTCTATCTCTGGATTGCCACCCTCGTTTCCAATATCGGCACATGGATGCACGATGTAGGGGCAGGCTATCTGGCCAGGGACCTGACTGATTCTGCGCTGGTGGTTGCCCTCATGCAGACAGCCACTGCCCTGCCCGCCTTCTTTTTATTACTGCCTTCCGGTGCCTTGGCCGATATTTTTGACCGTCGCAAGTACCTGCTGACTGCCAACCTGGGGATGACCCTGGTCGCGGCCTTACTTGGACTGCTCACCGTCACCGGTTATGTGCAGGTATGGTCACTGTTGGTAATGACACTCTTTATGGGTATTGGCACAGCCATGGTCATGCCGGCATGGCAGTCAATCATTCCGGAAGTGGTAAGCAAGCAAGACCTGCCGGGCGGTATCGCCCTGAATACCATGGGTATGAATATTGCCCGCGTTCTTGGTGCTTTTATTGGTGGCGTAATTCTCGCTGCAGCCGGACCAGGCTTTGTCTTTTTAACCAATGCAATCACGTTTACATTCATCATCATTGTCCTGCTGCGCTGGGATCGCAAGCCAATTGAAACAGCATTGCCGCCCGAACCACTGGTACCGGCAGTACGTACCGGCCTACGCTATGCCATTCATTCGCAACCCTTGCTTTATTCCATCTACCGCAGCATTGGCTTTTACTTTTTTGCCAGCGTCATGTGGGCACTCTTTCCATTGATTGCGCGTGACTTGCTGGGTGCGGATGAATTCCGTTACGGTCTGCTGTTTGCTTTTATCAGTGTCGGCGCCATCATCAATGCACTCTTCCTGCCAAGACTCAGGGCAAGGTATAACAACGACCAGATGATCACCGCGGCCTCTGTAGTCTTTGCTACCGGCATGATCATTACCGCGGCAACGCAGGTGTACATAATTGCACTGTTTACGCTCGCACTTTGCGGTTCTGCCTGGATCACGGTAATGACATGCGCCCAGACAGCAGCGCAAACTGCCCTGCCCAACTGGGTACGATCCAGGGGCATGGGTGTATTCCTGACTTTCTTCATGGGCTCTCTGGCAATCGGGCCGGCGGTCTGGGGTGGTCTTGCGCAACTGCTTTCCATCCCGGCTGCGATATATATCGCCTCATTTTCATTGGCTGTTGCAGCTTTTATTACACAACGCTGGCCAGTTACTGGAAACGAAGACATGGATCACTCCCCGTCGGGTCACTGGTCAAAGCCACAGCCTGACATTGCAATTTCCCCGAACCAGGGACCGGTAATGATCTGTGTGAGCTACCAGGTCAGGGAAGATGCCAGGAGTGAATTCCTGGCAGTTGCAGAACAACTCGGCAAGGCACGCCGGCGAGACGGTGCCTGGGAATGGAACGTGATGGAAAACATTAATGCACCCGGCACATTTCAGGAGTTTTACCTGGTCCATACCTGGCTTGATCATTTACGCCAGCATGAGAGAATCAGTAAACAGGACGCAATGATTCAGACAGCGCTTCGTGATTTGCTGGCAGAAGGCACCAAACCCGTCATCACGCACTTTATAAAACAAGTTTCTTAATCACGCTCCGCTCAATACAGGACATGTAGTCACAATGTCACGCTGCCCGGATACGAGCATGAGTGGATAGGTGGATAAACAGCCCCAATGAATCTGACCGACAGTCATTAAAATGAACAAGGAGAAAAAGCATGGCAAATGAAGGGTTTCATGAAGACCCAAATGATTTAACTGATGAAACCAAAGACATGCATCGCGCCATCGTTTCATTGATGGAGGAGCTTGAAGCTGTGGATTGGTATAACCAGCGTGTGGATGCCTGCAAGGATCCGGCACTGAAAAAGATTCTTGCCCATAACCGGGACGAGGAAAAAGAACATGCGGCCATGACCCTCGAATGGATTCGCCGCCAGGACCCGACCTTTGACAAGGAACTCAAAGAAGCCCTCTTCACGGAAGGAGAAATAGGGCACCACCACGATTAACGGGAAAACCAGAGATAAAGAGTGCGACTGTTTCTCTTAATCATTCAAAGTCATGAGCCTTGAAACCCTCATTACATTTATCGCAGCTTCTGCGGTACTCGGTCTGGCGCCAGGGCCTGATAATATATTTGTTCTGACCCAGTCTGCACTCTATGGCAGAAAATCAGGCATCTATATTACCCTGGGTCTTTGCACAGGCCTGCTGCTGCATTCCAGCGCTGTTGCCCTTGGGGTGGCAGCAATTTTCATGGTCAGCATGACCGCCTTTACAGTGCTGAAACTGGTCGGGGCTGCCTACCTGCTCTACCTGGCCTGGGGGGCTTTTAAGGCCTCAGCCGTTGCTCTCGATGAGAAGGCCCTGGCCCTGCCTGACCTCAGTGCTCTTTATCGACGCGGCATCATCATGAATATCACCAACCCAAAAGTGGCGATTTTCTTCCTGGCATTCCTGCCCCAGTTTGCAAGACCCGATGCAGGCAGTATGACCGAACAACTCTTCCTGCTGGGCGTAATATTTATTGTTGTTTCTCTGGTTATCTTCACTGGCATTGCCTGTCTGGCAGGGTTTATTTCCTCCTGGCTCAAAGGCTCAATCAAAGCCCAACTCATTCTGAACCGCCTGGCCGGACTCATTTTCGTGGGACTGGCCCTGCGACTGGCCACTACAACCCGATAACGCCCATCAATCTAACTGTGTCACTGTACCAGGAGCTGGCAATTTCTACCTGCACATGATTAAAAACCCGCCAACCACTATAATGGCCGGCCGCGCTGTAGATTCTAAGGGGAATGCAGTGCGCTATTCGGTCTCACTGAATAGGTTATAAAAAAAGAAATTTCTGACAGTACAAGGATCAATATGGCTAGTGCAAAAACTGTAAAATCAGCAAAGAACAAACCACTCAAAGAACAGACTGACGATTTTTCAAGCAAGAACATTGAAGATCAGGTTGAATCTTTCCTGGCTTCAGGAGGCAAAATTCAGGAAATCCCATTAGGTGTCAGTGGCCAGGTAGCCACATCAGGTCCAAGACATATCACACTGGGTAAACGCCACAGCAACTAATTCCTGTTTGACGAAAAATAAGAATACACGGCGCCAGCACTATCCTGCTGATGACCGACGAATTAAAGGCCCTCGATCTACGGGCCTTTTTTATTGCCCGCATAATTTTTCCCAAGCAGATTATAATAAGCACTTTAATCCTGGTTTCGATATTCCGTGAGTAGTACAGCCCGCAAAATAGAATACAACGCCATCAAGCATCAGCTGGCGCGCCGTCATAGTGATTCCCATAAAGGAGATTATGGTCACGTGCTGGTTATTGGTGGTGACAAGGGATTTGGAGGGGCCGCACTGCTTGCAGGCATGAGCGCAGGCAGATCCGGCGCTGGACTTGTCTCTGTAGCAACCCATGCCTCTCACGCGGCTTCTTTTATAGCGCACTGCCCGGAGCTGATGGTAAAAGCGATAGAAGACAGCAACGACTTAGTGAATTTGTTTTCGGCTGCATCAGTTGTTGTGCTTGGCCCCGGGCTTGGCCAGAGTGACTGGTCACAAGTCTGCCTGCAATTAACCCTTGCCCACCTTGTCAGTCATCCTGTCCCGCTGGTGATGGATGCTGATGCCCTGAACCTGGTCAGCCAGGGCGCGGGCAAAAGCGAACTGGAAAAACTGGATGATCTGATCCTAACTCCACATCCTGGTGAAGCAGCCAGACTTCTGGGCTGCACGACAGCGGAAGTTCAGGAAGACCGGATTGCTGTTGCAACAACATTGCAGGAGCAGTTTGGTGGAGTCATTATCCTCAAGGGCAGCGGCACACTCATCTGTACCAGGCAGGGGCAGCGCCAACAGGTTGAACAATGTGCCCATGGCAATCCGGGCATGGCAACAGGCGGAATGGGTGATGTACTCAGCGGGGTTCTTGGCGGCATGCTTGCACAGGGATTTTCAATTCAGGACAGTGCCCGGCTTGGGACTTGTATTCACAGTTATGCCGCCGACATCCATGCCGGAAACCATGGCGAACGTGGCATGCTGGCTTCCGACCTTCTCGATCCAATTCACCAACTCGTTAATCCCTGAAACACACATGATTTCACCCATATTCCTTAGCGATGAAGACGCAACCGTTGCTTTTGGTCGGCAACTGGCCGATGCCTGTGGAGGCCAGGGCCTGCTCACACTAAGCGGCAACCTGGGCACCGGCAAAACCACACTCAGTCGTGGACTGATTCAGTCCATGGGGCATTCCGGTGCCGTGAAAAGCCCGACCTATACCCTGGTGGAACCTTATGAGATGGGTGAAACACGCATCTACCATTTCGATCTTTACCGCCTGGAGGACCCCGAAGAGCTTGAATTCATTGGCCTCTGGGATTACCTGGGCGGGGACTCCCTGGTCATAGTCGAATGGCCGGAAAAAGCTTTTGGCGTTCTGCCACCACCCGACCTTGAGATCAAAATCGATATCAAGGACAGGGGTCGGGAACTATCGCTCACCCCCCATACGCGACTTGGTGAGGCAATTAGCCAAAAAATCCAGTCTGCCTGATGTGCGCAGGCTCTCATTTCGGCTTACATCCTAGAATTTATAGTAGAAATATCTTCTAAATAGCTGTAAATTATGCGTTTTATAGCTATTTACGGGATACCCATTGCGCAACTTGGTGGTGAGAGGCATAGCTTTATTCCTGTGGCTTGCATCGGCAACCGTTCAGGCTGCCACCGTGGAAAACGTTCGCGCCTACCGGGCACCTGATTACACCCGTCTTGTTTTCGATCTTTCTGAATCTGTCGATCACCAGGTCTTCAGCCTCGACAACCCTGACCGCATCGTTGTCGACATTAAAAACGCCGACCTGACAGCCGACTTTGATTCACTGGATCTGGCCAATACCCCCATCAGCAAGATTCGCAGTGCACCCCGTAACGGTGTGGATTATCGCGTAGTCTTCGACCTGGAAAACAAGGCAGATCCCCGTTCTTTTCTGCTGACCCCCAACTCGCAATATGGCAACCGGTTGGTCATCGATTTTTATGACGAGGAAAATAAAGAAAGAAAGCCTGTTGTCCGCCGCTCTACCGAAGAAATCGACAACCTGAAACGGGATATTGTCGTCGCCATCTCCGCAGGCCATGGCGGTGAAGACCCCGGCGCCATTGGGGTAAACCGACTGCAGGAGAAAAAGGTCACGCTGGCCATTGCCCGTGAAATACAGAAACAGATTAACAATACTCCGGGCTACAAAGCCGTGATGGTCCGCGATGGCGACTACGGCATGACTCTTCGACAGCGAACACGAATCGCTCATAGCCAGAACGCCGATTTTTTTATCGCCATTCATGCAGACTCCTTTAAAAGCAGCAAGGCCAGGGGTACAACTATCTATGCGCTTTCTCAACGTGGTGCGACCAGTGAACAGGCCAGGCTCTTAGCGGAAAAGGAAAATGCTGCCGACCTGATTGGAGGCATCGGCAAGGTCAGCCTGGATGACAAGGATGAGGTCCTGCGCAGCGTTCTGCTGGACCTGAGCATGACGGCCAGTATTGCAGCCAGCCTGGAAGCCGGCGAAAAAATTATTTCCTCTCTGGGCAAGGTCACACACATGCGCCGGACCAATGTGGAGCAGGCCAACTTTGTTGTATTGCGCAGCGCAGATATCCCATCTCTGCTGGTGGAATCAGGATATATCACCAACCCTACTGATGCGAAAAACCTCGACTCAAGAACCTGGCGTCAGCGCTTCTCTGCGGCCATCGTCAATGGCATCACCTCGTATTTCTATGACACACCTCCTCGTGGTACATGGGTGTCCTGGCAAAAAGAAAATGGCGGTGCCCCTTCAACATATAGTGTTGTCAGGGGTGACACTCTCTCTGAAATTGCCGACCGCTTTAATGTGTCCTACAACGAACTGGTAAGAGTCAACAACATTAAAAATGACAGAATCAGGGTGGGACAGGTTCTCACCATTCCCAATGGACTGATCAGCCCTGCTGCTGTTTCCTACCTGGAACATACTATTTCCAGGGGAGAAACCCTTTCAGAAATTGCTACGAACTATGCTATTCCCCTTCAGCGCATCCGCGAAACCAACGAACTAAATAGTGATACTATTCGGATAGGACAAGTAATTAGAATTCCTTCTTCCTAGGAAATTTCTATTCGAGTCAATGGCAAGCGAGATGCTAGCCACTACTTTCAATTTGCAAGGCAATTCGCACAGCTAATAGCGACACTATTTGCAAGCGAATTAACGAAGCAAAGTGCAAGTATGGCAGCAGCCTGCAAGGTTTTAGTACTTCAAATCACCTGAGATAATATATAGCCTGAAAATATTGCATTAAGTTTCGATATTATTTTCACCTCAAATAAAACTCGTTTGATCAGTGAGTCGAATTGAGATTTCCGTCAATGTCAGAAAGCACTCCCCTCAATAACAGGGCCCGAATACATCTTCTGAGCCAGCGACTCAGCAACCAGATTGCTGCCGGTGAAGTTGTGGAGCGCCCCGCCTCTGTCGTCAAGGAACTCCTTGAGAACAGCCTCGATGCCGGGGCAGACCGCATTGATATCGAATTGGAAAAGGGCGGTATCAAGTTGATCCGTATTCGTGATAACGGCTTTGGCGTGGAAAGAGAAGATCTGCCACTGGCACTGAACCGCCATGCCACCAGTAAAATTACCGAACTGGATGACCTGGAGAACGTCAAATCCCTGGGATTTCGCGGCGAAGCCCTGGCCAGTATTGCTTCCGTGTCGCGCCTGGCCATGGTCTCCCGGACTCCCGAAGCAAAAGAAGCCTGGAAAGTGGAAACCGAAGGCCGGGATATGGACGCCTCTGTCAGCCCCGCAGCCCACCCTCCGGGCACGAACGTGGAAGTGCGGGACATTTTTTTCAATACGCCCGCGCGACGAAAATTCCTGCGA
>Ga0233451_10000782_pt1 | contig 31415 bp, 28 predicted proteins | sample 011ome_29_FD_183052 | JGI IMG/M metagenome (GOLD analysis project Ga0233451, IMG submission 183052) | Coastal salt marsh microbial communities from the Groves Creek Marsh, Skidaway Island, Georgia - 011504CT (spades assembly) | ecosystem: Environmental > Aquatic > Marine > Intertidal zone >... | reverse complement strand
TGTTAGGCCATATCGACGAAACCGATTTTAATTCTTCAAAAGTAACCTTGAAAGTTTCAAAGTAATTTTATCTTGGGTGAAGAGGAGTTAAAATTCAAACACCTGAACCTTTCATAACAAGAGTCATTATATGATGAGTGTCAATCAATTCTCTTGGAGTAAAACTTAAGTTCGATATTTCAAAAGAGTTATCTACAAAGAACCTCCTTGAGAAATCAAGGAGGTTTTATTTTGGGGTCAATTAATGCTTGCATCGTTTTGAGAACAAAATAAAAAATTAGATTGCAAAGCAATCGGAGTTTCTTTGGGCTGTTTTCCTTATAGGTCCATTCCGTAACAACGTGGAGGAATGAATCCTGTTCCCGCTACAACTAAACCTTCAACCCTTTTTGAGTTGAAGGTTTTTTTGTTTTCAATAATCATTAATATTTTTCTAAAAATCTGAAGTTTTAGTTTTTTTGTTTTTCATTTAAATAAATTATTATAAATTTACTAAATACATTAATTATGAAGTACTTAGCGTTAATCTTTGGGTTTGTTTCTTTGCTTTCATTTGGCCAAAATTGGGAAACTTCCTTTTCCAAAGCTAAAGATTTAGCCAGTCAACAAAACAAACCAATAGTATTAGTATTTCAAGGGTCTGATTGGTGTGCGCCTTGTATCAAGATGGATCGTGAAATTTGGAGTACAGAAATATTTAAAACTTATGCTTCCAAGCATTACATCATGCTCAAAGCAGATTTTCCAAGGCGAAAGAATAATAAGCTTTCCGAGAGTCAAACAAAAGCCAATGCAGAACTTGCTGAAAAATATAATAATCAAGGATTTTTTCCTTTTGTTGTGATGTTAGATAAAGAAGGAAATGTTTTAGGCCAAAGAGGTTATTCAAAAATAACTCCAAGTCAATTTATAAATGATCTAAATTCTATGACTAATTTAAATTAAACATGAAACGAAAAGAATTTTTAAAAACACTTGGTGGAGCTGCAGCATTTGCTGTTACCGCTTCCTGTCTTGGTGGCTGTTCTAAAAGTGATGATTCAGTTACTGAAAATCCTGTTGCTGGATTACCTTTTTCTATAGACTTAACAGATTCCTCATCTAGCCCCCTAGCCACCAACGGGGGATATATAATTGTAAATAACACTGTTGTTGCAAGAGACCTTTCTGGAAACTACGTGGCGGCTACTAATTTGTGTAGTCATGAGCAAAAAAGAAAAGTAATTTTTCAAAATAACGAATACTTTTGTACAGAGCATGGGGCACGCTTTAGTCTTTCTGGGAATGGGTTAAATAGCGACGCAAGTGCTGGTTTGACTATTTTTCAAACAGTCTTGGAGGGTAATATTTTAACGATTAGTGCATAGTATTTAAATTTGAAAAAAGCATTTTACGCTCTTTTATTACTATTTTCATTAGCCATAAGTGCTCAGCAACCTTACAAAAAGGTTTTGAAGCTTATGGGTAGCCGCTTTGAAATCACTGTTGTTGCAAAAGATGACTCAGAAGCAAATCAGTTTATTAACTTAGCCATAAATGAAATTTCTAGGATTGAACAATTGATATCATCTTGGGATTCTAAATCTCAGACTTCGGAAATCAATCGGAATGCTGGGTTGAGCGCTGTAAAAGTAGATACTGAACTTTTTCAACTTATCGAGCGGGCGTTACACATCTCTAAATTGACCGATGGAGCTTTCGATATTAGTTATGCCTCTATGGATAAGGTTTGGGTTTTTGATGGAAGTATGACAGCAATGCCATCAGATGAAGAAATTTTAAAATCTGTTGAAAAAATAGGGTATAAAAACATCATTTTGGACCAAAAAAAACAAACTGTTTTTTTGAAACATAAAGGAATGAAAATAGGTTTTGGTGGTATTGGAAAAGGTTATGCTGCGGACAAAGCAAAGGCGTTATTAATATCCAATGGGGTAGCATCAGGAATCATTAATGCCTCAGGCGATTTAAATGCATGGGGAAAACAACCTGACGGATCCCCCTGGAAAGTTGCCATAACTAATCCCCTGGATCAAAATAAGATTTTTGCTATGTTACCCATAAAAAATGGAGCAGTTGTAACCTCTGGTAATTATGAAAAAAGAGTATTGCTTAACGGCAAACAATATTCCCACATTATTGACCCCAGAACAGGGTATCCTTCTACTGGAATAGTTAGTGTAACCATTTTTGCGCCTAAAGCAGAGGTGGCAGATGCTCTTGCAACTTCAGTGTTTGTAATGGGTAAATCTACAGGTTTGGATAGAATTAATCAATTACCCAACATAGAATGCATTATTATTGATGATGATGGAGTAATTTTTAAATCTCAAAATATAGAAATCACAACACAATGAAAAAAAACAACATTTTAATTGCATCTGTATTGGCTTTTTCACTGAACAGTTGCGTTGTCGTCAAAGAATATGAAAAAGTAAATATCAATGATCCAGATATGGTACTTTCTGAAAAAAAATGTGATCGGAATTTGATTACAGCCCATTCTTACCGCGAAGCTGCTGTTGGAGCCAATGGTGGTAAAACAGGCGGAGGTTGTGGGTGCAATTAAAATCAATTGCATCTGTTGTAATTTAAATATATTATAACATAAAAGTTTAACCAATTAAGACTAAAAAATAAATTGAAACAGATTTTAACATATGTATTTACCCTAGTATGCATTAGCGTAAATGCACAAATTCAGAAAGATACGATTCAGACCTACAAAAAGCGAGTGTTAGAAACTGTAGAAGTGGATTTTTTAAGCAGCTACTACACTCAAGAAGGAGATAATGCTTCTGTAAGTGGAGGTATTGGGACAGAGGCACTCACGGATGCGACAGGAACAATTATTGTTGCAATTCCACTGAATGACGATGATATTTTAACTATCGATGCAGGAGTTTCTGCTTACAGTTCTGCATCTTCAAGTAATGTAGGCCCTTTCGATGGCCAACAAGCTGCCGATCCTTTTGTGGCAAGCTCTGGTGCATCAAGTTCAGACGTATGGTCTAGTGTTTCAGTTGGGTTTGCTCACAGCTCAGATGATAGAAACAAGTTGTGGTCTGTCAATACTTCATTTGCTTCAGAATACGATTATTTTTCAGTGGGTTTTGGTGGAAGTTACACAAGATTGTTTAATGAAAAAAACACAGAACTTAGTTTAAATGTATCGGTATTTTTGGATACTTGGACAGCCATTTATCCTACAGAGTTACGTCCATTTTATGGAGGGAACGGGATTAATAATACTTTATTTGTAAACAATGCTGTTACAGGAAATGCCAATTATAATCCACAATTTACGCCATTTAACAATGTGCAAAGAAATTCTTATGCATTTGGAATAAACCTTTCTCAAATATTACACAAAAACATACAAGGGTCTCTTTCTCTTGATCTGGTGCGTCAGGATGGTTTGCTTTCTACACCATTCCAAAGAGTATATTTTAAAGATATTGCAGACTCGTTTATTGAAAACTTTCATTTAGCCGATGCTATTGAGCAACTACCAAACGAACGTTTTAAAGTAGCTATTGGAGGTCGCTTGAATTGGTATATAAACCAAAACATTACAGTAAGAACATTTTATCGATATTATTTTGACGATTGGGGAATTAATTCTAATACTGTTTCAATTGAACTCCCTTTAAAATTAAGTGATAAGTTTACTTTCTATCCTTCTTTTAGATTTTATAACCAATCATCAGCCGATTATTTTAGCCCTTACAATGAAGCTTTATCTACGGATGACTACTACACCTCAGATTATGATTTATCAAATTATTCTGCAAATCAAATTGGATTTGGTTGCTCTTATACTGATATTTTTACAAAAGCTCATTTGTGGAAGTTCGGCCTTAAAGCAATTGACCTTAAATTTTATAAATACGACAGAAACACTACATTTGGTTTTAACATCATCACAGCGGGAGTTAAATTTGTTATGGACAACTAAATCCAAAAACTTATAGTCATTGCCGTTTTAATTATTTTAGAATATGTCAAAAAAACTTTTTTATCCTCTTTTTTTGTTATTAATCCCTTTAATAGGGATGACTGTCTCTGACGAAATTAACTGGAGTCCGTTTGATTTTATTGTTATGGGTTTTCTGCTAATTTTACTTAGTATTGGAATTAATTTTGTTAGAAATCGTTTTAAGGGTTTAAAAGACCGAGTTCTATATATTGGAATATTAGTTATAATATTTATGCTCATATGGGCAGAGTTGGCAGTAGGTATTTTTGGGACTCCCTTTGCAGGAAGTTAAGACAACAATTGCTTCAGTTGCGCTATATTCTTACTCATATGGGTAAGGAAAATCAAAATCATATTAATTTAAGTTTTTACAATTAAATTAAAACTAAAATATTAATTTTAAAATGCAATTGATTTTGTTATATTTGAAATTATTAACCAAATATTTTTAAATAAAATGAAAAAACTAATTTTTTTATTATTCGTGTTTGCAGGAGCAAACCTATCGGCTCAAGTCGCAAAATCACGTTATATTAAAGTTGATGAAGACAAAGGTGAACAGGTATACGAAGCCATTAAAGCAAAAACTCAGAAGTATAACCAATCTGCAGAAAAAGGAGCACATTATACATTCTATATTGAAACCGGTCCTCGAGCAGGACAATTATTTAGAGCTCGTATAGAACAAGATATGGCAGGATTTGATGTCGATGGCGATCCAGAAGAATACCAAATGTGGAACGAAACTGTAGCACCTCATGTTACAAACGATTTATTTCAAGTATGGTACTACAACAAAAATGTTTCACATGAAATTACAGACCTTTGCAAAAAACCATTACGCCAAGTTTTATTGTATACCATAGACCCTGCAAAAGCCGATGATTTTTGGACCTTCCGTAAGCGTGTCTATGATGCTATTGTAAAGTCCGACGCTCAAATCGATATGGGTGTGTGGACTGTTTTTGCTGGAAATCGTGGTTTGAATGTCTTAGTAGGATTTGCTCACGAAAACCATGCTGAAATGGAATTAGACGGTTCAGAAGAATGGTCTAAAGTGGTTGAAGCTTATAATGAAACACACGGTGAAGGACAATTCAAAGCAGACAATGCAAAACTAAGAGAAAGCATGTCTGAATGGGGCAACAGTACGCAGCTTTGGACATTTTTACCAGAGTTAAGTTCGCCTTGTGTGACACCTTAAATTCTTACAACAATGATTTTATACAGCCCGAAGCATTGCTTCGGGCTGTTTTTTTATTACAAAAAACTCATAATGAACTTCCCTAAATGAAAGAACACAAAGGCGACATTGTTTTTCAAAATTTAAAAATAGAAATGGTAGTGTTGTAGTAAAATGAGCAGTTTTGATGTGTTTTTAGCACAACAAAAATTATTTTGTTTTTTTCTTTATTTCTCCATTTTACAGGTTAAAATAATACAATTATATATTTTTACAGATTACAAAATAAATTTATTTTGTATACTAATTGTAGTGTTTTATTTGTTAACCAGACTGAAAAATAGCAGTATTTTGTCATGGTGTTTTTTTGTGAATATACACACGTACATTTTTTTTAATTCAATACAACCAATTGTTTATTACTTATAAATTTTAAATGGATTTAAACAACACGATATACATAGGAAAGAGTCCTGCTCGTTTTTCTAATCAAGAAGTTTCTGGCGATGAAGTTATTATTGGCGAAGAGGTTTTTTATAAAATTTCAAACTATAATAAAATGCGCCCATTTTTCATGAGCATTGTCAGCAATTCAGATCACTGGATGTTTATTTCAAGTACTGGAGGACTTTCTGCTGGAAGAAAAAACAGTAACTATGCTCTTTTTCCTTATTACACAGACGATAAAATAACAGAATCTAGTGAATACACAGGCAGCAAGTCAATTTTTTTGGTAAACAAAGGCGATAAAACTTTTTTGTGGGAACCATTTTCTAGTAGACAAGACGGTGTTTATGAGATGACTAGAAATTTATATAAAAATGCTTTCGGAAATAAGGTCATTTTTGAAGAAATAAATCATGATTTAGAGGTTGTATATTCCTATGAATGGAATTCTAGTGACGCCTATGGATTTGTTCGAAAATCGACATTAAAAAATGTGGCCAAAACGGCTGTCGATATCCGTTTATTGGACGGAATTCAAAATATTTTGCCCTACGGTGTTGAAGATGCTCTTCAAAATAGCACGAGTAATCTTGTAGATGCCTATAAAAAATGTGAATTGGAAACTGATAGTGGAGTTGGAATATACTCTCTAAGTGCCATTATTGTAGATAAAGCAGAGCCAAGTGAAGCATTAAAAGCCAATATTGTTTGGTCTGTTGGACTAAAAAATTCAAAAAAACTACTTTCATCTGCTCAAATTGATAGTTTTAGAAGAGGAAATACAATCACTGAAGAAATTGATGTAAAAGCAGAACGAGGAGCATACCTTTTGACTGCCGATGTAACCCTAGCTGAAAATGCTCAAGAAGAATGGACTTTGGTGGCTAATGTAAATCAGTCTATAAATGATATCACTCGGATTAAAAAAAGTATTAAAAATCAAGCCTCCTTGTTGGAGGAATTAACAGCCTCTATTGAGCAAGGTACACAGCAACTTATTGCATTGGTTGGCGCTTCAGATGGTTTGCAACTGACTTCCGATCGTGCAAGAAATACAAGGCATTTTGCCAACACCATGTTTAACATCATGCGTGGAGGAATTTTTGATGATAATTATACTATAGAAAAAGAAGACTTTAGAAAGTATATAGAAAATGCAAATCACAAAGTGTATTTCAAAAAGTCAAATGTAATCGCTGCTCTCCCCGAAACGTTTGATTTGAATCACTTAAAATCAATTGCTCAAAGCGATGACGATAAAAATTTCAAACGCTTGTGTTATGAATATCTTCCATTAAAATTTAGTAGACGCCACGGTGATCCTAGTCGTCCTTGGAATAAATTTTCAATAAACACACGTAACGAAGACGGTTCAAAAATTTTAGATTATCAGGGAAATTGGCGTGATATTTTTCAAAACTGGGAAGCCCTTGTCCATTCATATCCAGAATTTATTGAAGGGATGATTCATAAGTTTTTGAATGCTACAACTTTTGATGGTTATAATCCTTATCGTGTAACAAAAGATGGTTTCGATTGGGAAACTATCGAGCCAGATAATCCTTGGTCTTATATTGGATATTGGGGAGATCACCAAATCATCTATTTACTTAAGTTCTTAGAGTTTATAGAAACTTATTACCCAAATAAATTAGAGAGCTATTTTTCTAAAGATTTGTTTGTTTATGCAAACGTTCCATACAGAATAAAATCTTACGACCAAATTCTTAAAGATCCAAAAAACACAATTGACTTTGATCACGAAACAGAAACACGAATTCAGCTGAAGCGTGAGGAAATTGGTGTAGATGGCGCATTACTTCGCGATAAAAATATATTCATATATAAGGTCAACTTTATTGAGAAAATTCTAGCCACTGTTTTGGCCAAAGTATCCAACTTTATTCCTGAGGGTGGAATTTGGATGAATACCCAACGTCCAGAGTGGAACGATGCAAATAATGCACTTGTTGGAAATGGAGTTTCAATGGTTACTTTATATTACTTACGTAGATTTTTAAAATTCTTTGAAACTACTTTGAAAAATACTTCCACCAAGGAAGTTGAGATTTCTGTAGAACTAATTGAGTTTTTCAATCAGGTTTCAGAAACGCTTCAAAATAATACAGCTCTTCTTTCTGGATCGATTTCAGACCAAGACAGAAAGACTGTTTTGGATGGTCTTGGAAAAGCTGCAAGTCATTATAGAACTACAATTTATGAGAAGAGTTTCTCTGGCGAGAAAAACACCCTCAATTTAGATGAGATTTCAACCTTTGTAAGTGTAGCTTTAGAACATTTAGAACATTCAATTGAAGCCAACAAAAGAGCAGATAACCTATACCATGCATACAACCTGATGACTATAAAAGGGAATGATGCAGTTTCGATTTCGTACCTACCTGAAATGTTAGAAGGTCAAGTTGCGGTACTAAGTTCGGGCTATCTTTCTACTAAAGAAGCATTGAGTGTATTAGATGCGCTAAAGGCAAGTGAATTATTTAGACCAGATCAGTACAGTTATATCTTATATCCAAATAAAACGCTACCACGATTTGTTGATAAAAATACAATTTCGAAAGAACATGTTCAATCTTCAAGTCTATTACAAAAACTTGTTGAAGTCGGAAATACTCAGGTGATTACAAAGGATTGTAATGGAGAATTTCACTTCAATGGGAACTTCAATAATGTAGACAATTTAAAAGAGGCATTGAAGAACTTACCTGAAGAATTTTCAGATTTAGCATCAAAAGAAGCTGAAGTAATTTATGGAATTTTTGAAGCCATTTTTGATCACAAATCCTTTACAGGTCGTTCGGGAACTTTCTTTGGTTATGAAGGTCTTGGTTCTATTTATTGGCACATGGTATCCAAATTATTATTGGCAGCATTTGAAACAACAAAACAAGCCATGGATGAAAACAATGCGCCAGAGATAATTGGCAAACTTTTTGATCATTATTTTGAAATCAATGCAGGTATTGGAGCTCACAAATCCCCCGAACTTTATGGTGCTTTTCCAACAGATCCATACTCACATACACCCGGAGGGAAAGGGGCGCAACAACCAGGAATGACAGGCCAGGTAAAAGAAGACATTTTATGTCGATTTGGAGAACTTGGTGTACGAGTGGCTGATGGTATTCTTGGTTTTGATGCAGGCATTTTAAAAGCATCAGAATTTTTACAAGCAGCAGAAAACTTTAATTATGTAGATGTAGATCAAGAGAAACAGAGTATTGCATTAGAAAAAGACAGTTTGGCGTTTACAATTTGTCAAGTTCCAATAGTTTATAAAAAAGCATCTGAGCCTTCAATTTCAGTTGAATTTTTTGATGGCCCTACAAAAATGTTTGATGCTAATACATTAGATATAGAAACAACAAAACATGTATTTGAAAGAACACATAAAATAAAACAAATTACTGCTTTTGTGGTAAAATAAAACGACATCAACAAGCAAAAAAAAATACATAATGGCCATAAACAAACAAATAAAGATTCTCTTTGTTTTGTGTTGTTTTTTAAATACATCATGTATTAACAAAACAAAAGAAGAATTGAATCTTAAACACAAAACAGCGGCGCAAATTTTGGGTAATCCAGAATATATAGCGATTTCTTATGGAGGCTATCGCATGACATCAAGAGAGATTCAGCCTTCATTGGAAGCCTTGAAAGAAGATTTGAAAATCATGTATGCCATGGGAATTAGAATCATAAGGACTTACAATTTGCAGTTTCCACATGCATCAAATATTCTTAAAGCCATAAAGGAACTGAGAGAAGAGAATAAAAGTTTTGAAATGTATGTGATGTTGGGGGCATGGATAGATTGCGCTAATGCATGGACAGACCTTCCACCAAATCATGATATAGAAGACGAAAAGAACAATGCTTCTGAAATAGCTAAAGCCATAGAGTTTGCAAATAAATATCCAGAAATTGTAAAAATAATTGCCGTTGGTAATGAGGCTATGGTGCACTGGGCAACCCCTTATTTTGTAAAGCCAAAAGTTATATTGAAATGGGTTAATTATTTACAAGAAAAAAAAGCACAAGGACATCTTTCGGATTCATTGTGGATTACCAGTTCAGATAATTTTGCCTCTTGGGGAGGAGGAAGTTCGGATTATCACAATAATGATTTGGAACAATTAATTGCTGCAGTAGATTATATTTCTGTACATACCTACCCCTTTCATGACACACACTACAATTCTGGTTTTTGGCTTACGCCAGAAAAGGAATCTTCACTTTCTGAAATTGAAAAAATTGATGCAGCAATGGAACGTGCAAAGTCCTACGCAGTTAGTCAATATCAAAGGGTAAAAAACTATGTAAATTCATTAGGTTTAGAAAAACCAATTCATATAGGTGAGACCGGTTGGGCAACCACATCTCAAGGCTTATATGGAACAAATGGTTCTTATGCAGCCGATGAATATAAACAGGCATTGTATTACAAACTAATGCGTGAATGGAGTAATGAAAACAATGTGTCTTGTTTCTTTTTTGAAGCCTTTGATGAACCATGGAAAGATTCAAATCATCCAAACGGTTCTGAAAATTTCTTTGGACTCTTCACTGTTGATGGCCAAGCAAAATATGTGTTATGGCCTCTTGTTGATAATGGAATTTTTTCAGGTCTTTCAAGAGATGGAAATTCTATTAAAAAAACCTACGAAGGCCATAAAGATGTTTTATTGAAGGATGTTTTTCCGCCAAAATTAGCTTTAACCCTAACCAATTAGTACTATGAAACTTTTAAGTTTATTTTCAGTTTTATTATTTTCATTGACATTACTTTTAATTCCAAACGTACCTGATAATGTTCAGGTTCAAGGAAATCATTTATTGGTAGATAATTCGCCATACTACATAAAAGGAATTTGTTATCATCCAGTTCCAAAAGGACAAACCATTCGCGATTTCCAAACACTTGATCAGGATTTAGAACTCATGAAAGAGGCAGGAATAAACACAATACGTGTGTATGCGCCCATAGATGACATTCAAGTTTTAGACAAAATTGATGCTGCAGGGCTAAAGCTTATTGTAGGATTTGGATACAATCAAAATGGAGTTTTTGATATACTTTCGGAGACCTATTTGGATTATATAAAAAAATATAAAGATCACAACGCTATTTTAATTTGGGAATTTGGAAATGAATACAATTACCATCCAGAATGGTTTGGTGGCGATATTACAAATTGGTACAATGCCTTAAGTACAGCAACTGACTTAGTGCATGAACTTGACCCAAATCATCCAGTAGCTACAGCTCACGGAGATCTCCCAGACAAGCAAGCACTTCAATTAAATCCAAATATTGATATATGGGGGTTAAATGTCTATCGATGGGATCAACCTCAGTCTGTTTTTCGAGAGTGGCAATCAATTTGTGACAAACCTGTTTATCTTTCAGAAGCAGGGGCCGATAGTTACATGAAAATTGCAAAAGCAGGGTTTGAACAAGGAGAAAACCAATATGCACAAGCTGCTGCCAATGGAAAAATTATTGATGCTGTTTTTAAAGAAAGTGATAACAATTCTGGAATCATAATTTTCTCTTTTACTGATGGTCTTTGGAAAGCAGGAAATCCAGACCAACAAGATATTGGGGGTTGGGCGCCAAACAGTAGCGGTGTTCCATACGATGGTGCTCCAAATGAAGAATATTGGGGCATAGTGGATATTGATAGAAATAAAAAAGAAACTTTTGAAGTGATTAAAGAGAAGTTTTTGAACTTTTCATTAGATAAAAACAACTAATCATGTAAATAAAATGAAGTTCAATACAATTATATCATTTCTTATTATAATTTCAACTTTTTCTTGTATGAATTCAAAAAAAGAAACCCTTAGCGTTTTTGAAACCTCACAAAGTGGAAATCAACTTACAGAGCTTTCAAATTTTGATTCAGGAGTTACTCCTTCTTCAATACAATTAAATTTTGACCAAAAATTTCAAACGATTTCGGGATTTGGCGGAGCATTCACAGAAGCATCGGCGCACTTGCTCAATCAAATGAGCTCTGAAAAAAGAACGGAAATCTTAGATGCATATTTTAGTAGAAAAGGTGCAAATTATTCATTGACACGTACCCACATGAATTCCTGTGACTTTTCTTTATCGAATTATTCATATACACCAGTTGAGGGGGATATACATTTAGAGCATTTTTCTATAGAAGAAGATCGAGAAGACCTTATCCCAATGATTAAAGATGCATTGGCCACTTCGGAGGACGGGTTCAAACTTTTTGCATCGCCATGGACTGCAGCACCATGGATGAAAGACAATAATAAATGGGTAGGCGGAAAACTTCTTCCTGAGTTTTATGATACATGGGCGTTGTTTTTCTCAAAATATGCTGATGCCTACAAACAAGAGGGTATCGATATTTGGGGATTCACTGTTGAAAACGAACCTTTAGGCAATGGAAATAATTGGGAAAGCATGCACTTTACTCCAGAAGAAATGACTGATTTTGTACAACATCATTTAGGACCAAAATTAGAGGCCGATGGCAAAGGTCACCTTAAAATATTGGGATACGATCAAAATAGACAAGAAATACAGGAGTGGGTAGATGTCATGTATAAAGATGAAGCATCTTCAAAATATTATGATGGGACAGCAATTCATTGGTACGAAAGCACATATGATTTCTTTCCAGAAGCATTGCAGTATGCACATCAAAAAGCACCAAATAAATATTTGATTCAAACAGAAGCATGTGTAGATTCTGAAGTTCCTGTTTGGAAAGATGATGCTTGGTATTGGAAAAAAGAAGCAACCGACTGGGGTTATGATTGGCGAGAAGAAGAAAAAAAATATTTACACCCAAAATACGCTCCCGCAAATCGCTATGCTAGAGATATTATTGGTTGCCTAAATAATTGGGTAGACGGATGGGTAGATTGGAACATGGTTTTGGATCGTCAGGGTGGACCAAATTGGTTTAAAAATTGGTGTATTGCACCAATTATTGTAGATCCTAAAGCGGATGAGGTTTATTACACCCCATTGTATTACATCATGACACATTTTAGTAAATTTATTCGTCCTGGTGCAGAAGTGATTGGAGTTGATTCTACAGATAAAAATTTAATGGTTACAGCTGCTCAAAACCCCGATGGTTCTGTTGCTGTTGTTGTATTTAATGAAGGAATGGAACAAAAATCATTTGAATTAAAAACATTAAAATCAACAAAGCAAATTTCAATAAGTCCCCAAGCTATTCAAACAATATTGATTACTAACTAACAAACAAAAAATATGAATAATTTAAATAAAACCAACAAAGTCCCAATGGGCCAAAAAATTGCTTTTGGTTTTGGGATGTTGGCAAATCAAATGTTTCCAGCAATATTGGGAATCTTTATGGTCGTTTTAGTTGAGGACCTTGGGTTTTCTGGATGGATGTGGTCTTTAGTATTCCTTTTTCCAAGAATTTTTGATGCTTTTTTAGACCCCATTATGGGATTTATTTCAGATAACACAAAATCAAAATGGGGACGACGACGACAATATGTCTTAATTGGCGGAGTAATTATGGGACTTGCCTATATTTTTATGTGGCAACTTTACAAAGCTGATGGAGTAGATTACAACTTTTGGTATTTCTTTTTATGGTCTTTAGTATTTTATTTAGGTCTTACAATTTTTAGCGTTCCATACGTAGCTATGGGATACGAAATGAGTGATGACTTTCATGAAAGAACAAATATTATGGCTATTTCTCAGTGGATTGGTCAATGGGCTTGGGTTATAGCGCCTTTGTTTTGGATTATTATGTATGATGAAAACTGGTTTCCATCAGCAGATGTCGCTGTTCGCGAATTGGCCATTTGGGTGGCTATACCCTGTGCTATTTGCGCTATTGTACCCGCAATTTTTATTGAAAGCAAATCCACAGTTGACCAGGACTACGAACCTCTAAATTCAGCTAATATTGGCAATAGTATAAAAAAGATATTTGACAGTTTTGGGGAAGCGTTTAAGATTAAAGAATTTAGAAAATTATGTGGGGCAACATTTTTAATATTTAACGCCTTTAATACGGTTGCAGCACTTACTTTTTTCGTTATTGTTTACAAATTATTTAATGGTGATGCTGGTGCAAGTGGAATTTGGGTTTCTATGTTTGGATGTTTAGGGGCTTTAGGAACAACTTTTATTGTGATTCCAACAGTGGCTTGGATGTCCAAGAAAATGGGGAAGAAAAAAGCGTTTATGGTGTCACAATCAATCTCATTAGTAGGTTATATTATGTTGTACTTTTTGTTCATTCCAGGAAAACCATGGATGTATATAATAGCATTGCCTTTCTTTTCGTTCGGAATAGGAAGTTTATTTACCATAATGATGTCTATGACCGCCGATGTAATTGATATTGATGAGATAAACACAGGAAAGCGTAGAGAAGGTATTTTTGGAGCCATTTATTGGTGGATGGTAAAAGTAGGTTATGGAATTGCTGGCGCACTTAGTGGAGTGATCATTACTGTGGTTGGGTTTAATCCAGATCTTGTTACACTAGACCAACAATCCGCTGTTGATGGATTACACGCTTTTTTCTGTTTTTTCCCAATGGGAGGAACCATACTTGCAATGTTTGTAATGCATAATTATAGTATTACTGAGCAAAAAGCGAATGAAATAAAAGCACAATTAAAAGAAAAAAGGAATAAATTTGCAGATTAAAAATTAACTCCAAAAAATTAGCCGATGTCCTATAGAAAAGAAAAACAAAAATCGCTTCTTGGTATAGATGTTAACCAATTAGAAAAAAAAGAACTTCAAAACCTTAGTCAATCTGTATTGAAGGCCGGAATGCATGGTCTATGTTTTAGTCCCTACGAAGAAGGTCAAGAACCTGGAGACCCAATTTCTGAAGCTCAAATAAGAAGAAAACTTGAAATAATTTTACCTTATACCAAATGGATTCGTACGTTTTCTTGTACAGAAGGGAATGAACAAATTCCAAAAATAGCCAAAGAATATGGTCTCAAAACTTTAGTTGGTGCTTGGTTAGGCGATGACGCCGAAATCAATGAAAATGAAATTGAAGGACTTATAGCCCTAAGCAAAGCCGGTTTTGTAGATGTTGCTGCAGTAGGGAATGAAGTCATGTATCGAGGAGATTTGGAAGAAGATGAGCTTATAACATTTATAAATCGTGTAAAAAATGAAATTCCAAATATTCCAGTTGGTTATGTAGATGCCTACTACGAATTTTCTGATCGTCCAAAAATTACTGAAGCTTGCGATGTTATTTTGGCCAATTGTTACCCCTATTGGGAGGGTTGTAGTTTGGAGTACTCTTTGGTATATATGAAACAAATGTACCAACAAGCACTACATGCAGGCAAAGGGAAAAAAGTAATTATCACAGAAACAGGATGGCCAAGTAAAGGAACAAGTCTAGAAGGTGCACACCCTTCTTATGACAATGCATTGCGTTATTTTATCAATGCACAAAAATGGTCTAAAGATGATGCCATAGAAATGTTTTATTTTTCATCTTTTGATGAGTCATGGAAAGTAGGTTCAGAGGGTGACGTAGGTGCTTATTGGGGACTTTGGGACAAAGATGAAAATTTAAAATTTTAATTACTTCACAACATAAGGATCATGGATTACACAAAGGTTTTAGGGATTCCAAAGGGGCTTGCAATATGCTATTCGGGATATCGTGAGGGACAACGCCCAGGTCATGTGTATCCAACTTATGATGAGGTAAAAGAAGATTTACTTATCATTGAAAAGCAATGGCAATACATTAGACTTTATAGCTGTGATAAACATTCAAAAACAGTTTTGGAAGTTATTAAAAATGAAAATTTGCCGCTTAAAGTAATGTTAGGAGCGTATATTGAAGCAGAAAAAGACAATCCAAATTGTCCTTGGGGCGGCACATATTCTCAAAATCAGTTATCCAAAAACAAAAAAAGTAATTTCAAGAAAATGGACGTGTTAATTGGTTTAGCAAACCAATATCATGAAATTATATTTTCACTTTCTGTTGGGAATGAAGCATGCGTAGATTGGACCGATCATTTGGTCGCTGTTGATGCCGTTATTAGTTATGTAAAGCACGTCAAAGCCAACACAAAACAGCCGGTTACATTCTGTGAAAATTATGTGCCATGGCTCGATAAATTAGCCCCTTTAGTTGAAGAAGTAGATTTTATTTCTATCCATACCTATCCAGTATGGGAGTATAAATCAATTCATGAGGGAATGGTCTTTACAAAGCAAAATTATGATGCTGTTGCAAAAAAATACCCTCACAAACTTGTTGTCATTACTGAAGCAGGGTGGGCAACAACATCGAATGGATATGGAATACCTGTTGAAAATGTAAATGCTGAGGTTCAAAAAATTTATTACAAAGCACTTTCAGATTGGAGTATTTCAGAATCTATTCTAACGTTTGTTTTTGAAGCTTTTGACGAACCTTGGAAAGGTTCAGATGACCCAAATGAGCCAGAAAAACATTGGGGATTGTATACTGTAGATAGGCAACCAAAACTTGCGATGCAACCAATCAGCTACAAATAGGCTACCTTTTTTAAAATTTCACTAAATTGCATCTCGTTGGTGTTCATTCTATTATGAACGCTAAATTAAAGTTCTAGTTTTTTGTTCCTATGAAAGATAAAATAAAATGTCCTAATTGCGGTCACGGATTTGATGTTGAAGAAGCATTAAGCGGACAATTACAAGCTCATTTTAAAGCAGAGTTTGAAAAAAAAGTTCAAGATCAAGCCAAAATATTTAATCAAGAAAAGGAAAAACTTGAACAAGAACGCTTAGAATTTCAAACCAAAAAAGAAAAAGAAAATGAAATTTTTAAAGCAAAACTAGAACAACGAATTCTTCAAGAAAAAGAAATCATTCAAAACAAAACAAAATCTGATTTTGAGCAAGAACTCAAATCGCTAAAAGCCCAATTTGAGGAAAAGAACAACGAAGTTCGTGCGCTTAAACAACAAGAAATTAATCTCAAAAAAAGGGAGTTAGAATTAGAAGAAAAAGCAAAAGACCAAGAACTTTTGGTTCAACAACAACTCCTTGAAAAACAAAAAGAAATTGAAGAAAAAGCCCGTGCAAAAGAGCGCGAGGCCAGTGTTTTGAAAGAACGTGAGTTTCAAAAACAATTAGAAGATCAAAAAAAGCTGATTGATGAAATGAAGCGCAAAGCCGAGCAAGGTTCTATGCAAATGCAAGGTGAGGTACAAGAATTAGTTTTGGAAGAACTTTTGAAGCAAAGTTTTCCTTTTGATGAAATTTCTGAAGTTTCCAAAGGGATCAAAGGGGCAGATGTGATTCAAACCGTAGTTAATGCACAACAAATTCAATGTGGAACCATTGTTTTTGAAAGCAAACGCACAAAAAATTTTGATAATAAATGGATTGATAAACTGAAACAAGATCAAATGCGAGTAAAAGGTGATATTGCTGTTTTGGTAACAGAAACAATGCCTAGTGATTTGAATCGTTTTGATTTTAAAAATGGGGTTTGGGTTTGTCATTTCAGTGAGGTAAAAAGCTTGACAAAAGTACTTCGAGAAGTCTTAGTAAAGGCACAGTCTGTTTCAGCTGTTCAAGAAAATAAAGGCGATAAAATGGAATTGTTGTATAATTATTTGACGAGCAACGATTTTACTCAAAAAATAAAGCGAATTATTGAGACTTATGATACTATGAGTTCTCAATTAAATTCAGAAAAAAAGGCAATGACTCGCATGTGGGCTAGTCGTGAAAAACAAATTTGGTTGGTTCAAGAAAATTTAAGCGCATTATTTGGCGATATCAAAGGGATTGCGGGGAATGCTATTGATTCTGGAAACTTACTAGAACTAAACGATCCTGATTTCGAGGACTGATGATTTCATGAAATCAATCATTTTTTCTATAATTCTTTTCCCAATTCCAAGCAGATTTCACCATTGAATTTAGGTCACGTTTCGCAGTCCATCCAAGTTTTTTGGAGGCCAATTCTGTAGACGCAAAAACAACAGGAACGTCTCCATCTCGTCGAGCTGTAATTTCATAATTTATTGACAAATTATTTTGAGTCTCAAAAGCAGTAATTACTTCCAAAACAGAGTAGCCTGTGCCGGTCCCCAAATTATAAATTTCAAAATTTTGTTCTTGTTTTTGGTCTACAAGACGATTAACTGCAACGACATGTGCTTCCGCCAAATCCATAACATGAATATAGTCACGAATGGCTGTTCCGTCTTTCGTTGGGTAGTCATTTCCAAAAACCATAAGTTTCTCTCGAACACCTGCTGCGGTTTGTGTGATGTAAGGCATAAGATTGTTGGGAATACCATTAGGAAGTTCGCCAATTTCACCAGACTCGTGTGCTCCAATAGGGTTGAAATAGCGTAAACTAATAACAGAAAAATCTAAATTGGCAGCGGTGTGATCTTTTAAAATTTCTTCAGCAATTTTTTTAGTATTTCCATAAGGAGAAAAAGGTGTGCTCACTGGACTTTTCTCTGTTACTGGGCATGTTTCTGGCATGCCGTAAACAGTTGCTGAAGAGGAGAAAATAAAGTTATTTATGCCAAGTTTTTGTTGTGCTGTAAGCGTATTTATTAGAGAAAAAAAGTTGTTTTCATAGTATTGTAATGGGTGATCTACAGATTCTTTTACAGCTTTGTAAGCTGCAAAATGAATTACTGCCAAAGCCTCTTTGTGCGCTTCAAAAGCAGCACTTGTAGCATTTTTGTTTTTTAAGTCAACAATACATAGTTCTGGACGTTTCCCTGCTATTTTTTTAATTCTATCAATACTTTCTTTAGTAGCATTTGAAAGATCATCAAAAACCACAACCTCATGCCCTTGTGCTAATAATGCAATGCAAGTATGTGAACCGATATATCCACAACCCCCTGTTACTATTATTTTTGACATTTTTTATTTTTTTTTAAATGTATAAATATTATACGAGATGGAATATATTTATTTAAAATGTGGTATCAATGCGGTAGTTTTTCTTTTAAAATACCATAAATAAATGTTCCTAATATTGCTGCAATAATAACAATACTGATAGGCAAAAATCCAGCACCCAAAAGAGTAAACATTGGTCCAGGACAGGCGCCTGCTAATGCCCATCCAAGACCAAAAATAATCCCACCAAGCATATATCTTGTGAATCCTTTTTCTTTTGGAATAAATTTAACCGTTTCGCCATAGAATGACTTGATATTGTAACGTTTTATTATTAATGTACTAATTACTCCCATTGCCAAAGCAGTTCCAATAATTCCATACATGTGAAATGATTCAAAACGAAACATTTCATAAATTCTAAACCAAGATGCTGCTTCTGATTTATACATCGTAATACCAAAAAGAATACCAATAATTAGATAGAAGAGTGTTCTCATAGTTTTAAAAAATTAAAGGAAACAAAAAGTGAGTCATAATCAGTCCGCCAATAAAAAAACCAACAACTGCTATTAGTGATGGTAACTGCAAATTACTCAATCCAGAAATGGCATGCCCAGACGTACAGCCACCAGCATAGCGGGCTCCAAAACCTACAAATAGCCCACCAAAAAATAAAATAATTAGTGTTTTTGGGCTAGAAAAAACATGCATTTCAAACAATTCTAAGGGGAGATATGCGGTTCCAGCGCTTTCAAATCCTAGAGTTTTTAAGTGTTCAATTGTATTTGAATTGATGAGTACGGCATTTTGGTTGGTCATAAAGTATGCAGCAATAGAACCACCAATAATTGCACCCAATACAACAACTAAGTTCCAGCGCTGCGCTTTCCAATCAAACCTAAAAAAATGCGCTTGTTTTCCAGCGCCACATATTGTGCATAGCGTACGAAGATTACTGGACATTCCAAATTTTTTCCCCGATAATTGCAATAACAACATTATGAGTGCTATAGCAATACCAGAAATATACCATGGCCAGGGGTCATATATCAAATTCATAATTATAAGTATTAGTGAGGTAAAGATAATTTATTTCCATTGAACTTATGTAGTGGTAATTAAGAATTCCATATAGAAAATAAATCCAGCCATAAGTAGAATAAAATAGCCAAATCCCTTTCGAAGTTTTTGGCCATCAAACAGGTGATTTAAAAATGTGCCAAGAAATATACCAACGATTGCAATTGCTGAAAATGTTAGCAAAAACCCCCAATTTATATGCATTGTGAGAGCATCACCTAAAAAGAATCCAATCAAAGATTTTAGGGTAACAATCACAAGGGATGTTCCTATGGCTTTTTTGATATCAATTTTTGCTAATAGTACCAATGCAGGGATAATTAAAAATCCACCACCAGCACCAACAATTCCTGTAATTGCTCCAATCAACACACCTTCCAATAATATGAGCAAATAGTTGTATTTAACTTTTGTAGTATTTAATGTTGTTGGGTTTGATTTTGGGGATTTAAGCATTGCAAATGCTGCTGGAATCATAACCAATACAAACAGTCCAAACATGGCCATCCTTCTTGTTATTGTAATGCCATTTAAAACAAATAATTCGTCTGGAATTATTGGAATTAAAAATGAGCGAACAAGTGACACACTTATGATGGCTGGAAGACCAAAAATAAGCGCAATTTTAAAATCTACATTGCCTTTTTGAAATTGTTTGAATCCGCCGACTAAAGCACTACAACCGACCACAAATAGTGAATAACCAGTAGCTAATTTTTCATCAAGCATAAACAAATATGCCAAAACAGGTACTGCCAAAATAGAACCACCTCCCCCAATAAGTCCAAGTGTTAGTCCAATTAGAAGTGCAGCACAATAGCCCAAAATTTCAATGATTTCCATTCGAAGAGTTGTTTTAATCCGACCTAAAATTTAGGCGACTCAAAAGTAGTAAAAATGCAGCAAAGTACTCAAAAATCTGTATTTAAGTTTTTTTTGTAACTTTAAATATCCTTCTATGTGACATATTAATCTACATAAAATCAATATATTATGATTAATTTATTGTCTTACAAAACACTTTATAATTTTGCATTATCAGAAAAGGTAAAATTAAAAATAGAGAAATTTATCTTAGTAATTGCTATGATAAGCTTCTTGATTCATTTGTCTTTAATTTATTTAAAAAAATACAACGTTTGGAATCCATTTGAAGACTCCAACTTCTTTGACAATCCCATTGCAGCCATATATACTCCATTTTCATTCATCCTAATTTATGAGGTATATTTATTGATTTTTTATCTACCAAGATCAATAACAACTTACATTACAAAACAATATGAAATTATCACGCTTATTGTGATAAGAAGAATTTTTAAGGATTTGTCGAATCTAGAATTGTCTTCCAATTGGTTTGACATTAAAAATGACATCACATTCACATATGACATTATTACAGCACTAATTCTCTTTTTTATGATTTATGTATTTTCATATCTCAGGGAAAGATTAGAAAATAAATCCTCTTTGAATTCTATGGAGTCTCCACAGATAATGCAGTTTATTAGGATAAAAAAAATAATGGCTACTCTACTTATTCCTATTTTTATATTTATTGGTCTGCTCACTTTTGGCCGTTGGATTATGGATGCCGCACCCGAAAACCTTTCTGCAGTACTTAAAGATGTCAATAGTTTGTTTTTTGATGAGTTTTTTGCAGTGCTTATAATCGTAGATGTTCTGTTGCTTTTAGTCTCTTTTTTCTATACAGATCAGTTTCACAAAGTCATCAGAAATTCAGGCTTTATTATATCGACAATTTTAATCAGAATGTCATTTTCTGTAGATGGTGTTTTAAATAATATTCTAATTTTCGCATCTGTGGCTTTTGGTTTAGGAATTCTTTGGATTCACAATAAATTTGCAAAAAACTTAAGGTTAGAATAAAAAAAAATCCAAACATTTAGTTTGGATTTTATGAATATTTGCAAAAAGGAAAATGAACTATTTTTTTTCTTTTTGCATTTTGGAATGCTTTCTTTTCTTGCGCTCTTTTTGCTTTTCTATTTTTTTCCATTTGTCATATTGATCTGGATTTAAAATAGACTTCATTGCATTTCGCATTTTAATTTTTTCATCCAACATATTAACCTGCATTTGAAAACGTTCTTCGTCTGAAAGATTTTCTTTGAGTCTGTTTTTTTTATGCATTTTATGTTGTCTAGCTTTTTCTAAAATTAGGGTGTAAAGCTGTTCTTGTTGCGATGGGTTTAGTTCTAGCTCTAAAGTCATTTTTTTTGACCAAAGTGTAGCTTGTTGTTCAGGAGTCATATTTTTCATATTCTCCATTCGTTTCTGTCTTTTTATACCATTTTGATTGGGCTGTGCTGTGGCTGAAAAACTTATTAGTAAAATTAAAATGCTTAAAATAGTTCTCATAATATGTTTAATTTGAAAGTATATATTCTGTAAAACTAATGAAAATAGTTTTTATTACATAATTAGCTTAAAAATTCTACAACAAGTTCATCATCAGTCTTGTAGACCTTTGCTAATCCTTGTTTTGTTAAGCCTTTAATGCCTTTGTCCCACCCTTTATTACTCAGTCCAGCTTGGTTTTTTAAATCTTTTAGAGGGAGAGTATTTTCTTTTTTTAGGATTTCAAAAATGGCTTTTTCATTTTCACTTAAATCTACTGCTTTTTTCTCAGGTTTCATTTGAGGAAAAAATAAGACTTCTTGTATGGAGGCATTGTTAGTCAAGAACATTATAAGCCTGTCCATACCAATTCCCATTCCAGATGTTGGTGGCATACCATATTCCAGAGCACGAAGGAAATCTTCGTCTATAAATTGTGTGGCTTCATCGTCGCCTCTGTCGGCCAATTTGAGTTGTGCTTCAAAACGCTCACGTTGATCTATAGGGTCATTTAATTCAGAGTATGCATTTGCAATTTCTTTTCCACAAACCATAAGCTCAAAACGTTCAGTTAGCTCAGGATTGTTGCGGTGTTCTTTACATAACGGACTCATTTCTTTTGGATAGTCTGTAATGTAAGTAGGCTGAATATAATTGCCTTCACATTTTTCTCCAAAAATCTCATCAATAAGTTTTCCCTTGCCCATGCTTTTATCCACTTCAATGCCCATGTCAATCGCTGCTGCTCTAAGCTCATCTTCAGATTTTCCAGTAATATCAAATCCCGTAAATTCTTTTATGGCATCGGTCATTGTGACTCTTGCGTATGGTGCTTTAAAGTCAATCTCATGACCACCAAATGTAGCTTTTGTAGTTCCATTAACGGCTATGGCACAATGTTCTAAAAGTTGCTCACAAAATTCCATCATCCAGTTGTAGTCCTTGTAAGCAACATAAATTTCCATGGCAGTAAATTCTGGATTATGTGTACGATCCATGCCTTCATTTCGGAAGTTTTTTGAAAACTCATAGACGCCATCAAACCCACCAACAATCAAACGTTTTAAGTACAGTTCATTCGCAATTCGCATATATAACGGAATGTCTAAACTATTGTGATGTGTCACAAAAGGGCGTGCTGCGGCACCTCCTGCAATGGGTTGTAGTACAGGTGTTTCTACTTCAAAATAGCCAGCGCCATTAAAAAACTCACGCATGGCATTAAAGAGTTTTGTACGCTTGACAAAAACTTCCTTAACATGTGGGTTTACGGCCAAATCGGCATAGCGTTGTCTATAACGCATTTCGGGGTCATTAAATTCATCGTAGGTGTTTCCTTCTGCGTCTGTTTTTGGAAGTGGCAGAGGTTTTAAAGCTTTACTTAGAAGTTTAAAATCCTTAACAAGAACAGTTTTTTCGCCCACTTGAGTGGTAAAGAGTTCCCCTTCAACACCAATAAAATCGCCCAAATCAAGAAGTTTTTTAAACACATCATTATATGCTGATTTGTCTTCACCAGTACAAATTTCATCACGATTAAAATACACTTGAATGCGCCCTTCACTATCTTGTAGCTCTGTAAATGCTGCTTTTCCTTGTACCTTTTTTCGCATCAAACGACCTGCAACAACCACTTTGTCACCTTCTTTAAAGTTATCTTTTATTTTGTTGCTGTTGTGCGTTACTGGATATAAATCGGCAGGATAGGGGTTTATTCCTAATGCACGAAGTTTTGCGAGCTTTTCGCGACGTACTAGTTCTTGTTCTGAAAGTTGCGCCATAATAATGGTGTATAATTTTGAACACAAAGATAATGACATTGGTTTGGATTTCAATAGGGGATATAAAATTAAGTGGAAGTGTAACTTTATTTACTAAAATTCGTCCTATAATTATAAACCAATTTAAATAAAAAAAACCCATGAGTATTTGGCGAGTTTTACTCTCTATTTTATTTCCTCCATTAGCTGTTGTTGACAAAGGCTGCGGATCTTTTATTATTGTGTTCATTTTAACCCTTTGTGGCTGGGTTCCAGGAATCATTGCAGCGTTGGTGATTTTAAATAATCCTAATCGTTAAACTTGTATATTTGTTCCATGAATAAAACGATTCTGGTTCAAGATTTAGGGTTAAAAGATTATAAGGAAACTTGGGATTTTCAAGAAGATTTGTTCAAAAAAACGGTAGACTGTAAAATAAATAACAGGCGAGAAAATACTGAGCTACTAACCCCAAATCACTTTTTATTTGTAACGCATCCACATGTGTATACACTTGGGAAAAGTGGTGATCTTTCTAATTTACTTTTAAGTGAAGAACAATTAGCCGAAAAAGGGGCAACATTTTATAAAATTAATAGAGGTGGAGATATCACGTATCATGGTCCAGGTCAAGTGGTGGGTTACCCTATTTTAGACTTAGAAAATTTTTTCACAGACATTCATAAGTACTTAAGATTATTGGAAGAAACTATTATTTTAACGCTTGCAGAATATGGACTAAAAGCTAGCAGAAGTGATGGTGAAACAGGTGTGTGGTTGGATGTTGGTACCCCTTTTGCGCGTAAAATATGTGCTATGGGTGTACGTGCCAGTCGATGGGTTACTATGCACGGATTTGCTCTTAATGTCAATACCGATTTAGGCTATTTTGATCACATTATACCTTGCGGAATTCGTGGGAAAGCGGTTACATCCCTTAGCGTTGAACTCAACCAAGAATCAGTTAATGAAAACGAGGTCAAAGAAAAATTATTAAAGCATTTCTTTGCACTTTTTGAGATAGAATTGATGTAAATTTTGATTATGATTTAAAAAGCTCTACTTTTTTTAAATCACTTTTAGATAGATGTTTTTCTAATTCTTTTTTATATTTCTCATCTTTAGATTCTAATGCACATATGTATAATAAGAAATTATACAAAGAATGATTCATTTTGTCTAATTCATCTTTTTTTATTTTTTTGAGCTATTTAGCTCCCTTTTTTGTTTTACCTAATATTAAATCACTTTGTATTTCTATCAAACCTAGGCGTTGAATAAATTTTGTTTGATTTAGTTTAGAGTCTTGTTTTATTAGACTTTTTGCTTTTTTTAAATATTGATTAGAAAGTTTAATAAAATCACTTCTGAGAGATTTGTTTAGATACAGACTATAATTCTGATATTTAACACCCAATCTAAAGTCATTAGAAAAATTTTTCTTAATACTATAATTTATCAAATCTTTTGATAAATAGGAAGTGTTTAAATCGTATTTTTCTAGAAGATTTTTTAATTGGTTTTTACTCATATATCCTTTAGTTTGATAGATGATTTTTCCATTTCCATCTAAAATTAAAATATTCGGAATTGAACTTACACTGTATTTTCTAGCTATTGTTTTATTATGTTCAATATTTATCTTTAGAGGAACATAAGACTTCATTAGATCTTTAATCTCATTTTTTTTCCAACTTTCAGATTCCATTTTATTACATGGAGCACACCATGTTGCCCAAAAATCAACTAAAATTAGTCGGTTTGACGCAATGGCAAGTTTTTTAGCGTCTTCAAAGTCTGTCATCCAATAAGATGATTCATTAAAGGTTGTATTTAAACTTAAAAATACAATAAGTGAAATGAGAATTTTCATGACAATTAATTTTTATATCCTACTGTTAAGACACAGTAAAATTTAAAAAGTCACAAAAAAAAACAAAAAACTTAATTTTAATAAATCTCATACATGATGAACTCCGAGTCATTACTCTGGCAAATAAGCTCTAGTGCGGAGTCTTTATCATCGTAGGAAAGATCAATTTTAGAAATACCATAAATAGGAAATCCTGATAAAACAGTTGCTTTACTATCAAAAAGCGTTACTTTTTGAGCCTGTTGATCGGTCAATGCAATATAAATTTTATCATTTAAATAAAACAGTTGAGGGGGTAAATAGTTGCCAAAATCCAAAATAGTTTTATTACTTTTTATTTGTAATTGATTTGCCCATTGAGCAACCAAAGTTCTGCTGGAACACGTCAAATTTGTTTGTGCATCAAAACCAAGGGTTTGTTTGCTAACTCGACCTTTTATATCTACCTGTACAAGCTCGCCTTCAGTGTCTATTGTAGAAAATTTATTGTTGTAGAAATAGATATTTTGATCCGAAAAATTTATAGACTCTTTAACGTCAATTCTAATTTTTCCTCTTCGATTTAAAATTTTTAAATCATTATCGGCAGCAAAAACAATATAATCTTTGCCGTTGTAACGAATGTGCTGGGGAGCGTTTAAAATCTCAGAATCTGGAGCGTACGAAAACCCTTTAACACGTTTTCCTTTTCCATCATACATCAAAAGCGATTTGCCTTGAGTCACCAAAAATCTGTAATTTTTATTTTTATCATAATCAAAAACAGAAACAGCCTGGGTAATTTTATCTTTAAATTTCAATGGAAATGGCCCAACATCTTTGCCTAAACGGTCCAAAACATAAACACGGTTTTCAGTTGAAAATACCATTTGAAAACGGCCATTTTTGTACAAATCAACTTGGTTGATACGCCCAACTATTGGGCCCGATAACTTCTTTTTCCAGCGTACAACGCCTTGGTTTGAAATCAAATACAACTGATTTTCAATATCTTGTACAACAATATCTTTTTGTTGTGTTTTATGATTTTTAACGAATTGAACATCACTCAATAGTGCTGCATCAAGTGTTATACTGAAAATTTCATTGATTTTTTTCTGCTTTTGAGTTGGTCGAAAATGTTCAATTTGTGCATTGAGATGAACAACTTCATCGTCTCTTATAACTTGAACCATTGAATTTTTGTAAGCCTTTAAATCTGTTCCAGAAAATGAAATGCCAAAAATAGGATTCAGTATTTTGGCTAAATTTTCAGGGGTTAATATTTTTTGATATGAAATATCATCACTCAATTTTTGTTGAGTATTTTGAAATGATTTGCTGTTGTTGAGGTTGTTTTTATTGATATGTTTTGAAATAATTTCTTCAGTTAAAGTTTCGTTTTCAGAGAAAATCAAGAATTCATCAATAACTGTATAATTTGAAATATTGAGTTTGGGTAATAACCCCTCAAAAATTTGATTGAAAATAGAATCATTTTCAAACTTATATATAGGCACAGAGCGGAACGATTGCAATTGTTCTTTATAACCTACAAGAGTTTCCTTGCTTGTGCTAATATCAATGGAATGCAGTAAAATTGCAGAACCATGAGATGTTTTTATGCTTCCTATTTCTTGACTGGTTTCTAGTATAGTTTTGGAAAGCTCAGAAAACACTAAAGTACTGTCTAAGGCTTTAAGATTTTTTGAAAATTGTTGGAAATCGGAATATATAAAAGTCTCAAAATTTTCAATATCATCTGGAACAATATTGCTCAATTGCTGAGTCTTAGGGATGATGTTTTCAAATAAATGATTCCACTTGCTATTTGAATCGGTGTAAATTCCGCTTAATGAAATATATTTTGGAGTTGCTTTAACATCTAATAAAACGTTATTGAACAAAGAAAATTCCTTCCCATACTGCTCAGGTTTTGCTAAATAAACTGAAAATGTAGCATTTGGTTCAGTAAGTTTTGCGAATTTTTTATAAGGGTAAGTGTTGGTATTTTTTAAAGGTGCTGATTTAGAATTTGAAGTCGACAAAACCCATACGCTGTCTCGAATGGAGTTTTGCTTTAACAATTCTTTTGACCCAATATGTTTTTGTTGAGAAATGAATGTATACTTAGAATTTTCGGATATACACAAAAGTAAAGGTCCAGAAATTTTTAGGCTGTCTATTGGGGTAAGATTATTTTCAAATATGGCTTTAAACTTTGTTTTGGAAAGCAACTCATTGTTTTTCAATGCACTTTTGAATACATCCAAAGAGTTGATATGCATAACAACTTGAGCATCATTTGGAATAAAATCCTCAATGGCTCCTTGTTTATTTTGTTTATTCTGACAATTTATTGTCAAAACAAAAACAATAAAAACCAAAAACTTTCTTAGCATGAAATTTAAATCAATCAACCTCCAACAAATATAGAATTAAAATTCAAAACTTAACTGGTTTGGCAGGAGTTTAAAAGACATTCTGTGGTATTTTGTAGGGCCATATTTTTTGATGGCTTCTCGGTGTTCCTTTGTGGGGTATCCTTTGTTTTTTTTCCAGTTATACATGGGGAGTTCCTCATGAATTTTTTCCATATAATCATCACGGTATGTTTTTGCCAAAACTGAAGCTGCAGCAATGTTAAGGTATTTACCATCCCCTTTAATTATGGTTTCAAAAGGAATACCATTGTATGGTTTAAAGCGGTTGCCATCGACACTAATAAATGTAACATTTTCTAATTGATCGATAGCGCGGTGCATGGCCAATATTGAGGCGTTTAGAATATTAATTTCATCAATTTCATTGGGGAAAATATGTGCTACGGCATAGCCAATAGCTTCTTTTTCGATAATTGGGCGAAGTATATTACGCTTTGAATGAGAGAGTTGTTTTGAGTCGTTCAGTAATTCATTTTTGAAGGTTTTTGGTAAAATTACCGCAGCAGCAGTTACAGGTCCAGCCAAACATCCTCTGCCGGCTTCATCTGTGCCACATTCAAATTTTTGGTTACTAAAACTGAGTTTGAGTGTCAAACCTTAAATTATATTATTGGTAAATATAAATTACTTTTTTTGATTACAATCAAATCCATCAAAATCCCTAATAATTTCCTACTTTTGAACCAACAATTTAGAACCCTCAATAGGTCATGTATAAATATCTGTTTGTTTTTTTTCTATTTCTGACTGCCAATATTATATACGGTCAACGTAATTTGAAAACTTTAGATGGTAGTGCTAAAAGATCAAATACTTCTAAGAACATGGGAACAGATAGTCTCTATGACAGAGGAACAAAAAAGATTGCTAAAAACACAAAAGCAAAAATTGAAGATTATAAAATCATTTCAAGAAAAGGGGATACTACCCATGTTGATACAACATTAACAATTCAAAAGGAATATAAATTCAATTATTTAAGAAGAGATTATTTTGAGCTTTTGCCTTTCAATAATATGGGCCAAACATATAATACGTTGAGTCATAATATGTCTAGCCAGAGTATGCTACCAGGATTTGGAACAAAGGGGAAGCACTACAATTATATGAGTGTAAACGATATTAGTTATTATCATGTACCAACACCTCTAACAGAATTGATGTTTAAGTCGAATTTTGAGCAAGGTCAATTGCTCGATGCATTTTTTACCACCAATACTTCAGAACAATTTAATTTTTCTATCGCCTACAAGGGTATGCGTTCATTAGGGAAGTATCAACATATTTTATCTAGCACAGGAAATTTCAGATTTACAACAAGTTATCATACCAAAAATAAACGCTATCATGCACGAGCTCATATGGTAACACAAGATATTTTAAATCAGGAAAATGGTGGAATTTCGGATGAAGATCTTGTGGAATTTGAAAATGGAAATGAAGAGTTTATTGACCGTTCTTTGTTTGATCCTCTTTTTGAGGACGCCCAAAGTAGTCTGGAAGGTCGCCGCTATTATTTGGATCATACTTATCAGTTAAAGAAACAAGACTCATTGGGGAACAATGGAATAAATATTGGTAACTCCATATATATTGAAGACAAATATTATCATTACACACAAAATAGGAATGCCGCTATTTTTGGAGATGCATTTGTAACCTCAAACCTATCTGACAAAAACACATTTGAGCATTTCTACACTTCGTTTAATGCAGAGTATAATAATAAAATATTAGGGGAATTATCGGCACAGTTGAGCTACAATTCATTTAATTATGGGTACAATTCTTTAGTTATACTTAATGGCCAAACCATCAGCAATCGCCTAAAAGAATCTGTATTGTCATTTGAAGGAGGTTATAAGCATCAGCTTGGTCCGGTGGAGCTAAAAGCCAATCTTGGAATTAATATCAGTGGCGACTTAGAAGGTAATTTTTTGGATGCTCAAGCCAACTATAGTATCAATGATGATATGCGTGCAACCGCTAGAATCAATTTAAATTCATCTGTTGCAGACTACAACTATAGACTTTATCAAAGTGATTATTTGAACTACAATTGGCAAAATAGCTTTAAAAACCAACAAACCCAACAATTAGCTTTTGATTTTCACTCCAACAAGTATGGTGCTTTATCACTAGATTATTCCACCATAAACAATTACCTGTATTATGAAAACAAAGAACAACAAGGAGTAAAGCCTTATCAGTATGACAGCGCAGTCAACTATGTTCGTGCTAAATATGAGAAAGAATTTAAGTTTAAAAATTTTGCATTAAACAATACAATAATGTATCAGCACGTGTTGGATGGCGATCAAGTTCTCAATGTGCCACAATTGAACATAAGAAACACCTTGTATTATGCCAATGAGTTTTTTGAAAAAGCATTGTATTTGCAAACCGGGGTCAACTTTAGTTATTTTTCTGACTATAACATGAATGCCTACGATCCAGTACTTTCAGAATTTTATGTACAAAATCAAAAAACATTAGGAAATTTTCCGCGTTTAGACTTTTTTATTAACGCAAAAATTCAGCAAACTCGGCTATTTTTGAAAGCCGAACATTTCAATTCTGCCATGACCGGCTACAATTTCTATTCAGCACCCAACTATCCATACCGCGATTTTATTGTTCGTTTTGGTATTGTTTGGAACTTCTTTTTATAGTTTTACAGGTTAAAAAATACTTTTCTATATTTTTTTTCAAAATTAATACAAAAAGTATTGTGGTTGTAGGAAAAGGGTTTTATATTTGCACCCGCTTTGCGTATGAGTGCGCAAAGTTTTGATTTTAATAGACGTTCATTAAACATATTGATTGACAGCGTAGAGATTAATTGGAAACGATTAATTTCGACAGAGAATAGACCATTTTGAGTACTGAAAATTAAATTTCCTTTAGTTGTTATAACAGAATAAAGCTTGAGAAATAGCTTTAAAGACTAACGATGAAGAGTTTGATCCTGGCTCAGGATGAACGCTAGCGGCAGGCCTAACACATGCAAGTCGAGGGGTAACAGGGGGTGCTTGCACTCCGCTGACGACCGGCGCACGGGTGCGTAACGCGTATACAATCTGCCTTATACTGGGGTATAGCCTTTAGAAATGAAGATTAATCCCCCATAGTCTCTAGATGTGGCATCACAATTAGAGTAAAGGTTACGGTATAAGATGAGTATGCGTTCTATTAGTTTGTTGGTGAGGTAACGGCTCACCAAGACTACGATAGATAGGGGCCCTGAGAGGGGGATCCCCCACACTGGTACTGAGACACGGACCAGACTCCTACGGGAGGCAGCAGTGAGGAATATTGGACAATGGGCGCAAGCCTGATCCAGCCATGCCGCGTGCAGGAAGACTGCCCTATGGGTTGTA